>Ga0126342_10003280_pt1 | contig 26587 bp, 30 predicted proteins | sample Cyp1metagenome_FD_92528 | JGI IMG/M metagenome (GOLD analysis project Ga0126342, IMG submission 92528) | Coral microbial communities from Lord Howe Island, Old Settlement Bay, Australia - Cyphastrea 1 metagenome | ecosystem: Host-associated > Invertebrates > Cnidaria > Coral ...
AAATGTGCTTCGCGCCACAACGGCGTGCAATTTTTCATCTCTCATCTGGCCAGCTGGCTCCGCACCCGCCGCTTTAGCGAGCCTACTTTTCGACCCTCCGGAGCCCCAAATCATTGGAAAACATAGTGTTTCGCGACTTTCCTACCTTTTCACGCATCTGCATCTTCTTTCTTCTTACTCTTTCTCTTCTACTCTTCTTTCTTCAATCTTTCTCTTCTCTCTGCTTGTCATCTGCCCATATTGTCGGAAGTTTGACTTCTACACTTCCTTCGATTATGACTCAACATATGACTCATCCTGGCAACTGTAGTTGAGTAGATTTACTGTGGGTCAAAGCACACCGCCAGGCGATGAAAGAAGTCCTCCGCTTCTGGTTGAACTTGGGTGTTCCTTGGTGATGCACCACGATGAACCTCATTCATCTACAGCAATGCTTCAACTTTTGTACTATAAACCTATCTGAATCTATCTATTATATATATCTCTATACATACATATATATATATATACACATACACTATATATATATATTTCTGTACTATTTTGATCTATGTTGCGTTCATGATATCTTATGTTCATTAGCTTTGACAAACTGCATCACTGCATACGTACCAAGTCGACACCGAAGCGAGGTTGGCGGCTTCCGCATCGATGCAGTGCCGTTCCTGTTGGAAGATCCTCAGCTGCGCAACGAGGTGAGCCACGTGTGAAATGTGTGAAATGTGCGAAAACACAGAAGTAAACACGAAGTGGAAAAATTATGAAAAATGTGAAATTGCTGAAGTTTTGAACTTTGCGATATTTTGAAGTTTAGTCTTGGCACAACTCAACTTCGGTGGGATGGCAGAGAGTGTTTCTTGCGTCCAGCTAGGCTCAATGGATTTGCCCAAATATATTGCCAGTCCAAAGGTGGAACAGTTCGAGAAAGTTCCAGATCCAGGGGGGCTGCTATGAAGTGCTGAACTGAACTGTTAAGATTCGTCCAAACCATAGTCCCCATATAGTCGCCATATAGTTCCCAAATAGTCCCTATATAGTCCCCATAGTCCCTATCCCAAAACGTGTTGACTCAAAACCCAGCGGATATGTAGTGATGATATCACCTCCCCCGGCCAATTTCTGACCGGTCCTTGTTCTTACCAAACCTGCGCAGTGCAGGCCTTCAACGCAACCTGCGCCAAGACAAAGTTTGCCTATTTCTGCATGTGCTTTGGCCGAGGGGCGAATCAATCATGATGTCATTTGGATTTCGATGTGGCACAATTCCACTTACCGTACCCAGCTGTCTCAGATCCATCAGGAATCACACTTACACGCAGAACGATCCGCAGAACCATGAGATCATCCAGGGCTGGCGACAGACTGTGCCTTGGCTTCGAGACACAATCTTCACATTCGCCATGACATGTCAGTTGTCTTCGCTATACGGGTGAACTCCACCTCTACTTGCAGCCGGCCCCGATCCTTGATATTTTCATGGCTGAGGTGGATGAGTTTGACGATCGGGTCATGTTCGGAGAGATCTATGCACCACTGGACGATTTGATGAAATACTACGGTGCTTTGGTGAAATTATGGTATACTCCTACCTAATACTACTAACAAATATAATATACTAATTTATGTATGAAATCATAGGCAGAATTCAGGGATGAGCGGCAGAGACTTTGAGCTCCCTCAGGCACACCATTCAAACCCGAGTTCAACGTGCCCTTCAATTTCCAGGCTGTATGCATAGTTCAAGCAACATCAGCGATGATCACCAAAGAGATCCAAAATACTACGAATCGAAATGAATTGAATGCAGCTTGCAGAATTTTGAGAAGTTTTCTATCGGTCGTGTTACTGTGATGTGTGAAGACTCACATGGCACAGATCCTGGGTCAAGACTTTGGATCGCCCAATGACCTGCGCAATGCCTCGGCGCCTCAAACCGAAAAACGACCGAGACCTCGAATGAAAACCGAGAGACCTCCCAGAGACCTCCAGAGATCTCCGGTTTCAGAATGGAAATAGTTGAAATACATTACAAATATATTACTTAAATGTATTACTTAAATGTATTACTTAAATGTATTACTTAAATTAATGTATTACACACGTTACAGGGAAGGGATCACAGGGAGAATTCACTTTCTGCAGTTGTCCCTAGTTGTCCCTCGGCAGATGTGCTTGAGGTGGTGCGCAACGAAGTGGCGAGCTATGCAAGCGCGTTGCCGGACCAGGGGGTGGCTATTGAGGCTTAGGAAGGTTGCCGAGCTCAAATCCTGGGTCGCACAGCTGAAAACCCACAAGATTTCGTCCGTCTCTGCAAAATTTGGCAGGACTGGTGTCACGGCAACTGGGTATTGGGCAACCACGCCGCTGGGCAGCAAGCTTGACACTCATCCCTGTTGCATAGTCCTGGTGTGTTGAGCTGCCACAACTTAGTCTGGTTTTATCAAGACATTTCCAAGCAAGGAAATGGCATTGGTTTCTTTGCCAACGAGTTGACCATCAGATCCATTCGGTTCCATTCGAGCATAATGAGCGTACTGAGCATGTTTGTCACCAAAACATGCTGATTAAATCACGATTGATTTTTGGCGCTGCCAATGATTTTTTGGCCAAGTGGGATTCAGCGCCAGGACAACCATCGCCTGATGGAAAGACTACACAATGACACCCGCCTGGCCAGTACAGTGGCTTTCCCGCAATTCATCGCAATTTCATCTCAAAGGTGATAAGTCAGTGATAAGAGACTTGGGCTACATGTAATTCTTGGATATATATATATGGATATATTCTGTGTATACTTCACATCTTTGACACATTTCAATCAAACTGCATAAGACGGTTTCCGGGATTTTAAAGCAGTTTGATCTCAATCCACACTGCCTAAATTTGCCTAGCATTGAGCTATTCACAGAAGTTCTCTCGATGCAGTCCCATACTGTCTCCCACGTCGTCAAAGTTTGTCCAGACTTTTCAAATTCGCTTCGAGGTGTACAACTTCTTCAATCTCCTCCCTGGCACGCCAGTGATCTACCAAGGCGGCCTGAGACCAATCCCGACTGTTCCTTTAAGAAATTCCTTTATTTTTGACATCGTCTGATATGAAATGATATGAATATTATATATATATCATATCATACATTCATATATGTGCTATATTGAGCATCATGGCGTTTGAATCCAATTGAAATCCATCTCATATACCGTTGAAAGTTGATATACACTTAATAATCATTAATATCTTAATATGTTATTTGCAATGGCACTTTTTGCGTGCAGGCGATGAGATAGCCATGCGGGATCTCTACATTCCGCCCCTCGGTCTAATAGGATGTGCCACGTGGACGAAACCGAAACCGTTTTCTGGGAGGGTTTTTCAAGGTGAGACCGTGAGACATAACAGACATTCCAGGCACAGAGTCGCTGACGTCGATAAGTATCGAGGTACTCGCTGTGTCGAGACCCGATGTGTTTGAAGAATCCCAAGACGTTCTTCGTTGATGGACGAGATCCGGAGCGAACTCCCATGCAATGGACTCCAGGCTGGGCGGAACCTTGTCACATGCGACGGGAAATCAAGCCGACATGATACTCGTACTCGTACCATCTCGTACCTATACCTCCAATGAGGATTGTAAAGGATAGGTCCTGATAGGTGGAGTGAATAGATCGTGTCGGTAATAGATATGCGTGATGATTATGACGACGAGGATAGTGCGGCGTTTTGCTTTGTTTTTCCGGCATTCCATAGCAGTGCACTCACTGGTTTTCCTGCTGAGCGTTTGCTTCCCTTGGAGCCGGAGGGAGCTGAAAGGCATTGGTCAAGGGCAATGTAATGAGCCCCTAGCTGCCCTGGCTCCACAATCCCGAGCAAGAATCGGTAAGAACATCATGAATATCTACAGATCCAAATTGAGCCACTGCCTGTGCTATCCGCATTGTCAATATCTACAGCTACAGGTGCGCAGGCAGGCTTCTCCAGCAATTCCAGCACTTGGCTTCCTGTCTGGATCTGAGATTTGGATATATTTGAATGTTTTCTGGTGACGTGTCATAAATCACGCCCTGATCTTGGTTCGCGGGAATGAGACAGAGTGCTGTACCACCATGGAAAGCAAGACTGTACACTCTTTGATGCTGCGCATGTGGAAGTCTCAAACATGAAAGTTCAAAAACAAGTTCATGGAAAGGCTGCATTTAGGATGTATACTATACATCGTTTCAGAATATAGAAATTTTAAGAGGGGTTTGGATGGTCATTTCATGTCATTTCAACCCTTGCTACGCGAACATCCTCAAACTACGCACCGCTGACCTTTCAGATCTTTCAGGTCAATCCCGACCATGTCACCGTGAACGTTGAGACCGCCTCCTGGCAGAACGGCAGTGCCTCCATCAGCAGAGATGCCCACTCTTTTTAGCGGCCTGACAGAGAAATGATATATAGAATATTATAGAATGTGTGTATAGAATGTGTATAGAATGTGTATACAGTGTGTGAATGTGTTAAACATGTTCAAATGTTTGTTCACACACATTGACAAGACGAGGCACGTGTAACATCTTGTAGCCCTACATTGAGACAGTCTGGGCTCGTTGTGCAGCAGATGAATGTTGAGCGCATCACGCAAGCATGTCATTGTCAACACGAATGCCCTGTCATGAGTTTGTCCTGGATTGTTAAAGCCTTGAAACCAAGGAAGGACAGTCTGCCACATCGCCTGTGTCCATCATGAATTTTGGCGAAGTCGCGGGTGGTGGAATTGACGTTTATTTATTTATTTATTTTTTAATAACCGTTGTACAGTTTTTTTTCATGAAATGAAGTTGGCAGTTCATCGTAATTCATGGCAAGTCCGAATTCCGATCCAATGCTACTAGTATGGTTCCCTTTACTAAACATCGCATGGTGTTGAGGATTCCTATGAAAAAGTTACGTGATGTCATCATTGAGAGTAAATGGCTTCTATAGGCTCCTATTTGTTGTTCATTTGTTCCGGTGGACAAGATATACTGAACTCAAGATTCAATTTGCTGGAGCTAAGGGATCCATGTTTTTGTTGCCTTCACACCAGGTTTATCACGGTTTCACACCAGGTGTCCATGAAATATCAAGATGTTACATCATGTTACATCATTTTACATCATTTTACATCATGTTACTTGATTGCTGGGGAGTTTATCGATACTGTCGTTGCGTGGAGGTTTTCTTGATGTTTCTTGCATAGCTCGGGACTTCGGACGTGCGGTGACGTGCCATTTTTTCCCCAGGAAGCGCACCTTGGCATGGAGGAAGGCAAATCCTGACATGGCCCTGGGAAGCATGGCGGCATTGACAATATTGGCGGCATTCAACTGGGCCTGGGCCACGGTGTCATTTTGTGTTTCCCCAAACCGTTTGGTCGTCTAAGGATGTTGAACATTGCAACTGACCCGAGCATTGATGGAGCATTGATGGAGCACTCCCAAAATGACAACTTGTAGTCTGGATACAGACCCCCAAATTTCATGTCTGACATCAGTCATCCTGCGTTTTCCCAGCCAATGGAATATTAAATATCGCTGCTGTGGGTTTGCACAAGGGTTGTACGACGTTGTATGGATATTTGTGTCATGTTCTGGACAAATATTGAGCACGAGCCCAGCGAGTGCTCTGATATCTCTGTTTCAGTTTCCTTTGAAATCTTTGAACCAATCGTTCCTGTGACCACTTTACTTGTGAAATACCGAGTGGCCACAAGTCCAGCAAATGTTACAATGGGAAACGAAGCCCACTGGGACCAACGAGGAAAGATCACAGCAGTTCAAGGACCGCGCAGCCTTGCGTAGGTGCAAAGTAGGGCCGGACCAGTTGTGTTCTTTTTGTGTGGCAGCTGAATTGGGAAGGTGGGCGAAGCATGAACTACAACCATGCCATTCCATGCCGGTCATTCAATTGCCCTGAATCAAATATGGGCGCCAAAGTCACGAAAGCTAGCGGTAGCTAGCTGGAGTTACTCTTGCTTCAGCAAGGGGAGGGGCAGGCCTGAGTCCAATACAGAGCACAGTGATTTTTCACTCGAACACCCCCCCAAGCACACGGGGCATTTTGAAGCGGTGTTGGAAGCAGATGGTCACGGGCTCAAATCCTGCCAGGTCTCTAGGCAATCTGCATTCAGCATATTAGAATCCCATCAAAATGCCATCAATTTTCTAGTGTGTTTGAATCGGATATGGTGAGAGCTGGATATGGTGAGAACTGGACCTCACAAGTATGAGGACTTCCATCTAGTGTAATCTAGGATATCTAGGTCTACGTCCCAATTTGGATTCAATATGAAGAAAAATGAGGAAAATAAATCATTTTTTTGGTGCTTATAGCATCTTATAGCTGCCCAAAATCAGGACCTGTCTTGATGGGACCCTGAAGGCTCACATCACTGTCACCCGCAGGAGATCTGAGCGGAGACTTGCAGAAGGACTTGGTGTTGCTCGGATCATCTCGGATCTGAAAATTCAGATGGGCCAACAGTTCATGTCCATGTTCACCATGTTCATGTCACCCTTTCCCCCAGTTGGTCAACATCGGTATTCAACTAGTTGTCATGCAACTCCCAAAAACTCAGTCCTGGAAATTGTTGGGTGTGAAGCATGTAGGGTTCCCTGAACTCTGAAAATGCGAATCTGTGCCAGAGATATCGTTGCGATAGCATTTGATATACTATTATTCTTTGGAAACACTTGCAGCGAAATTGGAATTCACGGCAACCATGTGGCCACGTGTGGATAGCCTTCCTCTTTGGGGTCTATGTTTGGGAGAAATTCCAGCCGTTCATGAGACATTCCCTGCACCAAGGCTAGTGAAATACCGGATGGGTGCATCCGTTTCCTCGCCACATTGATTTGGCAAATTGGCTCCTGCTTGGGGTTGCAAGTGACGTATGCGATCAATCGAAATTTGAACATGTGCAAAGTTCTCATTGAAAGTTTGCTTGACATTCATGTGGCCCTTCAATTTCTCAATTTCATTTGATTTCATTCGATTTCCATGTTCGCACTACGAGAACATCTATGCAAACATGATAAACCAGTGCGAATGACGTGTCACACCCAGTGCCTTGATTTCTTGTCGAATTCTTGCCAGTCTGCAGCCACAGTGGCGAACTGGAACTCGTCTCCCTGGCGCGTTGGTGAGTTGGACATAGTTGGAGAAGAAAACTGAAAAAAAACAGATTTGAACATATTGAAAAACTGTTATGAAGAATCTTTGAATATGAAAATTGAACATGAAGATTGAAGATGATTGATGAAGGATGCTTGCTCAAGTGTTATTCTGGACTTGGGAAACGAATCATTCAGTCATACACGTCCCCTTCATCCCCTTCATTGCTTGGTATTTCTCGGACCACTCTGGATCATTTTGAATCCCTGCAGCTTCAAGCTATGCCAGCTATGCAACATATTTTTCTCAGGTCACTCTGCCAGGGGGTTAAGACATGTTAAGACATGTGTTGCAACATGTTAAGAAAACAGAGTGACATTAACTGTGTCAAGATAGAGAATCCTTCGGTACAGTCGCTGCCAGGGCCTATTCCTTGAGTTTCGACCTGCTCTCCCTGCTGAAGGCAAATCTCCATGCGACCCGAGGAATTGCTGCTGCTGCTGCTGCCGCCAGTTGGATGTGCAGCGAAGAATACAGTGAATACAGCACAAATACAGTACATAGATTGTCATATTATATAATATATATATAATATATATATGATGATATGTAATGTATATATTATCATAGATGATTGTCATGGATGATTGTCATAGATGATTATCATAGATGTACATCGTAAGAATAAACATTGCTGATCATTGTATGCTTGCGAAGGTTGAATGTACAGTTCTTCCAGGTCCCAGAAATAAAAATTGAAAAGCTCAGATCTCTGAGGAACTGAGGAACCCGAGGGAACCCGAGGTCTTTGCAGAGGAAATGTGTTGAACCTTTCCAGATCCTTCCAGATCCTTCCAGATCCTTCCTCCTTCCAGGCAAGTGGACAAGTCTCCGTGCTTTTCTCTACCGACAGCCGTCGAGTGGGAGTGGTGGAAGTGGCTGAGCTAAATACTGCTCCCAAAGGCCGCGCAGCAAATAGCCACCAAATCACCATATTTTCACCATATATGAAAGATGATCAAAAATGATCAAAGTATGTCTATGTAACAAATGTACTGTGTGAATTCTGTGATGAGTTGCATTATTTTGTTTTCTCATTGTTGTGCATGTTATGTACATAACTCGTACAATTATATGTTACTTACTACAGTATATCGTTGATCATTGAGTATGTGTCATTTTTTGTTAGTCTTAATTGTTTACTATGATGGTAATTATCACCCATTACTGAAAAGATCCACCTCAGCGAGATTTTCAAGTCTTCCAACATCTCAGGAAACGACTGATCTATACTGAAAGCCATACTGAAATGATGAAAGCACCCTCAACTGCCTGCACAAGCTTCCGGTGCTTCCGGTGCTTCCGGTGCTTCTGGTGCTTCTGGTGCCATGTCAGGTCCAAACGCCCTTCACCTTGACGGCTGGTGAAATTGTCGTGGTTTCCTTCAAGGAGGAAATTGTGGTGCCTTGGCCACCCTTGCCCTCGTGATGCCCTCATAAATCTTGTGAGGTTCAGAGCCCAAAGAATCGAAAAAACCGATGTGCTTGGAAAATCTTGGAATGTGCTTTGAAGATCTGCGGGTCTTTGGACATTTGGTCATCTCGATATCATTCAGACCCCAACTAACTAGATCCAGTCGGGTACCATGAGGCCTGTCTAGTCCGAGAACACTTAAGTTTTGGCCGCCTTGACCCTTTGACCCTTGTCATCCCTTGTCATGGGACAAGAGTTCCATCCGAAAAGTTGTGGCTGTCCATGTCCAGGACTCATCAGGACTCATCAGGACTCATCAGGACTCATCAGGACTCATCAGGACTCATCAGGACTCATCAGGACTCCAGAGTTTTCGTATGTTTTCAATTGTCTTCATTTAAGTTCTAGAAATGGCCCAAATCTTGTCCCATCAGCAACATTCAGCAATCATTTGCCAGACTCTGCATACTGAGATTCATGCGTGATCTTGCAGTGGTCAACGCCTTGTTGGGCAACTTTTCTGCGCCCTGTGGCTTAGTTCCTGATGGCAGTCGGACATGTAAAATACAGTATGTTGGGTGATTCTGAAGTACAAAAAAGGACCCATCATAATCATCATACCAGTACCACTTTGCAAATCTTTGCAATAGGTTTGCAATGCTTTGTCCCCATCCCCCGTATCTTCAGATGTTGGATGTGCGGATTTGGTGTGTGCAAAATCGGGAGCAAATCCAGATGTGTTTGACAGTTTTTTCGAACACTACCAAGACATTTGCGCAAGGAACAAGAGACCTTAGCAGGGAACTTCAGTTGTGATTGGCAACTGGGGAAATCCATGGTCGATCAGCTTTGGCCCTTTGAAGAGCGCGGCTGTAGCGACTTGTTATTTCATTTTGCAGAGACCGAACTTGCCACAATTTCCAGAAAGCCAGACCATCAGCTGAGCTGACCAAGCTGGGCTTAAGCAACTGGTTTGAAATGCTGTTTACAGAAGAATGTCTTGCTTTCCACTGGAATAGCAGCTCCAGGCAATATCCCAAAACAGACAGGGGAGTACAGCCAGCATTTCAAAATTCACTTGGTCCAGGCTCTCATTGCTTTGTAGCATTTTGGAGCTCTGGTGCTGAGTTGGTACTTAGAACACAGCTGAACAAAGCGTCCATTCTGTGCATGGAAGGCTCACCAGAGTTCCAAACTCCAGCTGGTTCGCAGTGCCATGCCCCACAAATGGGACACTGGCTTTACGATCTTTACGATGCGAACAAGATCATTTTGCGTGACGATTGGCCAACAAAAAGTTTTGGCCACAGCAACGGCATGGTTCCAGAACCATACGAGGGATTGGGTCAACTGGGCTTCGGGGTCAGATCTCCGAAACAGGTGAACTCTGAGGTCAAGGCTCCTCTTCACTATGTGGGTTGAAACATCTAGGATCTTCTAGGCATTTTGTCACAGTGTCATCAGCGTTGCGTAGAATTCGAAACTGGAGCTCGAACTGCTCGAGTGTCAATTGCCTCAACACTGTGGCATCCACACTCCACTGTACTCTGTGCCCCTGAGGTTTCTTCTCGGAATTTGGGGTCGTGTGATGAACTACAAAGTTCGAAGTGCCATGGCAAGAGTCTTCTTGTCGGTCGTGTTGTTATGAAGTGTTTGCAAGCCGTTTCACATGTTTCACATGTTTCACATGTTTTACATGTTTCACATGTTTCACATGTTCAAGCTTATCCAAGGTTGTTGAACTGGGCCTTTTTGGATTATTTCAAGGAAGATTCTGTCTTGGTGTCCATGCCACTTTTTACAGACTGTCCTGCAGGTTGGAGTTCCACTTGAACTGCATTTCAAATGAAAATTGTAAGGTTTGCAATGTTTTGACCACATCGATAGAGAAACCTTTGTTAACTCTCGTTTACTGCAGTCGATTACTGTACGGAAATGATACTGTACCGTAGTCTGGTGATGGAAAGCAACACCGGCTTTGTTGCGTCTTTGCATATTGATAATATTTGAGAATACTATCAGTGTATTTGAGAAGATATTTTCCAATTGTGTCGTTTTGGTCTCAGTCGGCCATGATGAACCCCGGTATTGAGCCTTATGGATCCTTATGGTGTCATGGTGGCTGAGGTGCTGTCATGAGGTGCAAGACAGCTTCCATGCAGCTGGCAGTGTGTTTCGAGTGATATACAGGCAATTGTGACTTTCAATGATGGAGATTAGTGCTATTTGATCAGTCAACGTTCACTCCCATTGAACGTTCTTCAATCTTTGCTCTCTCCTTTCTATTGAGTAACTTTGTGAACATGTTGTAGCATCTTCAAAGATCATGTTCCGGTTTCTGGTTTCAAGAAGCAACCTGAATGAATGGATCTGAATCGAAATCTCTCAGTCGTTTCATGTGGATCCTGTTGGATCCTGTTGGATGCATCTGGCAAGGTATCCATGGAGCTCCAAAGAAGAAGTCCTGTTTTGGCGCGGCGGGATGACTGGAAAGTCGGACAGCCCAGTCATGTAGTCAGTGTAGTCGTTGTCCGTACGAGACTGGTGGCCTTTGGTGACCTGGTGTTCAGCTCGAAATTTCCAATTCTGAAAAATGCTGACTGGGACGCTGGGAGCAGAAGTTCCACAAGCAGTCAGCATAGACCATCAATGACCATTGTCAATCTATGTCAATCAATGTCAATCTGATCAATCTCAAATGAGTTCATGGATGCGATCAGGCACGGACATGAGGTGGATTTTTGAATCGTTCCAGCTTCTCAGGTGGATTTGTCCACATGGCTCTGGGGCCCAGAATCGGTAGCTCAAAACCGTTGGTCTCACAATGACTCTCAGTTTGACGAAGGATCATGTGGATGATTTGTGATCGATAGTTTACGTAAACTTTAAACCATGTGGCATATAGTCTTGGATCTGAGAGTTGGGAAGCTGGAAACTGGAAACGGTTTGCCAACAGGCCAACAGCTACAAATTCACGTAAGCTGCAAATATGGCATTTGCTGGAACTTTCTTCTTGAAGATTTGGAGGGACACTGTTTGGTTGATGCTTGGATATGTTTAGATACTGTTAACGGCTGATGAATCAGCTGGTGCTGTAGATGCTGACAGGTAATACAGGCCTAAACAATGAAAAAGGCCATCCTTGCTTCTTGTTCAGGAGCTATGACAGAGAGGTGGTTTCTCTATATGAAGATTCTAAGAGTGAGTTCAGAAATTTCCATGATGTTATTACCTTGCAATAACATTGAAAGTACGGAACCGGTTCTGTTCCACTCCGTTTGCGTTGGAGCAAGCGGCGGTTTGGTTCCTGCCGGTTCCTACCCTGCCGCTTCCTTAACGGTTCGGTTCCTGGTTCAAGGATGTTCAAGGTTCGTTCCTGAGCCATACTGAATATATATGAATAAGTATGAATATAATAATAGTAATATATATATATATATATATATTCACTATAATATGTTGACTATATGACATTATATGACTATGGTCATATTGATGATGTGTGCATGCTCCTGGGTTCAACGCCGCGGCTTGACAGATGGTGCCAGCGACTGCAGCGCTCTGCAGGAGTCGCACTTGATGGAATTGTGAAACTTTGGAGAAAAGGCAAATGCTCGAAAAGAGGCTTTAACCATCTTTAACCATCTTTAACCAGTTTCCTCTTTTGAATTTCTTTGCATTCTTGTTGAAAGCCACTTGTGTTATGTTTTGGGGTGTCTTTTTCATTCTTTCCTGTGACCCTGCGTTGACTGTCGCATCATGTCTAGTCGCCACAGAGTCGTCCGACTCCTGCAGGAGGTCAGAGGCAAACAGTGGAACCTTACGCATCTCGGAAAAATAGGCCATGAACTCCATGAACAAAGTTGAACAAAGTCCATCCATCACATTCATCACCGTGGGCAAACTCTTAAAGATCAAAGAATGCCGAGAAATGCCAAGAACAAACCTCTCTTTTTCTGCCAAGAACAGAATACACAAACTCTCAAAATGTGTGGAGAATTGTTCTTGTGACTTTCTCTGGCTGCAGTCTACGAAACCACCTGTCTTGTTTTTGGCTTCCAAACCAATTCAAACAACTTTAGTAAACTTTAGCTGAGCTGTCTTTCAAAGAGCTCGTGGATGGCCTATTCAGAATCAACTTTATTGGCCAACTCGTGTTGTAGGCCTTCCATGCTTTTCCTAGCTTAAGATGAATATGCAGCACGGGCATGCATCAGTGATGGAAATTTGAGGCTTGAGATGTTTGAGGTTGTTACAGAGGTGAGTCAACTTTTGAGTCAACTCGAGGCGCTGGAGTTCAATGATGAGCAATGATGAGCAATGGAGCAATGCTAATCATCAGCATATCATCAGCTAATACCCGAGCGAATCCCTCTGAGCGAGGCATTGGCACTTGGGTCTTCGTGGCCGCGCCGTCTTGTTAGAGCTTTGCACCACCAGGTGCAGGGATCAGCAGGGCACCAGGCACCGGGCAGTGCCGGGTTGACCATATTTGACCATGGTTTTCCAATGTTTTCCAATGTTTTCCAAATCCAAGCAGTCCAAGCAGTCCAAGCTTCATCATTTTGTTCATGTTCATATATGTTCATGTCTGAGCAGGCTACACGGACATCAAGTTTTCCAGCCGTGTTGGCATGTCCGACGAGGCGAGAACCCAGTTTCCATGTCTTTACAGCTTCAGGTCAATGAACTGCAACGCCCAGAGTTCCAATTTTCTTCTTTCAACTTTGCCGTGAATGAGCCAGGTCTGATTTCAGAACCGCGTTACACTACCTCAACCGCCTCAACCGCCTCAACCGCCTCAACCGCCTCAACCGCCTCAACCGCCTCAACCCTTCTGCCTGATGCGTTTTGAAACAGCCCAGTTGCAGTGTGAACAGTGTGTCAGGTGGCAGCACTGTTGACCCGACGTGGATGGCTCGATCTTGATGAGTCCCTCGCAGCGAAGACATGTTTGGAATCCATTGGAATCCAGTATTTCTAGGATTTTCTATGTATTTGTGTGTATTTGTCTGGCATGCATTTTTTTAAGAATATTCTGGAAACTTGATGAATCTTGTATTTGATCTGGACAGAAATTGAGGCCACAGTTGATGGAGCGGCAGTTCCAAGCCTCAGGTGAAGACACGACTATCAAGCAGAAACTGATAGACATTGAGTTTGCCAAGTATATCCGAGTATCAAGATGTCAATTGTCCGCACGTGACTCCTTGAAAAGGACAGCCTCATATTGTATGAAATTTTGCACAGATCGATATGCATTGAGCACTTTCCCACTAGTGGCTTTAGTGTTTGGCAGTAGTTGGTTTTAGTTGATAGTAGTCGCATTTTGTTTGAGCCCACGGTAGTGGCATATTTCAGCACTGGCTGACTGCAATGGACCGCTGAGGTTTCGGGCCAAGTATTTGTTGGTTACAGATGACAGCGATCGCATCTATTGGATGGCGTTGCTCGACGCGGGAAAGTAGATATCTAGGGAGTCGTTGAATGCGATGCGACATCGATGAAAGGCATGAACCATTCAGAATCAAGGAATCAAGTGCAACCATTCTTGAGCCGTTTGTACGCAGTAGATTGCAGTAGGCAATGCCTCTGATTTAGATTGATCTAGATTGGCTTATTTATTTATATATAAATGTGTATATATAATTATATATATATAGTTATATATATATGTGTATATATATATATATTATGTAAATGAATGACCTATGATATCCCTTAGGTCGAATTTCACCGGAAGTCGACGCCCAGGACAGGGAACTCATTACTCTTTTTGCCCAGCAGTGGCATGTTGAGAGGTTGTGGGCTTCGGGCGTCCCTTGGCGACATCTTGTGCGTACCCAAGTACCCAAGTACCCAAGGAACGTACGAATCCCTCAAGTTGCACAATTGGTACCTTGGATGTGGAGCATGTGGAGCATGTCATCTGAAATCTCGCTACATGCTGCACTTTTTGAGTTCCTATCTCCAATCTATTCGTGCTAGGCTACAGCCTTGGCAGCACTTCATCCCTTTGAAGCCAGACTTGTCGGATGCCCTCGAGCGACGCTGGACATAAGATGATTAAGATGTAAAAACGGACAGATGGACAGTGGTGGACAGAAATGATTTGGAATGAACTGGAATCTGGAAGCAAGTGGAATTATCTGGAATGTGGAATTGCAAACCTATATCTATCCTATCCATCCTATCCATCCTATCCGTCCTATCTGCCCTATCTGCCCTATCTGCCCTATCTGCCCTATCTGTCTATTTGTCCATCTGTCCATCTATCTATCTGTTTGTCTGTGTGTGTGTGTCTGTGTGTCTGTCTGTCTGTCTGTCTATCTATCTATCTCTCTATCTCTCTATCTCTCTATCTCTCTATCTCTCTATCTCTCTATCTCTCTCTCTCTCTATCTATCTTATCTTATCTTATCCTATCCTATCCTATCCTATCCTTATCTATCTTTCTTTCTATCTATCTTTCTATCTGTCCAAATTCTCTCGGTATCAATGTTCCCCTATTGGCCACTGGCCGAAGCGGGAACATAGGATCTCGAGCTTGGAATGAAGGGGCGAACCCCATGACCGGATTGGAAGCTACTAGCAGCCGCATTGGTCGGCAATGGAACAAAACCCAGGTGTGCCCTGACCATTTGGCTAGCGGACGAAAAGTGACCATCACTATAACTTTGAGACTGCAACTCTCATTCTCTTTTTCCGGAGTGGCCGAATGGCCAGGTCCTTCAATAATTGAAGCTTTTCAATGGTTGAAGCCCTTCAAAATTTGAATCCCTGCAATAATTAAAGTCCGTCAACAATTCGATCCCTTGAAGAATTGAAGCCCTTCAATGATTGAATCCTTCTCTTTTGGACAGGATCTCTGCATGACCCATAGCTGAATGATTGCTCTTGTTACTCAGCAGTCAATATCTTAGAGCCATTGGAGCACATTCCAAACTCCAAGGAGTTGCCTGGGCCAAAGCACACGACGAGGAGGCAAGACCCAAGACCATTTCAAGACCCTCAAAGTTCATGGAAACTTGGACCTTGACAAAGTGAACAAAGTGAACAAAGTGACAAAGTCTTGACCTTCCCCATCCATCCTTGATCCGATTCTTCGTGGTTTGGATCTCTGCAGAGCCCACCCATTCTGCCTAGCAAAGCCAATACTTGAGCCGGTAAAAAAATCCTCAGATTGCAAACTGGTGAAAAGGAGAAGCCTGTAGTCTTTTCGTTTGCTTTGAAGGTCGCGGTACAAAACGACCGTCAAAAAATGCCCAAGTCGATGTTTTGCAATGCAGGGGTACGCTCACACGACCGCTTTGCCAACCTCTTGTGGTGTCAAAACATGATCCAAAACGTCCCGGATACATCATGTGATAAGTTCATAAATTACATAAATTACACAAATTATGCATAAACTTTGTCAAATCATCCCAGATCGAACTCCGAATTCTTCCGACAGCTTCACTCAGCCCAGAGGCGCGTGTCATTGCTGCTCATGGCGCTGCACTGGCACGAGAGGCTTTCAGCCATGAGGTCGGCATATGTCGGCGTATGTCGGCGTGATCTTGCGCAAACTGCAAACATAAGTTCAAATTGTTCAAATTGTTCAAGTTGAAGTCAAGCGTTGATCTAGCCGGGTCTTGTCAGTGCAATTTATACAATCAATAATAATCGATTATATAACATCTGAATCTACTTTACGGATTTACATCAGCATCAATGATCCTGCATCCGGCCTTTCTTTTCTGCAGTGGCCCATATTATTATATTGTGTGTGGATATGATACATTGCTAAGTCTTCACCCATCCAATGCAGAACTGGCGAATACATGTGATTTCTTCTGATCCTGTAGCTCTCTGTAGTCGGCCTGTAGTCATGCTGAGATATGTCGAGTTTCCGAGGCGCAACTCTTTTGCTTGCTGCGAGTGATACAAGAAGTATCTGCATGGCTGAAGGACTTGGCAGCACTTTCGGGATCCCCAGAACCCAAACCAACCATGAACAACCGACATCTGTAGATATCTGTAGGCTTTTCATCCTCAAAGTTTGAGGATAGTCGAGAATCGAGATGATAAGATTTGGAAAATTTTGGAAAAATATTAGCAGTAGCAACTCATCACCTGAAAAGACGTGGGCGTTTGTAGCACTAGTGATGCGCCAGGACTGATGTACAGGCCGCTGATGGGATTCCGGGATCCATCGTGTCATCTCAGCCATCAGGATGTCTGCAATGACCAGCCGATTTGCGACAGTCTTTCACCATTGACCATCCTTGACGAAGAGATTACTTAGTATTACTTCCGACCCTTAAAGTGAGTCTTGCATCTTCTCTTCGCAAGTCGAGCAGATTTTCGGAACTAGGGATACTCCTTTGCAAAACATTTCTGAGGCCTCTGTGCAATTCTGCACAGCAAAGAATTCACGTACCACTTACTATAATGTACTCAGTTGTGCTACGTTGTGCTGTGCAAAAAAAGTGCCGTTGACTTCATGAATCAAACATTACAAACGAAACTTGTCAAAGCCCAGATTTCGAACACTGCGCCCACAGCTGCCAGATGCAAATGGCGCGCATGGCTTCACAGCGCTGAGCCAAGCAACTGCTGAGATGAGCTGAGTGTTTTTGTGTCGAGAAATATGCCACAGTTTGCTGCATTTTGCTGCTATCCGTCCAACTTGTGAACAACTTTAGTACGTAGCATTCAGCCATGGTGAGTCGATGCTTTTGAAAGGGAACTGTGCCAAGCTTGTGCCAAGCGTGACGGATACTATGATTTTCACATATTTTCACCACACAACGCTTTTGTGATGCCTTCTGCCAAGTCAGGTCAACACAGCGCCAAAGAACTGCCATTTGCGATTCGATGCGATTCGAGCCTGAAATAAAATGTGCGATGCAAGAGTTCTGCAACGTCAAAAATCACAGAGATGTATGTGAGCGCAGCTATTTTGTGCACTTTATGTCACATTTTTGCATTGGTAGCTCAAGGACTCCTTTAGATCTTTTCGGTTGCACCAGGTTTTGCTTGAGACTCATACATATTGAATTGAAAGTTCGTTGCTTTCGCAGGTGACCGATTTCTTGCTGATCGCTATCCGAGACCTCTTGGCAAGAAGGCACCAATGCTGTCTTGTAGCTGACACAATGATCTCAAGAAGTTATATATATATATAGAAAGCATAGAAACTTCAATGTGAAGGCTTTCAGTCTTCATGGTTGACGCATCGGGACCGGATATGCTGTTAGGCCTGAGTTGCGTCGGGACTCTCAGATCTATCCATCCACTTTGTTGACCTCATCACTAAATATGTCGGGATTGAGATGCCGGACTTTCGGAAAGCCATTGAAAATCCAGTTTGAAGGTAGCATCGACCAAAGAAATTGAGCATCATTGGAGTGTATCACAGTGTATCATCATGATCATACACCTCGAAAACACATCTTCAGCAGTACCAATGATTTCTGATGATTCTCCAACAATCCAATCAGACCGGCAAAAGGGCCCAAAAGGGCTAATTCAATGCCCTCAAAGGTTTCTTGAACCATTCTCAGGACCACCTAAATTGACAAATTGATCCATCTCTCCGTGGCTTCCATTTGTAGAGCATGGAGACGGAGCCAGATGGCGGCCAAACCTCCCAGGCATCATTCTCATGAGCGCCACTATGCAGCACGAGACTTTCCAAAAGTGGCCCAGATTCAATTTGGGCGGGAAAAGACGAAGATCACACACGATCTACTCTTTACATCTCTTTACATCTCTTTACATCTCTTTACATCTCTTTACATCTCTTTACATCTCTTTACATCTCGCAACGAAAACAGACATGCAAAATGTCCGAAAGATGCTAATTCAGAATTTGGCCAGAGTGATACACCTCAAGCAAAGCAAAACAGAACTGGTTCGATCTTTCAAGTCTGACGACATTGAACCAAAGAAATCCAAAGAATCTATCAAGACTGAGAGCTGCCACTGTTGTTTCTTGAGTGCAACGCAGAGTTGGAGACTTGCAAGAGTTGGAAAACTTGATGATCAGCGGCTGCCCTTCTTGACATTGTTGTCGGGGACCTCCCTGTATTGTGTTCTGATTATATAAGTTGTGGGTTTTTTTTTGGTTGTCCGTCTGCCGCAACTCGGTGAGGTATTTCGAGGGCTGTGCAGAAGTTCAAATTCACGGCCGCGTGCCTCTGGGAACACACTGTTTGGCCATGGCTACATCTCACACAGCAATGGTTGAGAAGTATGGTTCAGTCATGATGGTTACAGGGCGTTGTCGGAGAGCATTCCAAAGCTTCCAGAATCGGAAAACTTGTATACTGAGATGTCTGAGATGTTAATGTAAAACTCAGTTGCTGACTTTCTGCCTCTGTGATTTGCCCTTCCACTCAGCATTCTATTAGTTGCCTCTGTTCAGCTTATACTTGTATTGTTCTCTGGAGTTTCCTGCTTCACATGTTTGACACGCTTGAATGTGTTTATATATTTAATTATATATATATATATATAATTATATATATGTTATTGTTATGCCCTTTTTTTGTTATTGCCTTTTTTTGCATCGTTTTACTGTATCTTAGATGGCGTTCCATAATTTTCTTGTTTTGGGCTGTCATGGGAGACACAGCTGAGATACCGGAGAAATGTCTGGACTCTGATTAAAGTTGCATAAAGTTGATTACACAATATTACACATGTTTCAACATTTGTTTCAAAATGTGTTTCATGCGGATCCCTCGCCATCAGCTGGCTCTGACGGACGCCATGGCGTGGGGCGAGCGGGGCATTCGACGCCATGGGCTGGCGCTGTTGGCCGCGTGCGCAGCCGCTTGGTGTGCCGGCGTCTTGAGCTTCATAGCGCCAAGAAGAGGCAAGAAAACTCTAAGAAAATCAGACAAAATTAACAGCTGAAGAAGGTGTTTCGGTGCAGGTGCAATTTCTGTTCAATTTGGCTGGGAGTTCAAAGCAATTAACTACGTGAGTGAAGAGCTTGGCCTCAACCGCCTTCCCACACCAGATGAACTGTGAAGCATCCATCATCTGTGTGATGTCTCAACATTTGTGACGAATACCAGGGAATGCATGCCGCAGCCATGCCACACGAAATACGGAAACCTCCCAGCTACAGTATCTCCCAGCGCCGGTACGTCACGTGACCTCACGTGACGAGTGCAGGTCCGACGGGTCCGACGGGTCCGACGGGTCCGACTGGTCCGACTCCGACGGTCAGCCCTGACCTGTCGCACCTGGAGAGTGTCGAACCACCGGCACCACAGGCACCACAGGCACCACAGGCACCACAGGCACCAACGTCCAAGGTGGGGATCAGAGCGAGATTCGTGACATTTCGTGACATTGACGAGAAATCATGAGAAATCACCACATCCAGAACCGATCTACAGCGCATAGCAGATATATGCAAATATATACATTTATGTACACGTGATTACAGCATATTACAACTGTATACTAAATCGCACGCTAATGGCAATTTCATCCAATTTCTAATATTTCATAATATTTCTAGTTCAAAGTATAGTGCATATTCAACTTGAGTGAGGATGCGAATGCGACATGTCACAGACATGTCACAGATTTGCGGAACTTTGGATCCCCCAGACTTCAGTGGTCGATGTAGTCCTATAATGTCCTGCATACTTCTCCGCAGCCTCCCCAGGCGGTTTACGGAGTTGCTGCTCTCCTGGCTGGAGCAAGCGTGCGACTTTGCCGTGCCCTCAGGGAAGATCAGGAAGCAGAAGGATTCAGAATCCGAATTCCGAGCCAAATCGATCATCTGAGACATATGACATAAGCCCACCGAAAGAGCGTGGTTTGGATGATTCTTCATTGTGTCGTGTGAACGCGCTCGGTGCGGCCAATGGATTTGGCAAGTGAGGGTGTTGTTAGATTTGGTTTGCAGTTGAGAATCATGACAATCATGCACTGCAGAAGACAGCAGGCTGGTTTGCAGAAACAGCATTGAGATATGTCCAGAATCCAGGAATCTAAAATGCTACTTGTACGTGGAAGATGGGTGCAGATGGGTATGTGACATCTATCTATGAATCCAGTTGTCTAGATGTCTACCTCTATACATCTCACTACATCTCGTTATACCTCCATACAAGATACAAATATGATCAACTAAGACATGATTCAGGATAACTAAATAATGTATAATAAATATAATAATGTTAAATACGAAATGTGCGGCAGTTTGTATTACTCCATCCTTCTCCCAGGCCGAGAGCGTCCAGCTGCATCCGAGACAGCCTTGGTACGACGAGCAGAGGTAAAGAGCGAGGTGAATTATTTGGCGTTGCTCACCAAGGGAGACACTTGTTCTTTACACATAAACATGACACCAGACTGCAAAGTGGGGAGAATTGGGGAGAGTTTGGGAGAGTAATCAGAGTGCTTTCTTGATTGCTAGTAGACTGCATGCTTCCTCTGTTTTAAAATCTGTATAAATGCAAGTTTCCCTCCCTTAAATGTCAAGTGTTGAACATCAGAAGGGATTCTTCAATCTGAGTATGGATTGAGTATGGATGGACAAGGTGCAAAACTAATAGTAATATCACCAAGTACCATCAAGTACCCCATCCTCAGAGGTAGCTCCTGGATATGGAATCCCAACAGCTTTACCGCGTTCATAATTTGATGGGCGTCCCAATGAAGCCTGGTGGCTTGACATGTCGACTGCGCTTTTTGGCAATCCTGAGTTCTATGAAAGCAGAGAACTTTGAACAGTATAACATATAGTAGTATAACAATGTATAACATTGTATAACAGTATTTGCATAGATTTATATAACAATGATTTTCACAGCTTTTGGATCTTTTGGTCTTAGGATTTGCCCAAGCGCATCGCCATCGTGATTATATTGTTGGCTCTGGCACGAGTGACTTGGGTATGTTCAGGCAATCTCATGCCAAATGCCAAGACCCTGATTGAAATGGAACTCTGACATTTATACTTGTTGGATTGGGACAAACTGACGGACACTGACACACACTAACATCCTCTGACATACTTGATGCTGATTTTGGATTCGGGTCTTGATGGGAGCGCTTGTATTCTGCAGCACTTTTATTTTCCATCATAAAGGCAAGAATGCAGCATGTCAAAAATGTTCAAGGCAAGACACTTGTAGAATTTGCAGCATACACATTGTGCAGTGGAACAGAAACATACAGAATCAGAAACACTGATTTTTTGAAATGCCCAGATGTTTTTTCTCCCCGTGATTTCATGTGATATGCACACATTAAGGCAAGTAACCTGGAAGGGTTTCGAGGCATAGAGCATCACCTGTCTGCCAAGACTGACCTATCGATCTGAAGATCTATCGGAATCTATCGATCTGAGGTTGGTTTCTACATCCCACTTTATGGATTCGACGTAGATGCCACCGAGGAGTTGAATCACAAACGCTCTTCGCAATGTGCACTTTTTCTTCACAACGCTCGCATGTCAACTGAAAGCGAAGAGTGCACAAAAACAATCCTGATTGATGAAATCCAAAGATATTCTGTGACATAGGCAATGTGCATATTCCTCACATATTTTGCTTATGTTTCTCCGGGCCTTTTTCAACTGGTCGTCGGTCACATCTCAGCACTGCAGGAGTACTTTGGACGACAAGCCAGTCAGGCGCACATCTCGATGTTACAGAGTGGCGTCCTTTCCTGTTCCTGAGGAGATGTAGGGGATATTTACCCCAAAAATCACCAAAATACATACCACTTTTCATCACAGTGAAACTGAGATGTATAGATTCCAAAGATGTTTTCAGCATCCCATATAGCATCCAAAGTATTGCATGGGCTGATGCAGGAGGATAGTCATGATATGTCATGATTACGTAGCCAATGACAGCCTTTTATTGAAATGCCAGTGCTTTGACGGGCAAGAGCTTCACCAGTGACGGTGCAAAATCCTCAGGGATTTATCAAGGCTCAATGGTTCAAAATAATCGAAAGCCAAGTCTCAGTGCAGAAGGCCACTTGTGACAAACACAAACACATGATGCAATAGAATTTCAAGAACATTTTGGATCTCCCAAATTTTCCTCAAGACATGTGGTTTCACATGTGGTTTCAATTCATAGGCTGCGGATCTCAGACGACCTCAGATGAACTAAGTTGTCTCCAAGTTGTCTCCGAGTTGTCTCCGAGTTGTCTCCGAGTTGTCTCCCAGTTTGCGCAGTCTGGCCATGTCCGGCCAGGGCGGTTTAGGCTTCGTTGATCAGCTGTTCGGTGGCGGCCTGGGCCGTGTGAGTCTCTTCGCCCTGGGTGCCTTGGAGACATCATGAGACATCCACACCTTCAACATATTTCAACATCTTCAATCCCTTGAGATCGGCTTCAGATCATCTTCATAATCTTCATATAGTCAATATAATCTTCTTCACAGTGTTTTCATGTTTTCCTATTGTCATAGTGTCTTCTGGTCAGTCGTAATGATAGGATGTCACAGAGGATGTCACATAGGTGTATTTATCTGTATTTCTGTGTCTTTCATCGCGACAGGATGGGGGGAACGGGGAGCCGTCACTAAGGCATCGGTCCGTACATCACCTCCTCCATCATTTTTCAGATCCTCACCACAATTACACCTTCCCTGAAAGCTCTCGCAGCTGGAGAAGAGGGTGAAGCTGGGCGTGAGAAGTACAAGAATTACATCAAGCGCCTTGGTGAGCACATGAAATGACTGGAGTTTTTGGCGGAACATTTGTGTTTTATAGATTATATAATATGTAAAATATCAATATATCAATATGATATCAATTGAAGTCATATGCTAATATATTCTCAATTATCATATAGAATGTATAATAGTATACAGATATCCACATAGGGTTTTGTCGACTTGGATGATTTTACGACTTGTTGGATTCGAGAGCTCAAAAGTTTCTATGGTCACAGATCTAGATTGGCTAGCTTGATCATTTAAGAGTGCCATTGACGGTGGACAGAGACCATCAAAAGGCGTTTCATATTGACTTTTGATTTGCAAAGCCAATCCAAGATTTCCCGGATCTGAAACGTGTGGCTTCCTTTGGAGAATCGTTGGTGACGCTCCTTGAGTGGCGTTGGGCGCATTGCCGTTGGGCGCATTGGTCAAGTGAAACCGAGGATCGCCTCCTTTTTCTTCGCCTTGATCCAAGGCTTTGGCGCCTCGACGTTTCAACACGTTTCAACACGTTGCGAGATGTTTCGAGATGTTTCAACGATTCAGCTGGATATCAGCCGTGTCGAACCTTGTTCCATCATCAGGTTGTTCCATGTTCTCATGATTGGCAGGAAGATCTTGAAGACATTTGAAGACATTGTTGGTAGTTGGGAGGGACGGAGGGACGTCTTGTTGATTTTCTCATGCAAAAAAGGTAGGGGTCTTCCACCTGATGGATCTCATGATTTTTCGAAAGCTGGAAATTGGAGTATCATCCATTTGCCCAGCGTCCGAGCCGAGGTCAATCGACCGCGTTGTCGCCATTTGTCTTCGACAACGGGCCAATCTGGTCGTTGCAGATCACGTTGCAGTTTGCCATCGGCTTCCCAGCCCGACATAGCCCGACGCGAAAGTGAGATGTTGAAGTCACTGGCAAAAGTGCACGCCCTTGATTTTTTACAGTGTTACATTTTCTATCATTTTCTCATGATTCTCGAACAAACTGATATTTGGGGTATCCTATGATAGCTGTCACAGCCGCACTGGGAGAAAGTGAAGCCTGATGATTCTGTGTTAAGGCTACCTGTCTAACATCAGATTTGGCAGATTTGGATAGATTTGGCTACTTGAGCATGACAAAGCTTGATGCTGAAGACTTTCAACTCCTCCCATTGGCCTCCAAGGTTCGATGATAACGCTCTTCATCGCGGATCAGATTACTGAACAGAAGTCCCTCGTCCCAAACCACAATAGTTTGTATTTTGATGTATTTTGGGTGCACCGATTCCAGAGTGGTTGGGAATCTAGTATATTCTATATATCATTATATATCTATGGTACAATCCTGTATAATCTAGTTGCAACACTGGCAAGGAAGCGCATGGCAGGACCGCGATTTCCGACACACGGGAGGACCTTATGACTCGTCAGATCTGGTCAGATTGCAACTACACCGAGGTTGGGCAACGGCTCGTCACTGCTTGTCTTCAGTAGTCTTGACCTTAGCAATGAATGCTTCTACTTGCATAGGCATAATATTGCCTTGCACTGAATGCGTTCACCCCTAGAGTGAATGGGTCCTTTCCATGTCATTTTTTCACATTTTTTCCACTTGCCTGGCTCTTGCAACAAGTGCAAGGCATTGTGGCCAATCTCCCACGAACTATTGGTGCTACAGCAGCCAAGGCGCAGTGACACTGCCGCATACGATTCATGGACACGTATGGAGGATGTATCAACAATTCGAAGGCATGTGTAGTATGCCAGATTTAAATACAAGATATTTTATAAGATCTGTAGTTTCAATTAATCTACAGTAATACATTGTAATTTTATGTAATTTTAATTATGATACATTGCCATTGCGTATGATTATCTTAAAGTTGTGGTGTTCGTGACATCATCAATTCAGAGCCATGGAAGGCCCAGACTTGGCCGTTGATTTTCGAATACATATTACTCTTTTCATCTCTTTTCCGTAGCTGCCGTAGCTGCTTCGCCAGGCCGCTGACAATGACACCGGCGCAGCTGCAGCAGCACTCTTCGCTGCCACGTTGTTAGTGACTATCCTTGGCCTTGTGCAACTTGGTCAAGTCCGGGCAAGCCACAGGACAAAGACATTCAAAGACTTACAGCCAAGTTACGGATGTTCAAACCTGTTCAAACATTCAGTGCTTAGATTGCTGATTTGGATGAAAGTAAAATGTTGAAACAAGTGCGCTATATGCAACATGGTCAGAAACCGAGCACGATCATGCAAGAATTTCGGGGCATCGCATCTTGCTAGTGATACACATATTGAGCACGAGGATCCAGCCCTTGCTGTTGAATATTGTTGAATTGTTTGAAATGTTCAGATCCTTTCAGCCTTTACACTTCCAGCATGCCAAAGCATGCTAGGCATCAATTGGCATTGGCATTCATTTCTTTTCTTCAACCATGGACTCTGTTGCCGTTTGTGCAGGTATGTCCTGCAAGCAGAGCGTCGTATACCAATCCTCTTCGCCAAGCGTTTGCAAGACGAGGACCCTTTGACCCCTCGACTGCCCCAATCCCTGCAATAGAAACATGAATAGCTTCAAACAGATCAAACAACATCCTCGCGCAGCTGCATTCTGGCGAGGCATCTGGTCAGGGTAGCACAGATGATGCGGGACAGAGTTATTTGCCCATCAAATTGAAGCTCGAACTGGGACAAGTCCTGGATTCAAGATGGCAAAAAAAAGTGTGGAGAGATGTAGAGAGACAATACTGCGTATTCATTAAAAGTTGGGTTTCGATTCTTTGAGTGAGAATGAGATGGACAGGGTTGTCTGGGAGTCTTTGTTTGGATGCATTTGGATACTAATCACGGACCATGCTTCTAAACAAAAGGGCCAACCAACGAAGCCGCAGAGAGACAAGTAGGAACCCCAGTTTGAGGAGGTCCTGTTCGTCGAGATAACGACCGTCAATCACTACTGTACCAGTTTTCTTGGTGTGTATCTTAACCCACAGTCCTTGGGGGGCAGAACCCAATTCACTTGGTCCATGGTTCGCTTTCCCGAGCTGGAATGCCAAGGAACGCTTCTGGCGTGCTGCCTTTGATCTTTGTAGGCTCAGTGGAATTGCGCTATGCTCTCAACTACGCGCGTCTCATCACGTCATGAGAAAAGCTTCCAATTGAAATCAATTGAACATATTGAAAGACATGTCGTGGTGCAGCTGCCTGAAGGGTACAAAACCCTAGAGTTCCTAGAGACGTTGGACCTACCATTTCTGGGGGGAAACTCTTGCGAAACAGGCTCTCTGTTGTCGCTGCCAGCGCTGGC
>Ga0126342_10003281_pt1 | contig 26583 bp, 27 predicted proteins | sample Cyp1metagenome_FD_92528 | JGI IMG/M metagenome (GOLD analysis project Ga0126342, IMG submission 92528) | Coral microbial communities from Lord Howe Island, Old Settlement Bay, Australia - Cyphastrea 1 metagenome | ecosystem: Host-associated > Invertebrates > Cnidaria > Coral ...
ATGCCAGAAGATATGCCAGATAGAATGCCAGATGGAATGCCAGAAGATATGCCAGAACATCTGCCAGAAGATATGCCAGGTAGAATGCCAGAAGCTATGCCAGATAGAATGCCAGAAGATATGCCAGATAGAATGCCAGAAGATATGCCAGAAGATATGCCAGATAGAATGTTAGAAGGTATGCCAGATAGAATGCCAGATAGAATGCCAGAAGGTATGTCAGATAGAATGCCAGAAGATTTGCCAGTAACAAAATGTATAAATGTCATGGTGGGGATCACACGAAGTAAAGTAATTTCTCCTTGAAGCACCTTTCCGGCACTTGGATACGGTTGCAGCGCTTGTTTGGGTTCCAAGGCAGATCCTCTCAATCAGGTGGCCACTTTGCTCAACATATCGACGTAGTTGAACCTGCAGCAGTTTGCGAAAATTCCGGCGTTGGGGTTGGCTCAAACAGACGCGCAATGCGCCAAGGCCTTTTGCAGCCATCACTTGGTGAGTGTTTTCTACTATGCTTGGCTCCTGCGCCGGGGGTACAATCTGGCTCAAGTGAGGTTTTACAAACCACAGCAACATGGCTGCAGAAGTGGGGTGAGGGGCAGATCCAAGTCTTGGCAAAAGGATTGCTGGTCAGAATTTGAAAGGGTTTGGGCATCCTTGTGACATTACCCCAAAAATCAATGAGCGCGGCTTCATCCGAACTGCAGCTTTGCGGAGATCCATGGAGACGCCAAGGCTCTGGCAAAAGCACAGACGTGGCTCAAGCGGAGCTGCGGCACGGTGAGGATCGCCACTTGCCTGCGATGTAGGTGGGGAAGGAAAAGCCGTGAGGCTAGAGAGGAAATACCGTGAAATATATATCATGGAATAACTAAAATAACCATATATAAATATAAATATATATATATAATTTCATATATTGAAACATAGTGAAGAACATTGAAGACTCTAAGACTAGGCTGAAGCCTGTGCAGGTCGGTCAAACGCACGATTTCTACGGGTGGAGCTGGCTCTGATTGCCCAAGACATCCCAAGACCAAAAACTGCTTTAGTTTGAGGTCAAGTTTGTGACAGGATTGCCATGGATGGCCGCATGGCCCGTTTCACGCTGAAATCGCATCGTTAATGCCTTTGCCAGCTGAATGGACAGCTGATGCTCCAAACCCTGGAGAGAGGGGCGAAGTATCCCCGCCGTTTGAGCTATCCAAGAAAAAATGTCATGGCCATCTCTACAGACCATAGACCAATGTGTGCTTTGTTTGCAGCTTTGAAATGGAGGGCATGTGTTTGGGGATTTTATTATGTTTTTGTTGCTTTCAGTGGTTTTTTGGCTTCTGTGTCTTTTTCGCTTTTGTGGCTTCTTGGCTGCTAGTGGCAATCAGTTTCGAACAGTTAGTGTCAATATCAGTCACCAAATGGTGCAACTTCCATGTAAAACAGAGGGCGTTGACCTATTTTAGCCCGAAAATGCCACAATTCCCACGAAAACGAGAAATCTTAGTTGCAAGACAAGACCCTCAAATGCCTCGAAGATCAATACCAAAATGTTACACACTGTTCCAGCAAAGGCCAAGTGTTAGGGTTATAGCGTGTTTTTGTGTTAGTTCCAAACTGCAACCGGCTTCAACATGGCACATATTTGTCTTCCTTGGGTCCCATCTCAGGTAAACGCAGCAAGGAATTTTCAGTCCTATTCCCTTAGGCTGATTAGTAGAGGAATCATCCCCATTAAACAACCAATAGTATTCAATAGCTAAATGATGGCAAATGATGGCAAATGATGGTAAATGGCTTTCTATGGCTTTGTCCCATCTGTTTTTTGAACAACCACAGCTCTGTTCCTTTGTCTTCCATGCGTGATACTTCTGTAAAGAGTAACAGTTCACAGACGACAGGGATGATGGCTTCAACATCCCCCAAATTCCAAGAACAAGACATTTGATCTGTATGTGCAGAAACCATTTGGTTGCGTTGCTTGGGGTCATGCAGATGACATATTGCCAATCTCAGGTAGATTCAGGTAGTTAGACACTGTTAGACTAGTTAGAATTCAAAAGAAAGACTGCTCTGAGTCACACCTGATGGCAGGACACAGCAGATCCCCACAATCTTTTCTCTTCAACAATCAGCAACACAGGACACGATGCATAATACTAAGATGTTCTTTTGAAAATGCAACCAAGCCGGAGACAATTAGAAGAAGGAGCAGAGTCTTGGCACACAGTTGTTGAGCTGTAGACAAACTACATGGAAAAGCCGGAACATGCAGTTTTTCTTTCTCTTTATCTTATTTGGTTCCATGTTGCCCCATGCTTTCCTCCACCTTGCCGCTCCAGCCGGGATTGCGGCATCCTGTGCAGCGGGCGCGTGTCAGAGACCCCGACAACCCGCGACACTTGCGAGGTGCGCATGGCTGAGGGGGCAGTAGAAGGTCCTGGTCTTGGTCTTTCCTACTTCCTACATTTTCGTGCCATATTCTTTTGATGATATTCTTCTGATGTTTTGGATAGGAAATTGATCGCAAATGGGCTCATATTGACCTTTACGATTTGAATTTGTTCCTGGATTTTGTTGTACACTTACGCTACAACTGGCAACAAAAGCCACAGAGGCGACATTTCATGCGGCCTTTCAAGCTCTTGCTCCGGCTCGCTTTTGTACGTTGTGCAAGGCTTCGCAGCAGGGTGCCATGCTACCGCTGCTACCGCTGCTACCGCTGCCGCCATTGCGCTGACCAAAAGCCGCTCCAGGCGAAGGAGTCAGACAGAGGTGCTCCATGCAGCTTCCCAGAATTGGAAGGGTCCAACCGATCCAACCGGTGGATGGATTTCCTAAGACATGCCTAAGACTGAGTTTATTGATGTTTATCGACCACCAACTGGTGGCGTTTGGGATGACCCAATTGGTGGACATACTTGTAACTCATCATAATTCCGTCTTGATGCATTGAAACCTCGCTTGCAGGCTGACTGGCATCGTGCTTTTGCTCCCCCAGTGCAGCTGCAACGACCAGTCAGGCAACGCACGTGAATGAAACCTAGGACACATTCGGACGATCTAACGATAGATGCTCAGTCATTTATGTATTTGTTTCGTTGTGTGATGATCACCATATAAATAAATAAATATATATATAATATAACAAATATCACATGTTATCCATTGGAAAAGATTGGTGGCCCTTTGATGCCATGTGCATGTCATGACAATTGAAATCAACAGACATCCACTGACATCCATTGACATCCACTGACAACATGTTCATACAAAAGGAGGTTGTTTGAGAGGTCTGCGCCCCAGCGCTTTAACGTCGATGATCCTGCCGCTATTGTCCACTTGAAGGAAGAAGGTTTTGCCGCTTTGCTGCACCACGGGATTTTTGTTGTTCAGAGCCATTTAGGAGCTGGACGGTTTGAAGATGTTGGTGCATATATTGACAGGTCTGCAAGGTACTCGTATTGGATTGGATGTTTTTATTGCATTTGATTGCTTCATTTTGAGACATTGAGTGAGTTTATTGTTTTGTGCCTGGGACCAGCAGCTTTGGTTGTGTTCAGGCAGTCTTCGGGGGTGTTCTCGACCAGCTGGAGGTGCAGATGGCAACCGACCTCTTTTGGAAGTACATGGAGTTATCCACCCAAAATGCTGTCCGCAGAGAGGACCCCCTGACGTGGCTCTGCCTTTTTTTCCTTGTCGTTCCGATGACCTCAGTTTGGCACGGGCTCAAGTCTTTTTCATGCTTTTCAGATCTTTTCAGAGACATCGCATGTGTCTATCAATGTCTATCATATTTGAATATATTTGATACATTTGCTTGGAACCTCTATGAATCTGCCATAAATCCAAGGGAATGGTGCAAGCTGTTGAAACCGTTTTGCATTGTTACAACATGTTTCAACATGTTCCACTCTTGGCTAAGGTGGCAGAAGCACAACTGGCCTGGTCAGGATGACAATGGGATCATCAACTCTGGTGGAATCGGCCAATCAGAGCCTCAGCCTTTCCAAGGAAATCAAGAAACTTTCTTTCTAAAAAAAAGGACATTTTCTGTACCTTGGCAGGTTTGAACGGTAAACACCATCCTTTCAAGAGAGGCCTGGAAAACTTGCCCAATCTTGCTCACATCCTTCAGGTCAAGCCGGCATGAAAGGGGCTTCTGAAAGGGGCCAAACCAGTGTCTCCATCCTTATCCTTCACTTTCATCAGAATTTGCTCAGGAATTCATGTGGTACATTTGACGGCGGCCGCCGGTCATGCGAGCCTTTGCCAACTTGTGGGGCGTTTCAAAGGAAGATTTGCTCGTGAGCTTCGATGGATGTTGCGCTTTCCGGCCACCTGCTGTGGATGTAAGGCCTGGGGTGAAGAAACCCAAGGATACCCAGGAGACGTGAGGCAAGACCTCCTATTGAAATAAGGGATCACATGTATCATTGGGTATCTATGGGTATCTTTATAAGTTTTATAAGATATTTTTAGGTTTGTCAGTATCCCCAGCACGGAAAATTGCAGCCTTGAAGCTTTTGCCCCGCTGCAATACCGACAGACATCCCATTAGTTACCATGGCAGCAGGTTCCATGTCACCAGAGCATCTTGGGAATCTGCTGTCTAGAGACCGGAATTTGATGATTATCTCCCCAAAAAGATCTTGAAAGAGGACGCTGCAACGCCAACAAAAAGCATGATATGGTTCGTGACAGTACAATGGGAACATCAGGCATATTCCGTTTCATGCCTTAGCAATCTTAGCACAGCATATAATTCCTGGAATTGGTTTCAAGGACGAGTAGAACATGTACAGGAAGTTTTCAGTACAGTTTCCCTTAAACTTATATTATATAAACCAATCCACTGAGTAATCATCTGCTCTTGTTGGGTGAAACCATCAGATCACTTTCAGGTGGCGCACGCGGGGTGGCTGGCTCCACACTGATCAAAATGGCCGTACCACTGGCAGCGACTTCGCGTGTGCACAGGGCCTGGTCTCCATCACAGAGAGCAACGAATCGAGGCCAAATTCCACTAAGAACAAAGTGACCAAGTTGTGTTTTGGAATTACCTCCATTGACTTCCATGGATCAAAACTGAGTCCAAATCAAAGCACAGATTTGCAATGCACAGTTTCCCGGTAACAATTATCAGAGAGAGATAGAGTGGTGGTCAACTATGCTTAACAATAGGGCAGTCCGCAGTTTGACCGAGGAGAGCACTGGAGGATTTGCAGCAATACCTGGCTCACACAAGTCCTTGGTGTGCATCAAGACATGGACATGTTGTGACGCTTGTGACTGGCTTTGTTGGAGTTTACATGAAATAGGCATAAATAGGCGTTGTATTGCCTGCTGCATAGATGAGTCATACAGCTCCATGTTTTTCTTGTCTTTTCACTTCTTTCCGCTTCAAGGTGTCATGCTGAAATTTTTCAACGTTGGCCGCTGGATCGAGCTTCTCAACAGCAGTCAGCTGTATTTTCTCAATTTTTTAGTTCATTTGTCTCAGAATTGGATGATGGGAATATGAGCAGGACACCCCTAAACCATCCTAAACCATCCTAAACCACGTTTCCTGTAGATCTTCCCTTTGGCGAAGCATGGCGCTTCGCCGCTTCGCGTTTCAGGAGAATGATTTCTTTGTGCTTCCGCGCTGCGATGAGCTGCTGTCACCATCTGCCACCAAGCCTCAGCTGCTGCCCTTGCATGCCGGGGTGTCTTGGCTGCAGCTTCAGCGGTTTTGGGGGCCGGCCCATGAAATTCCATAGTTGGGATGTATAACGATATTACATGTGTATATATATATGAATGTGAGTTGTATATGTATATATATAATTATATATATATATATGTATGTATCATGTATGTAATGTCTGAAACTTGGGACCTCTAGAAACCGGCCAAAACCCATTTTTTTTGGGGGAAAGAATCTGACGAGGGCCCGGAACTTTGCCGAAGTGTCCAGGACATGGTTCTTTGGGACAGTCGCTTGCTTCATTGCAACGTTCCTGGGTTCCATCCATTTGATGAAATGGATCTTCAAACTGCCTTGGCAGATGTAGGCCTTCAAGAGGCCTCTGCAGAGCCTTGCCGCGATGGGGGTGTTGACTCGACTTTTTTTTTTGCATGGTTTTGCTATATGTCCATGCAAAACGTCACCTCCCAACAAGTTCACCAATTCGGGATGACGGGATAACCAAACAGACAAGACAGGCTGCTATGTGATGAAACAATCAGCGTGTATTGGAACTATATGTTAATTTTCACCATGTCTCATCGTCTTCACCTGGATCTCTAACATGATAGTAACGGATGTCGACGGGACCCGATTCAGTTGTGGTGGATGGGCATTTCAAGCATCATGATGCAAGCAACATGATGCGCACGAGTGCGGATGAGGCGTTGGTGGAACTGACCAGTGTGGCAGATGCAGTCTGGACATGGGCTGCGCATGAGGCTACACTGAAGGAGCGGAGAGAGCGAAGTTAGAGGGATTTTGTGGCACTGTAGAAATTGCATCATTCATCATCATTCACTAGACGTTCTTCTTTCAGTTCGAGTACCTGATTTCTTTATCCTGGCTGGTGATGTCAAAAGATGTATATAGATAGATAGATAGATAGATAGATAGGCATCATATAGCTGTTTTTTGGATCCCGATTCGTTTTTGGCCAATGGAACTCAAATTTCACATTTTGTGAATGGACAAGTTAGGGTTCGTTTGAATCTACTGCTGCTGCGGGCTGAAGCACGAAAGGAGCTCTTTGAAAGCTGGGCCTTGCCAAAGTCACTGCATGGCCCGGTTGCGAAGCAGTTCCAGCTTTGGGCGGGGCATTTAGCCCAGGCCAGGGGGACCGGGCTTTGGCATATAGGCTTTATATATCTTAAGTCTGATCATATCTCAATCATTCTTAATTGAGTCTTAATCTTGATATACATTGATAGATATCTTTTATAGCTTGTATTACCAGTGTTGATCAGTGTTGCAGCACCCAAACAGTGCAGCCATCCCGTAGGACCTCCACGTGCCGACCTCCCAGCCTTGCCTGAGCCGCTTGGCCGCCTACGTTTGTGCCACGCCGCGGCCCGGGCATGGGGCGCCCAACTGCCACCTGGTGGCGCTGCGGCGGCGCATGGCTGCGGCCTTGATGGGGTGCACCACCTCCCACTGGCCGGAGAGGAGCATTGTCACCGACACCCGGCTGAGGCATGGAGTGTATGGCGCCAGGTGGCACTCAATATTGCCACTGTTGCCTTTTGCTGTCATATTTTTCAGCAAGCTGAGTCTTTCGTAAATTGGTGGCGATCATTCAGGATATGGCACGAACACCTCTGGGCTTGGCGAACTTCCAAGATCTGGAGCTTTCAGCTTTGCGACAGATTGGCTGCCAGAGTTGGGAGCTTTCACTTGCTCAAGCGGAGATGCGAGAGCTTCTGGCAACCCTGCAGCTCGCAGGAAATATCAGGAAATTCATTGGGAGGTATGAATCAAAGTGCCGGACCCGCAACCCGAAAGAATATGGCTTGCCAATTTTCTTCCATATCTGACTAACATTTTCAGACTGCGAGGCCTTAATTATATGCACAATTTTTGACATTTTGTTCAATGACCCTGCTTAAAGCAAGTGCCCAGCAAGGTGCATACGCAGCCGCCAGCCAATCACACGCACATTTTGTAATCTAGAATCTAGATCATACGAGTGTCTTGAGGACTTCATCTCAAGATCTGTGACATTCTGTGACGGCCTCGGGATTCATGGATTGTTCTCCTTGCTGCAGGCCAGATCCTTTCCAACGACTTCATCCAGGGCTCACTGGGCGTCCGTGATTGGAGATATTGGAGTGACTGAAGGGGTGGTTGATGGTGGTTCTACTGGGCAGACCAGGGAAGGCAGGGTTGGCGAGCACCGGACACAGATTTTGTTTGTTGTGCACGCTCCTTTGCCAGTTGTGAAGCTGCAGTGTGTTGCCGAAAACCGTGTAAACTTTCTTCTGTAACACTTGTACTATCTTACACCTATATGCTATATCATATCATTGAATCGTGTCTGTCTGCCCACCCATACTTGATTCGTGACGTCACATTGGGGTTTTCTAGGTTATTCATTATTGCCTCATTTTGCTACACCCACGCCGGCTTGCAACGTGCGCGGAGCAAGTAAACGTCGCATGTCCATACCGCAGCTTTCAGGCTCAACTCTGCTGAGCAGAGATTGTGGCCCAAAGTCACAACTGAGCTGCGGCCGCCTCACTTCTGAGGCAGCCTAAAACAAAATTGAGTCCAGTCCTACATTGCTGCCCTATTATCTCATTGGAATGTAGAAAAATAAGTGTAATGCCTGCTAAACAGGTTCACAAATACAGATCAGGCTCCTTCAGGCAGCAGTGAATACATGTATATGGAGATCATACCGTCATACCTATCAAACAACACAGGCCTTGAGCACTTCAAATGCTGAAAAGCAGAGCAGAATCAAACAGGTCCCCCGTTTGTTGCTGTGCAAGCTCGGTCCGTGCTTTTTTCCCTGGGCGGGGATTGCGAGATGCCGCGGTGGAGGGGCTGAAGAGCGGCCCTGATTCGTGATGTTGGTCCAATCCAGCAGCAGACAAGGGTCCAGAGAATTCAGGGAAGACAGCAAGGAACGTGTCAAGGACCGAGACTTTGAATATCTGAGATATCTGTTGCATGCACATTGGACTGGGCTTCCTGTGCTCTTGTTTTTTTTGTTTGCTGGGTCTTTGGGACTGATGGTGGCATTCAGAATGCCATGGCTGGAAATGGCGGAAGACCCTATCAGAAAACCTCAAGCAATTGAAATCCCAGCAGGAGAACACCACCCGAAGGTCTCCGAGAGGTTCCCCAAGGCGGGGACACTTTTTGAAACGCAGCAAGGTCGCCAGGAATGTGATTAAGGATGATGTATGGATGATGTATGTGACATTTGGACAGTCCTGACACCTTGCAGAACACCAACCTTCTATAATTTCTCAAGATTTCATGGATTAATGATTTACGTCAGCTGATTTGCGTAATTTCAAGTGGCTTAGATTTAGATGTCCGTCAGGAACTCCCTGAGCTTGACGCCACAGAACTCTCAAGATCTTGCGAATTATTTGAGAAGAGAAGGACTGGCACCGGGGATGGGGCACCTCCGTAGGGTGGATGATGCTAGATGATAAGGAATCTAAATGAATTTAAAGGAATTTAAAGGAACTCTAAGGAATTTTAAGGAATTCTAAGGCATTTAAAGGGATTAAAGGGATTTGAAAGAAACCTAAGGAATTCTAAACAAATTGAAGGAACCTTAAGGGATTTTAAACAATCTTGAGGAATTTAAAGGAATTCTAAGGAATTTAAAGGAATTTTCAGAAATTTGAAGGAATTTTAAGGATTTGAAAAGAATTTAAAGGAGTTTTAAGGAATTCAAGGAATGTAAAGGAATTTGTAAGGGATTTTAAAGAATTCTACGGAATTCTAAGCAATTTTAAGGAATTGTAAGGGGTTCGCAGGAATTCGAAAGAATTTTAAAGAATTTTAAGGAATTTTGAGGACTTTGAAGGAATCTTACGGAATTTTTGGAATGAATTTTAAGAAATTTTAAGGATTTTTTTAGGAATTGAAATAGGAATTTGAAGGAATCTGAAGGAATTTTAAGCGAATTTAAGGAATTTTAAAGGATTTTTTTGAGAAGAGAAGGACAGGCACCGGGGAGGCAGGGTGGATGATGCTAGATGATAGTCTATCTGATAGTGGTCGATGTCGGCCTGCCATGATAGTTGAGCCAATCTTCATAATGTTCATCGACATCAATGACTTGAACAATGACTTGAAATCAGGTTTGAGCGGGTCCGCTCCCGAATCCCGAATACGTTTGTTCGTTACACACCAGATTCACTAGATGTACCATGATGTACCTAGATGTTCTCGGCTTCTGTGTGTGTGATTCTCCAGTGATTCGCTGCCAGGCCCGGGAAGGCGCAGCAAACGCGTTTCGAAGAAAGATGTCGCTCGAGGCGATCTCAAAGCTGATGATGGCGTGGAACTCAATTCTGAGCGCCTTGGAATGTCGACTGGGTGAGGCGTTGACAGAGCTTAACAACATGCTCTTATCGGCATTTATTATATAGTACCTTATAGTAGTACATAATAGTTGTATATACATATATGGAGCATCTTATCATAGACATGAAATCTTCATTCGTCTTCCACGGTTTCTTTTAAACATCAGTGTTTCTGCAGACGAATGCTGGGTCCTTGTTGATCTTCGGCGAGGTGCAGCAATGAGAAATACGAGATTGGTCTCTCGCGTGCCATGAGCATAGCTACGCTGGACAGCGACATGGAGGTGGCCCGGTGAAATCCGGCGACCCATCCGGTGACGGGGATAGGCATCCGACTCATCCGATCCTTTGGAAAACCAGGGGGTGAACTGACTATCTGCTACAAGATCTACCAAGATCTACCAAGATCTACAACGTTAAATATGTTTGACCTCTTGAGTATCTGGGACAATGCTGACAATGTGCAGTAGCACCCGACTACACCCGAGCAAGGGAAACTTCAGATCATGTTCCAGCTCCGTGGTGTTATCTTTTTCCGATTGTAGTGAAACTGGAACTGGCTGAATTTGCAGAATTCGTTCCAGCTCAAAGATGTTGACTCCCGAACTTGCTTGGTCTTGAAAGTTACGTTGCTATCCGATGTTCATCATTGTTCCATTGGTGCCCCATTGTCGCTGCATCCACTGAACCTGGAGGAGCCTTCAAGCATTAGCTACTTAGACAATGTCCTGCGTCACTTGGCTGGTCATCCCTAAGGATCTTACAATCTTTTCAATATGTTCTGTATCAATATTTCAATATGAGAGGCATTTCAAGACTTCAGTTATATTCAAGAAATTTCGATCATCCAACATCTTTCAAGATGATGTCAGTGGTTTGAACCCCCGCTATGCAACTCCGAGGCTATGAATTCCAACGTGGAGCCGAAGAGCGGCGCGGCAGTGATCCAAGGTGCAACATCAATGCGAGTGATACGCGAAGTGCCATGGCTTCAGCGGGAAGATCGTGGGGGCTTTGGATGGGGTCCGATCGCAAGCGGTCAGTGCCACACACAAACATACTCGTACGTAACTATAATTGCATGTCAATATATTATATATATAATATTTATTTATTTGATATATACATAAATAGTTGTATAATTATTACGGTATGTTAAAACCATGTATTAATATTCACATTCCACAGAGAGAGAGAGAGATAAAGAGAGAGAGAGAGATAGATAGATAGATAGATAGATAGAGATATACATATATACATAGTACGTAAATGTAAACATACAGCCTATAATTCCCTAGTCCCTTACCTTTTATCATAACTACTGTATGACCTCGGGATGATTTCCGGGATGGTTTTCACCAGGAGGCAGCGGGTTACACTTGTTGAAACATGCGGTGGCTGGGGATCTTCAGAGCGCCCGGCCTAGACTCGATCATTCATTTGTTGGCCCTGAACAGTGTTTCATTCAGCGCATTCGAGTTACTTCGCAACAATATGTTGATTTATCATATTTACAGCACCAAAAAGATAGAACAGGTTAGATGGACCACTCAAATATAGTGGGATTTTACATGATTCTACTCAATCCTATCCTCTTTCTCGTGGTTGCCAATATATCTATATATCTACTGTATCTACTGTATCTCCTAATTACATCTACTATATCCACTATATCTATACACTATATCTACTATATCTATATCCATCTACCAAGTTACCACTATGATCCCCTTACCGTACGCGTGTTGCTCAGCACTGCTCCGCTCACCTTCCTGGCGATCCTTGGCGCAAGCGGAGGCGGACGAGATGTCGCCCACGGTGCCGCGGCGTTGGAAGTGGTGAAGACGAATGTTTCTGTATTTTTTTCCAGGATAAACCAGGACAAATTTCAGGATTTCAAATATCATTTTAATCATATGATTCATGATATAGCCAAGCGAATTGAAGGATTTAATTTGGACAACTTGATGATTATGGATATTGGGAAACCAAAAATGGCAATTGATCAGTTGTATGATATTTTGGTTGGTAGCAAAAGATATTTGATGAGCGTACAGGGGTAAAGATGGGTAAAGCATGGTTGGCACTCGGTTGAATAGATTTATGGTTGATATTGTTGAACGACACCAGAAATTGCTAGAGTGGGTTGAAATAATGGTGAATGATCAAATTTTTGGTCACGAAAGGTAGCTCCGGTTGCTGTTCATTTTAGATACCCCCTCACCCCGTCACAACCCCTAAATTCAGACCCAAAACACTGCAATTTACATGGGTTCTGTGGCTTTTGCATGGAAAAATCATGCCGAAAATTGCGCAAATACCAGTGTGTTTGCTCGGTGTTGTCCAAAAAACACTGTAAATACCGTGGGTTTTTGCTACCAGAAGCAAAACACATCGTAAATACCGCGGTTTTGGGCTTCCGAGGCGCAAAAAACATCGGTATTTACGGTGTTTTTTTGCAAGGAGAGTTTGCAAAAAAGTGCGAAAACACAACCTATTTGACATATTCGGTCGCTACGAGACTGAGAAAAAAGTGCAGGGGCAACAACAACAACAACAACAACAACAACAACAACAACAACAACCGCGACCGCGACCGCGACCGCGACAGCGACAGCGACAGCGACAGCCCCGACGACGACGACGACGACCACAACAACAACAACAACAACAACACCAACACCAACACCAACACCAACACCAACACCAACACCAACACCAACACCAACACCAACACCAACACAACAACGACAGTACCGTGGTTTTTGGCCTGTGAGGCGCCCAAAACATGGAATTTTGCGGTGTTTTTTGTCCCGAAGACTTTTTTAAAAATTGACTTAACTTAACACAGACAAAATGACCCCTTGTGGGGCCCTGCGCACATCACCGACATCATCAACAACGTAACGACAGCAAACATTTGAGTTTGGATTCTTTTGCTTCATTGTTTTTTGCGATTATGCTGTGGGGACGCATTTTGCACAGATACGCTTCTACAAACAGACGACGTTACGCACAGAAACCTTTACACAGAGCAGCTTTTATGCGCAGATACTCTTACACAGAGAGGTTTGTGCACAGATAAACTTTTACACGCAGACGCCTTTACACAAAGAGGTTTTTACGCAAAGAAATTTTACACAGAAGTTTTTATACACCGACGCTTTGCACAAATATGCATTTACACACATAAATAAAGGCACACAGGCGCTTTTACACACAGAACCTTTTACACAGAGAAACCTTTGCACAGAACAACTTTTACACAAAGAAACTTTTACACAGGAAAGTTTTGACGCAGAACAATTTGCCCACACAGACTGCACAAAGAAGTTTTTACAGACCGAAACTTTTACACGCAGAAACTTTACCCAGCGCAGTTTTTACACAGAAAACTTTTCCGCACAGAAGCCTCTACGCACAGAAGTCTTCATACACAGCAGTTTTTACACAGACTCTTTTACCCACAGATGCCTTTACACAGAAAAAAAATCACACACAGAAGCTTCTGCACACAGCACGCTTTTACACACGGCCAGCTTTTACACGGAGAGGCTTTGCTTCCCCTTCTTGATCACATTTGATCACCTACCTTTCGTGTCCCCCCTCTCAAGTACAGTTATCAAATCCATGGCGCACATCATTGCCAGAATTGGTTGATGGACAATAAAACGCATGACTTGGTGGTGAATGGACCGGAACGAGAATCTTGGGGATGAAACACCTTGAGTTACTTGAGGTAGCTTTGTGTGTAATTAGTTGGTGTCAGATGTTTGATTCGAAACAACAAAATGTAGCTTGCCAATCTTGCCAATCTTGACTTGGGATCGTGTTTTTATTCACCTCTCTCTCTGTCTCTTGTGTGGTTCCGGGTTGATGTTTCAAGGTTTGGACCGCAGACGGTTTGGAGAAGCAACCTGCAGCTGGGACAAATGGTATGGCAGCAACAGCAACAAAGAACTGAGGTAGGTGAACCTGCCAACACGGGCTTGTCTCAAAGGGGTTGGTATTTCACATGGTGACTTTATCGGCGAACATTATGAACCCTCCTCACAGGCCATGATCACTGCTGACAGGTGACTCAAAGGTTCACTGGTCAGCAGGCTCAAACAGTTCCAGACATCAGGTGATATCAGTGATATCAGGTTTCTTTCCCTCATCCTGGTGCTGGAATGCAATTTTGAGGCTGCAGCAGACAGAGAGAAGGGCCCCATTCAGCAATTCTGCGAGGATTTGCAGAACAAGAGGTGCCATTGGGACTTCACGATTGGTTTTTTGCACAGGCAGTTAGGTGAGGGTAGAGTTGGACACCGTGGTTTGGAAAGTCACCTGTAGTGTTCAATGAATCTATAAATGACCCCACAGCGGCTATGTTTTACCACCGGCTTTGATTTGGCTAGGGCCTGGACCGCTGCATACGTTTTCTTCACTGCCTATGCACTTTTCTCCATTGACATTGATGCCTTGGCGGGCGACAAGAATTTTGGCCGCAGATGAGGTCAGAAAGGGCGTTGAAAGTGATCCTGAGATATGCTGAACGTATTGGGATATTACATCATATACATACATAATAAATAAATAAATAATAAGTAAATAAACAAATAAATGAAGAAATAAATAAATAGATAAATCAATAAATCAATAAATAAATAAATTAATTAAATAAATTGAAAAAATAAATAAATAAATAAAAATAAATAAACAAATAAACAAACAAATAAATAAGTAAATAAATGAATAGATAAATATAGATAAATATAGATAAATTATAGATAAATAAAAATAAAAATAAATAGATAAATACACACACATATATATATATGCACTCATTTTTGGAACTTTGGGCCATGGCTTCCTGATCAGTCACACTGAGTACTGGTACTGGTTAACCTGTCAGTATGCCGTTGGGGTGAATTTGGGAAAACGAAGGTGTGACACTTCTTCTTTTTTTTTTTGCGAGGGCATGATCTGGTCCTGCTGTCCTCACAAAACCATTTCTCTTACAGTATCCAAATCTAAAGGTGCCGGCCAGTTGCCGGGAGCTCTACATTTACTTTGAGGAGGGATGTTTTCGTGGCTCTGAATCCGTTTCACGAAAGCTAGCGGTAGCTAGCTGGAGTTTACTCTTGCTTCAGCAAGGGGCAGCTCTGACTCCAACACAGTGATTTTTCATCGGAACGCTCCCGGGGCATTTTGGAGCGGTCTTGGAAGCGGCTCAAATCTTCCCAGGGGCGTGCTGAGCTCTGGACAATCTGTCCTAACCATATCAAAGCCCCATCATGTTTCCAAGATTTTCCAAGTCATATGAACGTTAGCTTTCGTGCACCCCCCAAGCGACAACACTGCTTTCAGTCAGAGATGTGCTCCAGCGGTCCCAAGGTCTTCCAGGGTCGGCATTGCCGTTTGTACAACCTTTGTGGCAGTGGCATTTTTAGTTGAGCTCATTGTCCACGGTCTTGGCACCTCGTTTGGACACAAAGAACCAGTTTTCTGCTGTGTTTGCTGTGGATTAGTTGCACTAGTTTTTTTCCACGCTTGATTCTGGATGCACGCTTTTGCATTAAGCGGAATACACTTGGGTAAGGGAGGTACTGGGCCAAACTTTGAGATCGATGCTTAGCATCCAAAACGGTCCAGATCCGTGGGTCATGGCATGCCGCCGTAATGGCCATCGACATTGACCAAGGCAAAGAGGGCTATATCTACAGTGCATTTTTCATTTTGGACTTGGTGGCCTTCCTCTCCTTGATTCCTGTACCTTGGCCCTAGATCACACCCTGGATTTGGCTTCAGAGCGACATTCATCCCTAAGATGATACCATAATATGGCATGATCTGTTCATGTGCTACACTTTGAAGAGTAGACCTGTTGTTTTTTCTCGGGAGAGGCTTCTCCAAGTTCACACAACATCAATGTGATGATGTGTTTCAATTGCTGCTGACCACAGGATACCATCATCGTCCAGCTTGCCAATGATGACAATTCATTTGTAGCTGGCCGATCTAGCAGGCCGCAGGGTCGTGGAGGTTCGGAATGTGGAAAGACAATGAAAAGATATGAAAAGCATGCCTCAGACTTTGGTTGCGGATAAGTGCTTGCCTGTGTGACAGTGGATGCAGGCCACTGTCCTGTTTGGGACCAATTCTGGTATGTTAAAATTGGGGCTCCAAAATCAGGCAGTTAATGGTCTGGTCTGTTTTGGGGGAATGGATGGTTTGTCAATTTCTGTGGGGCGTAAGTGTTTGTGCTGTAGCAATTTTCTTCAAAGATGTCGGATCCCGCTCCTATCACACTAAATGCCATCGTTCCGAGCGGTGGGGGCCAATGCAAAGAGTTGGAACTCACTGCTGACCGGAAGGAGAATGGCATGGATGTCAAGAGAAAGATAGAGAAACTTTCCAATGTCCCGGCAGAAGACATGGAAATTTTTGTGACTCGCGACGGTTCGCAGAAGTGGTTGCGAGATGATGACACTCTGGAAGGAATCGAAGATTCTGCCGTGCTCACGGTGGGTGTGCATGGGACAAGCGGAGGTCAGAACTACACAGATGAGGAGCTTCCAGACACGGCAGTGGAGAATTCCATTGCTGCGAAGGGAGAAAACAGCTACTACTTCGCACACTCCAGGAAGGCGGATGTGCCCGAAGAACATCGCATTGTCTCTGGTGGTTCGCCTCAGAAATTGGGCGAAGGAGCAGCCTTGGCCGAACCCATTTCGGCGATGAAGCTCGCCAGTGATCAGGTGCGTCCCGAACGGGCCATCTTGAACTATGCCTGGGGAGATGAGAAAGACAGTGTGAAGATTTATGTGTCCGCAGAAGCAGAGCCACAAGCATTAGAAGCTGCAGGAGATGGTAAAGCGGATCAAGTCAAAGTGTCGTTTTCTCCCAGGTCTTGCGAGCTGCGAATTCACGCAGAGAAGCTGGACTGGGTCCTTGACCTGAATCCTCTGTACTATGAGATCGCGCCAGATGAGTGCAAGTTCAGAGTGAGTCAGTCCAAGCGGATCACCCTCACGTTAAAGAAAAAGGAGGCTTACACCTGGCTGAAACTTTTGAAGCCGGATGCATGATGACGCTAGGCAGCAGGGCTCATGAATATTTATGTTTGGCCCAGCTTGCTCGTCACAATGCTTGGAGAAAGAGAGGCCCATAAGTAGCCTCCAAATAAGCCAAGCAGTAGCCAGTGGTGTGACTAGACCGTTTGAGGTTCCACCCTGTGTGATCTTCGCTGCAGCTGCGAGTGAAAGGGAATGATTAGTAATGGTCAAAGTTTTGGATCCCAAACCTACTGATGGTGGTCTTTTGAGTAGTCATTACAAAAACATACAAAAACCATCCATCTACCCACCATTACCCACCATTGATCAAGGTGCTCTATTTTGAACCGTTTCGTCCCCACCAATATCAGGACCCTGACTAGGAGAGATGGGACCTCAGGTAGCCTGATCCGCGTCGAGAAACTGACCAACGGTGAAAGAAAAAATCAATCAGCGATTGTGCAGGGGAGCCTCACCACATTAAGAGATATTGGGAAGTGAAATATGCAATGATTTTAATACCCTCTTGTAAATTAACATAGACCCCGAAAATAGCCTAGTTCTATATAATGGAAACTAATCTTCCAACCCCTATTTGCCAGGGTCTATGTTAATTTACCAGATGTTAATTGCCATTTGTTCTCAATGATTTCTCAATATTATCAATATTTCCCACATTTTCCCAGCGTTTTTTTTTTTGGCGCTTCAGCCAGGCTGACGCGCATGCTGCGTCTCTTTGGTCGCTCGGCACGGGCCGCGCGGCTGAACCGCTTTGGGCGCATCGCCCGCATTGCTGTGCCTCGGAATGGAGTTCGGGGCTGTGTCAAGGTATGGAAAAATATGGAAACTTTACCACGAAATACCACGATCTCACACACACACACATATATATATATATATGACAATATGGCAATTTGAATGGGGCTTAAACCAATCATTTTATAAGCATACAATGGGATATCACCGATATATGCCCCAATTTTATGTCAATTCTACTGCGATGGATTGCAATATGGAAACGATGAGAAACCATTGGATTGTGGGGCAGCTTCTTTTTGGCGAAAACCAACTTGTGACAGTGATGGAAAGGGCTGCAAAGTTCTGACTGAGGCTGCAAGTGAAACATACTCTTGTGCCATCTTGTGAGTTGCGATGATAGGTTGAAATCCTTGTCAACCTTATATATCTTATGCACATATATAAATATATATAATATAATGCTAAATTTTCCCAGTCATATAACATCTGGCCCTTTCATAGATAGGCTCAGATAGACTTTGGAGCTGGGCTGCCATGGTGCGATGGCTGCATCAAGGCCTTGATGCCGAAGATCCAGGAGCTTCAACGCTACTGGGTCAACAATGTGGAAGATGCAGATGCCACGCAACTTGGATCCACTGTGTCCAACGCGTGTATGGAGGTGGAGAAGTAGGTTGAAAGAAGCCCCAAGTACGTTTGATAAAAGGCATGTACAAGACATTACAAGACAATATGTTTCGTGATATTGTAAGAAATTTATTGACGCCAGAGTTTGACTGTGCCATGAGGCGTGTTCTGGAGAAGAAGATCTATCGAATTTTCTGCTTTCTGGACGAGGACATGGACAGTCCTGGCCTCAAAACATCGCAAAGCGGGAAGCCACCGATTCACGATTTCAAGCTTCTGCGCGTTAGATGTTTGGACACGTTTGCAAGATTTTGCAAGTGTTTTGCAGTATCGGCCCGGTCATGTAAGATCAACATAGATCAACATAGATCAACCTGTGGATGATTGGTACATGTTGGACCACCCTTGTTTTCTCCGTTGTGAATCCAGCATCCCATAGCACTGTGGTGAGTTCAGGTTACATCTCGAAATCATCCCTCATAATCTGTCGAGACAAGCTCTTCGACCTGGCGCTCATCGAGAAGACGAAGCTGAGCAGCGATGCAGCTAATTGGTCCTGGGGGAAAGATATTAGACCATATAATAATAATCATTATATATGAATGTTTTCTACATACATGCATATATATATGAGATAACTATATATATATATAAATAGATAAATATACAACACACACACAATCACACACACACACATGCCTCCGGGGTGGACGTATTCGCCCAACGTTTCATTGGTTTAGTTACGTTATGATTTGTTCATGATATATTTCAGATTGTTTTAGGGTTTGCTTAGGGTTGGATTTATTTAAGGTTCTTTTAGTTACTTTTTGTGCTATTTAGGGTTGTTTTAGGGTTTGCTCACGGTTGTTTTAGAGTCTATTTAGGGTCATTTATGGTTGATTTAGGGTTGGTTTAGGGTTTATTTGGGTTAGGTTATTTTGGTGTTCTTTCAAAGTCTTGCGATTTGTTGAGGTTTCAGTCAACGGCTCGAAACAATGCAAATTACGGAGGATATCAGTAAGATATGCTTCAAAAGGTGATTTTGGCACTTTCTTAGCTAAGCGCAAAAATGCCATGAAACGAAGGTAATATGAATATTTTGCATGCTCACAATGTGCGAAGAACACGCACGGAAACAACCCAGCAGATTGCAGTCCCGCATGGAATTCCATGGGTTGCGGGCAAACGTCACCTCCTTAGCGATATGTATATATATATATATATATATTTAATATTATATTATATTCTGTATGTATATACATATATATATATATATTATACAAATATATGTGTGTGTGTGTTGGACCTGTGAACCTGACGTATGACATAGTCCAAACATATCTATGAACATGTTACCTCCATATCTATCCGACCATGAAGACACACACACAGATATGTATATATATGTATATATACATACTACATAAATATATGAATATACGCATTTATACCCGCATCATTCTGCATCTACTTTGTATCTATGCGTGCTTTTGCAGATTCATCTCTAGATAATTTGGCGGTCCATTTATGGTTTTCTGGAACAATTCAATCGATGGCTCCACCATGCCCCGCTTGTGTGAAGGAAGAAACCGGAATGGACGTCAAAGTTGCGGATGCTGGCCAACGCTGCCTCTGCCGCGACTGGCTCTCGGGTTGGTAGCTCAGCGGGCGTGGACAGCGACCAGCTGAGGAGTTCGCTGTGACATAGGTTTGGGTCAAGAGATGTCAAGAGATGTCAAGAGTGATTTTCAGTCCAACCTATGTCATTATGTCTTAAATAGTTCGAAGTTTGAAGGTTTGAATTTGAACATCCAAAGTCCTAAGTCTTCTTTGGTAAAGGCGTGCCCAGCAAGAAACATTCCATTTACAGTATGGGCCAAGAAGTTTGCAGATAGGGCTGCACATACTCAGCCTGAGGGGCGACAGACCACAGAGAACAGCATCGGAGGGCAAACGCCTTTGGGGAGCTCGCACCCCCTGAACATGAGTGAATCCACAGTGAAACTTAGCAGCACAAGATGTCAGTGGAGATTTCCAATGTGACGTGCATGTTAAACATTGTGCCTTCCAATGTGGTGCTTGCATTGTGCTTGCTGGGTTGATGCTCATGTGAGCGCGCAGATACTGGCAGACAAGAGGATTTGCCTGCACTTTTCCGAGCACTAGTTGTCACCGGCTGTGAGCAGTTTCTAATTGTTAGCACGAGCTGCAGACTTGAAGGGACATGTGTGAGTCGGTCACCCTTCATTTTGAGTGGCTCTTGAAAGTCTTGGTACCTTAATTTTATATACTTTTTCTTTGACCTTGAACTCTTGGGCTAAGGCAAGATGCAAAGCCAGAGCCGGCGCCGCCGACACCCTCTTCTGCTGCACCAGCAAAGCAGGACGGCGGTAGCCGCTTTGAGTAGATTCATTTTATGGTGATAAACCCAATGAACAGCTATTGATGGCTATTGCATTCTATTGCTACATATTGCTACAAATCGGTGGCAATTGTATAAACATAGTCCCCCGAATGGTCGGTTTATGATTGGGTTTATCACAAGAGACAAGAATAACACCCAAGATAGACATAGATAGACATTGTTGGGCTATTGGGTTATTGGTTTCAGAGATCTGATGTGATCTTGCAGGAGACCCACCTAGCGTTGGCCATCCCTAGCGAGACCAAGTCCGTTGCGTCACGTAAGCTCCTGAGGAATTCCTGGAATGCTTGTGAAAAACAATGAAAAACTTGCCATCCAAAGATCATTTCCTGCTAAACTAGACTTTGATTATCTGATTATGATCCAGTAGAAATAAACTGAATCAAACATGTGGGAAGCGCTGTGCACCAAAGTGCACCGTCTTGGAAGTGATGCTTTCGCCATTTGTCGCTGGCTGGTGGGGTCACTTGGGCCCCAGGTCCAGACAAGCCGTTCCCGGACCAAGTGGAATACATTGAGTTCAGGGACTCCATCATGTACCTCGATGGCCAGATTTGTAGCGTTTATAACCGTTTATCCATGTTTATTTTACATTTCACTGTTCGAGTTTTGTGGGATGTTTTTGGTGTTTAGCTGCCGTTGATGAATTGGGAGTGAGAACGACCAGCTCCCCTCAAAACCTCTGGCTACTTCTGATCCAACAATCCGCTAGTTTGCCGCTCAATGATTGCCCGAAACTTGGCAAAACTGGAGGCACAGATCACCTGAACTAACTGTTTGACTAACTGTTTGACTAACTGTTTGTATCTGTTTGTTAGAGCACTGTATTGTGAGTTCCCCAGCTCCATTTAGTCGCTGAGAGGGCTTCACTTCAATGATATTCCGTCCCTTGGCCGCTACAGGAATGAGCCTCCACTCTACGAGTGGCTGAAGAACTCTGTGGTGAGACAGCTGAAGCGCCTTGCCTTTGCAGAGTCTCAATTAGTATCAAGATCCTTTGATCACCTGTGAGTGCGCTTTAGGCCCTTTAGGCAAGTCTCGGGTGCTGCAACTTTTACGTAAGTTTTGTTTCGTGTTTCGCAGTTCTTGCCTTTCTGCAGTGGGAACTATCCATGGGAATCGGAGTCTCTGGCTCTGAGGCGAGGGAACAACATGCAAGCGCTTCGCCAGAGGAATGCTGAATACATTGGCGTTAAGGTCGCTATGGCCATCCTGTGTCTGAGTCGCAGAGTGGGCGGCGGGTGAGGGGAAGGGTTGCGATGTATCTCCACATGCAACGCGCATATGGTCGGAGCACATGGCAAAGGTGCAGCCGTAAAGCTTCATAGATTTTCATAGCAAAGTAAAGTAGTTCATGCATGTTTTTGCCAGCCCCTGGGCCTTTCAGTCTTTTTGCATGGGGCTTTGCACCATCCATGCCACATACTTGTGGACCATGAAGTCATGCGAAGCTGTTTTGCTTAGACATGTGCACCCGTCAGTATCAGACTTCTCACACAGAACTTCCGGAAGAATGATACTAGTTACTAGTTGCTGGTTTTAAGATGCTTTAAACACATTCGCATTTGCATTTCAAATCCTATGCTTGTTGGGTAAGGCACTGATCTCAATGACTCATCTCTTCCCCCTACTAGTAAGAACTAACATGATCTAACATGTGGTGCGTTTGTTCATGTCGGGGTTGAAAACGTAGGGTGGGGCTCGCTGGTCTTTGGGATTTAATCATATTTAATCATATTTAATCATATTTATATCATATTTATATCATATTTATATCATATTTATATATATATATATATTTATAATATATTTATAATATATTTATAGATCAACAAGAATCCAACTGATCGAACTATCCAACTTTTTTACATTTTTTCATCTACCAAAGACAGGGTTTGCACCAGCGAGGCTCATCATCCTGGTGCTGAGCTATGTGGAGCTTTTGACCATCGACACATCCCTGTCTTGGGGGTTTCAGAGCCTCAATAACTATCTCAAAATGACCGGCCTCTAGGCAGAAAATTCTGGATTTCATATTATATATATATATATTATATCTATTATATATATATATCTATATATATCTATATACATATGGGATTGAATGGGGATTGATCAAATCACCTGTGAAAACCTGTGAATTATGATGGAATAGGGGGAGAGGAGCATCCTACCAACTACCAACTATGAATTAGGGTGAGCAGCAGAGACCCGGCCTTAGACCCATAGACATAGAATGACATGCAAATATATTTTTTGGGGAGTCTGAAACTGACAAGGTATGAACATGTCCACATTATTTGAACTGTTGGGCATTGATATGCCAAATGGGCATGGCATGGCATGGCTGAAGGGCAATTGCGAAAGAACCCATGGCAGGGAAGCTCGCCGGCCCACCTTAGGCACTCCGGAATTGAACGCAACAATCCCAGATGCAATTCGAAGGCTGGAGATGAAGGATTCCCTTTTTTATCGGGCGGGGGTAGCATGAACCCCCGCGATGTCCTGCATGAGGTCCTATGTGTTCAGTTGATTGAAGTCTCAGACTCATACTCTAAGTGAGACTGAGATGATCATTCTAAGCTTGTTCCATTTTGTTCCCACCATCTGTTTGTGCCCCTTGTGTTGGGCCACCCAATGGATTCAGCCTCACGGCACCTGCGAGGCAAGTGCAAACCTGGGGCGTTCAAGACGGATGGGCGCGGCCCAGCAGACCGCTACTTTATCTGGATTTGCAGAGGTCCGCAATCTCCGGGTTACCTGGATACATCATCAAACATTCAAACATTGTCTGCATTGTCTGCTCGATGCTTCTACAATCCGAAACATGTGGGCGAATAGACCAGCTCCAAAGGCTTCACATCGTTGAGTCATACTGGCGTAATTACTATACAACAGTTATCATCAGTTGCTTGTAGCCTCTTTGGAGGCATGCTGATCACTTTCGAATTGCAGCCCTGCCAGGCATGTGTACTGCAATTCGCTTCGCCCGGAAGGGCCGAGCTGCTCACTACCGCTCTCTGAACCCATGCGTTGGCAACCGTGTCATGGCACTATATCTTGATTCGTTGTGGGGTGGAATTGTACCATCACTTGTCCATGTCCTCCTTCATCAAACCTAGTTATTTCATCTTATTCTTTAGAAACTGTAGTAGTGGAGATGAGTGGCACTGTGTTTCAGTGATGGGGTCCATTGGCTCCTCAGGAAGCGGACCCTGGTTGAAGTGGACCAAGATCTCGAGAAATCTCCCTATCGGCAAAATGATTTACTCCTGCTGCGGGAGCCCGACTTTTCGCAGCAGGAGCTTGCGCAGTTTCTGAAGATGCCACCAAGACAAGAAACTCTCAGGATATCTCAGGATAATCTGATTCTTACTGGACATATCTGGACATATTATTCTGGCATATTCTGGCCCATATGGTAGAGATATGGTAGAGATTTTCCTGGAAAACTATGGAAAACTCATCTGTGGCACATGGGAGGACGTGGACATCAGTGCCTCAGAGCTGGAGAATAGGACGGAAGCTGTGGCTCTCTTCCTCAACAGGGCGGACACTGAAGCCAGTGCACGGGACTCTATCATCACCACATGTCAGGAGCTTAGGATGCTTAGGATCCTTAGGTTCATATACGTTCACATGATTTTAAGTTGATTTTATGATATTTCAATATATTTCATATGCGTAGTGGTCAGTCGTTTTTTTTTTAATTGGCAAAATCCAAAGAACTTCCAAGGCATCGAATGGGCTTGGGAGTGTTTAGGGGTGGAAGAAAGGAATTACACTGTTGCCCACCGTTGCCCCTTGCATTTGTATCCGGTATCAGACCTTCTTTCGGTTCCGCTGGGTCGCAACTTGGAATGATGGACCCGCCCCTTCTCAATGATGCCAAAATGTCAAACATCTATCTATACATGGTTGATATGGTTGGAATGGTTCAAGGTGAGCCTGAATCCGGTGTGCCGGTGCCATATACATCCCGATATTGGATGACATGCGCCTGCCCAGTTGGTGTCCTATTCCTGATCATTTTCGGCATCAGCCTATTGACCAGAGATCTCAACTATCTCTCGAAGAATTTGCTGAAGCCATTGGTGGAGCTTTCTGATGAAGTTGAAACTTGGAGCAATGCATCAGATCCAGTGATTTGATGGCTCTTTTCAGCCGTGCCTATTGTTGGAGCCGTGTGGCATTTCTTTGTGTTCCAAAGCTTCTGTCAATCAGGAGCTTTTGCTTCTAGCTTGACTCGCCATTTGTATGGGACTCATCCTTTGTGATTTCTTCCAGTTCCTTTACCTCTTATGTGCAGCATACATATATATATAATTACATAATTATATCATATTATATCATTATATAATCATATGTATACAAGTGTGTATGTGTATGCATCTATTCTATTCATATATACTGTGGATCTCACTCTCTCTCTCTCTCTCTCGCCCTTTGGCTTCTCAATGCTTTGCTGCTCGATCCTTGTACCATTTTCTTAGGCTGTAAGGCCTGATGCTAGACAGGGACAGGAAATGACTGGTACATGAAGAACGGACCTCAGAAATCTATAGAACTCTAAAGAACCCATTTGATTCCTATCTCTCATAGCTGGCTGCTGGCCATGGCTGTTTGATAGTCTCAGCCCAAGGAAAGTATCACCCGCTTGCAGCTGGCGGCCACGACAAATACCCATGACGAGAATCAGCCGGCAGTGACCAGTGAGATCAGGCTGTCCAGCAGTGCACATCCGACATGGTGGAGCCATGAGCCAGATGATTCAGCCATGATGGGTCCCCAATGTAGCTCTGCAAGACCTGCATACATCAGACACTCCCAAGTATGATAAGTATGAGGGACTATGACATATTATGAGGGGGAGATTCCATGGCGATACTTGATATTGTCTTGATATTGTCTTGCTTAAAACGCCATGCCCGTGATAGGCTGTTGCGGCGTCGCTTTGACAACATGAAGACGGCCATCCGATCGTGGGGAAAATATGTGCCATGGTGGCTTGGCCTTAGCCGAAAGCTGTGGCTGAAACCCTGCTGAAAGGATCCAGCTGGGGATCCTTGGTGGTTTCACCAGGCGATAAGGCTGGGAGAAATGCCACAAAAGGCCTTCAGAACTGTGAGTTCATAGGGTCAATGATAAGGAATGCGCGGAACATGAACGAGGGGCTGCCGGCATTTTGTGCATGAAAAGATGCAAGCATGTGTATATATAACATAAGAATATATAAGAGGTGAATAAGCCAAGAGATAGATAGATAGATAGATAGATAGATAGGCACATTCTTGTCTATATACATATATACACATATATAACCAATAGCCAAATAATGACCAGCAGATGAATAAATAAAGCAACACACACGCACACTGACTAGATGGCGATGCCGATGGAGAGAGAGAGAGAGAGACATCAGACGCAGACGCAGATGAAGATGCAGACGCAAACGCAGACGCACACGCACACATGTACATACATACATATACATATATATATTTATATATATACATCATATGGCTCTAAAAACATTTGTTTTATCATATTTTGGACACGCACACACACTAGACAAGAATGGATCATTATATGATCCGGCAGGAACTGAATCCTGAAACATGCAAATCTGATCCTGAATAGTTTCCACGTCCACGATCTTCAGCAAAATATTCCAAATACATC
>Ga0126342_10003282_pt1 | contig 26581 bp, 23 predicted proteins | sample Cyp1metagenome_FD_92528 | JGI IMG/M metagenome (GOLD analysis project Ga0126342, IMG submission 92528) | Coral microbial communities from Lord Howe Island, Old Settlement Bay, Australia - Cyphastrea 1 metagenome | ecosystem: Host-associated > Invertebrates > Cnidaria > Coral ...
TCTCATCACATTTGCAGGTACAACTGCCATCAAAGCCAGTGGAGGGCCAGCAAAGAAATTTTGCTTCGGTCGAATTGATGATGTCGATGGCAAGAGATCCATTCCACTTGGAGTGGAGGGAGTGAAAGAATGTCGTGGTAACAAGTTCTGCAAATCGAACTTTGAGTGTCCCATTGCATTCCGCTGGCCAGAACAAGACGAAGATGACCATTCTCAATGCAACTTGACACAGCCAGATCATAGACTCCAGGCAAGCCATTCCGTGGGTTTAATCTATGTCTACCCAGAAGGGCCAAAGCTCAAATCCTCTGCCAAGGGATTCGCTGAAAAACAGGTACACAACCGTTCCCCCGGGTTGAGCGCATTGGAAGTACGGGATACTTTCAAGGAGCGCATGGGTTGGACAGACCGTGAAACTGTTGCTTTGATTGGCGGTGGGCACACCCTGGGAAGAACTCATGGCAACTGCAACCTGACTGGCACCAAATGGGCCTCCCACCCTTACAACGATGTGGGGCCTTTCTTCGAGGCCCAAGCAGGTTCGCTGAGGGGTCCAACTGACGGCACCTGTGGCAAGGGAGCTTCAGCTGGCTTGGCTGAGAACACCGTTTCCTCTGGCTTTGAAGGGCCCTGGGCCAGGACTCCATCGCAGTGGAACTATGACTTCTTTGATGCCATGCTGGCTGAGGACTGGGAGCCGGTGAAAAGCCCTTTCGGTGCAGACCAATGGCGCACCAAAAACCGACAGAGTACCTATGCATCGACCATGCGCCTGACAGCAGACCTATCTCTCATCAATGATGACACATATGCGGCCATTGTGAAAGAATATGCTGCAGACCATGCAAAGTTTGATTCAGACTTTGCAGATGCCTGGTACAAATTGGTGCATCGTTCTGAAGATAACCCAAATGAGAATGACCTTGAGCGCAAATTCGGAATTTGCACTCATTTTGAGTTTGTCAAGTGAGGCTCAAACATCATGTACAGACCCAGACAAGGGTATCGGAGTCTTTGAAAGAATCCAATGGATGAACAGTGGTAAAGTATGCAATTGTCCGTTGTTTTCTTCGCTGTTAAGATGTCACCCGACGCTAGGCCGCTGGATTGGACATTTGTTGTATGCAGATGTATAAGGAATTTCCCACGCTTGAAGGGGCGTGACAGAGTCAAGTTCAGCACCATTTGTGTGGTCGCCTGAAAAAGAAGAATTTGGGCGGCGCAGAATGTCCTTCACCTCCTTACCACAGCTTGTTTTGAGACTCTTGGACTTTCCTACCTGAAGAGACCGTTTTCTGAACCTGCAGGGCAGCGCGGCAAAGTTAAATTTGACTGCGGGGGTACTCAGCATGCGGGAGAGTCCTTCAGTCGTCCTGTTGCACCTCTAAGGTAAAGCATGCCACAAACATCCTTGTCGCTTACATCATTTGGTCGATTCCCAATGTAAAAGCCTAGTTTTGTTTGTTGCATGTCGAATCATGTCACATGATGTCGCCATTTTTTCTTATTGTTTCCTTTCCCAGATCCATCCAGATCCATCCAGATCCATCCAAAGGTGGAGATTGTTCCTCGAGAAGTCGCTGATGCGGCCCCCACCATCACTGGCGTCTTTGCGCCTCCGAAGGCCCACCAGCGATCAAAATAGCTGCTGTCTATGTGGAAAAAAACATCCCCGCCATTGATAGAATGAATTAGACCATAGACCCATCCCAACTGGGGATGGTCATTGGATTGAGAATAGCTATGACTGCCTGAAAAAAATCACCTGTGGGAGGGGGAGACGTCCGCCAGTCCGCCAGGACAGATTATCCATCCAGATGCTGGTTGGAGACTCAGAGCCAGGATGCGCATGGGAACATGCGCAGCTGTCAGCGACCTCACGACATGCAAACGATATCAGGCACTTGTTCTAGACTACCACAAGCTAAGTCAACCTATGAACCGTCAGGCTTTGCACACATTGAAGCCTCGCATCAAAGGAATCTCAACAGCGAATTTGTCATGCTCTGAATCATTGCCTTGGTTCATGATGAAAACAGGGACACTTTGCAATTCCACTGTTGCATGGCTTGGAGTAAAGTGAGTATACATAGTCTACTTTCACTCCCTCTTGAAAAGGCCAGCACTTGACTTCTGTGATTCCAGTTGACCCGTGGTCCCGTGGGAATGGGAGATGGACCCGGGAGGCAACGAACCCTTTGAAGTCGATTCGGGTGATACTTGGACCAAAGTTGTCAGGGGCTGAGTGGATTCGGGGCACAGAGCCGGCAATGCCGTTGAACCTGTTGGTTTTCTGTTGCAAATTGAAGAGCTAGTTACCAGCCAATGAATGCGGCTACAAAGTAAATCAGGACAAGTCGTGACAAGTCCTGAATTTGGCAATCACTGCAGTCGTCATCTTTTCCTTGGTCTGCAAACTTCCTTTGATGTTCATGTAACATCATGTAACATCCTGTAACATCCTGTAACATGAGGTTCAATCTCATCATTGTCGGCACCTTTTTGGGATGCTCAACGATCACAGTATGCCTGTACTGAGCTTATGGCAGCGCTCCAGACACTTTTAGTATCTTTTAGTCCCGACTCTTCGTAACAACCTCATAGGCCTGGAGGCAGTAACTTTTAGACATGTACGATCACAGATTCGAAAGTGAAACGACATCTTGTGCCTTCATTGCCAACTTTCCTGCAGTGTCAAGACATCTGATCTGAGACTTATCTAGTAATTTTCTAGTGATAGGTCATCATAGGTCCAGTAGAAGCAGCTTCTCATTAGACTTCCATGGGATTCAACCGCGCTCCCAGTGTCATCCTGACGATCTTCCACACGCAGCAAATCGTTAAGGCTTCCGAAGCTTGAGGCAGCGACGTGGCGGTTGTAATTTCGTTGGTAGAAACGATTGCAAGCCGAGGATAGCATAGGATACCCATGGGGAAGTGGATTTTTGATGATTTTTGATGATCTTTTATGATTTTTGGATATTCTATGATATTTTTGAATCCAGCTGGAGAAGAAAGAAAGCAGCGGCATCCCATCAATGCTGTGATTCGGGAAATTTGGATCCTTCACCTTGTGGAACATCTTGGACCTTGCACGGCATATAGTTGCATGTTGTTGCTGGGTGAATGACATGGGGAGTAGCCTTGCCATGCTTCAGAATGACTTAAGCTGGTTTCTCGTCAGGCTTGCAAAGTGAGACAACGCAGCGTTCTGAGTCCATCAGGCCCTCCAACATGAAGTATTGGCCTGCTGTGTGGGAAGAGACCCAGAAGAATCTTCCAACATTCCTTGATTCAGTCAGAGTCAGAGTCACTTCAGCAGACTTTCAATTGCTTCACTGGAGAAAACGGAGCAGACATCTGGTCAAAAAAGCGACGCGGTTTCTGCTATGCAAAGGATCTAAGCTGAAACTTCGATAAACTTCTCGTGGCTATCAGTTTTCTCCTGTCCATCGCCATGCTTGAACCCACCAGCACTGGTGGCCGGTATGGCATTTGTGATGTCAGGGTACAAAGTTACAGCGGCACACCTTAGCCCGCCTCGCCCAAAGGCTTCCCATGAGGCGCGTGAGAAATGCGTGCTGCTACGGACAGACCAGCGATTTCCCACGAAGGAGGACACATGCTCTCGGTGTAGAGTGATTACATGTACTTCCAAAGGACATCACCTGGCACCGCTACGTCCTGCACCTTGATCTCAGTACTATGTACAGAAGCCACTTTTGGTTCGAAACCAACGAAGAAACTACAACATTTGACGTCAAAGGTGTCTGAAATCCCATTCTCCCCGAGTATTCTGAATTCCTTGTCTATAGATGACAGGGTGTTTGAAACAAAAAACGATTGGACTCTGAAAATTTCTGCTATTGTGATTTCAAGTTCTTTCAACGCGCGGCGGTGAGTCATGGAAAATACGGGCCCCCCGCGGTGCCGCTGCGCTGTTGCTCCAATGTGTTGCGCATGTAGCAGATGCCTCAGAATCCGAGATGCGGCGCACGGAAATGGCTTGCGACAGGATGTCTTATATAGATGCTGTATAGATGCCGTATGATTCTGTATAATGAATGCATATACATATATATAATATATTTAATATATTTAAATATATAATATATTTAATATATATATATATTATATAATGGTCCGTATGCACATTGTACATGTCATGCGAATTTCCCTTTTGACTCCGCCCATGATTGATGGGTCTGAAGGAATAGCTTCATCCATTTTCATGCTTCTATCTTTCCTGAAAAAATCCTGACAGAGGCGACTTTCATGTCATGCTGAAGCCGTGGCCAAGGCTAAAACCATGGAAGGAGCTGAACGACAAGTTTGACACTCAAAGCTGCAGGGAATCTCTTCAGCCACTTGAAACATCACCGTCACGACCCCTGCCACGTTGTCGGCAAATCATCCGTACAAGGATATTCATGATGCCAAGATTTCCAAGAGATGTCCGGAATTCGCTCAAAGCACATGATTATTCCTCAGATGTTACATCATACAATGTGTTCATACATAATCATAATTACATATTATATACATATATACCATATCATTATTCACATTGGCATGTATATATATATATAATATGTATGTAGTAATATACATTATAGTTATATAGATTACATAGATTCGATATAACTTATGATGAACAGATGAGATCCCAGTCTGCGTCTGAGGCTTCTCAGCCATCCCAATCTTCTGGCGGCCGAAATGACGAGGTGGCCGTACGAATCGGGCGATCGGGCGGGGCCATGCGGGGCCCCACTGCCAGGGTACCCTGGACCGAGTCAATTGCCAGGGTACATATGGTACATTACCACGTTGCCAATGCTTCCGCCATAGGGAAGTACACCCTTCCCTATCAAGAGTAATTGATTCAGCTCCCTTCCGGATCTACTGCTTGCCAGTTCGTAACGTAGTGAGTTTTGAAAGAGTATATTGATAGATATCAACATTGAAGAAGCAGATGTCTTTCACAGTCTCTCTCCCTTTTTCAGGACCAGAAAATCACCCATGTACCCAGGTCCCAGATCGATTCGCTGCACAGGCAGCTGGAGCTGGACAGGTCGGTTCTGCTGAGTTGGCAAAATGGAAGGAGATGATGGACCAGGGCATCTCCAGGTGACGGGTTGGCTGAGATGTTGGTTGGCTGATGGGTTGGCTGATGGCATGGTGGGACAAGTCAAGTTGGGTAAAGTTGAGGTGGCATGAGGCATCCATACGAGATTGAGTTATTGCTTTTTTTATCTGTTGGAGGGAGTTAACTGTAAGGCCCTGAATGGGCAAGGCGGCAACGAACTGCTTCCAAGACTGTGCTCAAGATGCCAAACGCACAATTCCTTCAAACTTTCATTGTGATTCAGCGTCATTGAGAATCAGGCACGCAGTTGTCTGCCAATCAGTTTTTTACGTGAGAATTTCCCAGGTAATTTCCACCAAAACATAGGATCAGGGTTTATCGCATCAGTCAAGCAACCACATCCAGCCCGGCTTCTCCAGCTGTCATCCCCAAAGGTACATGCGGGCCCATCCAGATCGCTTCCATCGCCGCGTGCGTCGTGGCATCCCCCCGGAATTCAGGCACAAACTGGTGATGTGAAGAGGAGACTCAAGAATCATATACCGGCTAATGATAACAAATGATGATAAATGATTCCAAGTGTAATCCTACTTGCTGATTTTGGCCCTTCGATGATTTCGTCTACTGTATCTATCTTTGTCCCGATTGCGGAGATGCTCCATCAGAGGAAACCACCTCAGGTGGCGAGTTTGGAAGGCTGCGGTGAGGTTGGAAAAGGACTGGCCCACATTGGAGTTCAGCACTCAGCGTGATGTTGCAGGGCAAACCAGGGTCTTGCCATTTTTTCTGGCAGCTTATCCCCATATGTCCCCCATAATAAGTCAAAAGTGGCTGGAAAATCCGGAGGGTACATAGTCCGCTTGAAGGCAAGATCCAACTGAGGATTGAACGCTTGTCACGTTTTCGTGACATCCCAATGTCATGAGCAAGCTAGGGCAGCTAGGTCGGTGTTAAGCAAGGCAAACATTAAGAACCTATCACCCATCCTAGGCGTGATGGGCACAGTGCTTTATCATGCTTTTTCGTTCCCCCATCCACATTTCTATCCACTGCCATCATTCAGAGAGAGTGCTGTGGCCACCTCCAATCTCTAGGCACCATCTCTGCGCGCCCAGTTACAAATGTCTCAGCGAGACGGAGAACCAGTGGACCTCATCCATTGTGATTGCTGGGGCCCAAGGTCCATGTTGGTAAAAGCCATGAGTTCATCGCGTTGCAGTCGCCCAGCACAAGGACGTGCCGCGGACCTTCCCGGACGTCAAGTCATTCAATGAGGAACAACAGCAGCTGCTTCGCGAAACATTTAGCTTTGGGCGGGTCAGAGAGGGTGGAACTGACCCATTTGTGGGATAAAAATGCAATGGCCATGGAAAAAAATGCACAGTCGTCTTCCCACGGAGTTGTTTTCCCTTTCCTCGCATTTTACATCAGAATCAGTGTTTGAGGTGGTCAATTCTTGAAATATGGGCTTCCTGGAAGTGGACTAGAGTGTTTGAATATGTTTGAATGCCAGAAGAATCTTTGACAGAAGGAAAAAAAATCATTGGCCTGAGAGTGCCTAAAAAATGAGGCATTGAAAAAGATGGATGTCGCTAGCCGCTTTTTGACTAAGGCGTCTTAAGCGAGTGCTCAATGCATATGCTGGTGGGGGACTTGACATGAATGGAGCTTTGGGGGTGAAATTCCGGCCAACCTCAGGCAGAAAGATCAACATATCATACAAAAACACCAACAATCATTGAAAGATCCCAACAATCATCTATAAACGCCATTCTTAGGCCTGAAGAGAATACACCTATATTGTCAGTTTGGCTTTGAAATTGTTTTCCTCTAACTTAACAGATACTTCATGTCACGGATCCGATCCGATCGTGCTTCGTAATCCATTTCGCGCATGTTCACTCAATGCTGCCTTTCCTTCCACATGTCAGTCACTAGTAGATCTGGGAATGGGTCAAACCCTATGACTCTATGACTGTTTTTTCGGGGGGATGGAGGATGAACATCCAGCGCAACCAGCGGATGTTTGATGTGAACTTTCCAGGGTAGCGTTTGGTTTTGATCCGTAGACTACCATACAGTTCTTGAGCTTCACTAAGGCTGCAAACCCAACATTGGCTATTGCCAGGCTGGGATGCGTGGGAACAGTAGCATAGTCACCAAGCCAAGACGTAGACGAAAAGTGCTTGTCATCAAATCAACAAGGGCGGCGGAATATTTCCCATGAACGGATGGTGCAAGCCCAGACTCTAGACATAATTCTTTTATTTTTTATGATTTAAGACGCATCTTGGATCAAGATTCTGGTGATCGTTGCAGCTAGAGGAGATATCTGTTGTGTATGCTGATGTCCTTACCAATGGGAGGATACCCATAAGATTGCCACTTTAAAGAAAAAAATCAGTCAAGCCCATGTATCTCTAAGAGAGTTGTGTGACTCCGAGTCACAGTAAAGACACGAGTTGCGTAAGTAAGGCCCACAATCCGAGAGAAAATAGGACGGCTGCTGTCCAGGGCATGAACTACGTGGCTGGATTGCTGCTTCTGGTCTCCCAAAACGAGGTGCCAAGACCATCGCTGGACCATGGTTTCCAGAGCTACTCCAAGCAGAGACTAAGTCTGATATTGCTATGATGGAAGACCTTTGGATCTGATGGAATCCCAATGAGTTTCACTGTTCAACGCTGTCAACGCTCAGGAGGAGAGCTTCTATGTGTTCAGCCAGCTGATGGACCACGAGGAGCATGGCAGAGATCGTCAGCACTTGCTTTTACACCTTACTTGTAGCAGCGCTTTTAAAAGATGTAGTTTCAGAATCTAAAGCATCTTTTAAGGTTTTTCCATGTCTTTCCCTTGAGGTCCTTGGTTTTGGGTCTTGGAATTCTTGGAATCATCGGCTTTTGTCCCAGGACTTTGGTCTCGTGGGCTTCTACATGGGAAAGCGTGGAATCCCGATGTGGAGCCAGTGGCTCCCCTCACTTTGGTGATGGCATTTGGATGACTAAGTAGTGTCTCAAAAAAGAACCCACCCCAACATACACCAACGGCATTGATCGGACACTGCCCAGGTTTTGAGATATTGGGGATGGGTGAAGACAGTGACCCCCCCCCCCTGATTGGCAAAGCTGAGGCTGCCATTGCTACGGCGCTACCTTCGTGCCTGTGAGAACTTGGTTGCCGAGTCCCTGCCAGAATTGTGCCTTGGAGCCATTCGAGCCAGCTCTTATAGTTCCTGATTTCTAGATTTCTATATGGGTTATAGATACTGATACTGACCAATATCTTGAGGATAATCATAATCTTGATCATAATCCATTAAATCCATGACGGGAAATCTTCTCACCCAACCAGTATGAACTCACTACACCACTACACCGGGTTTTGAACACTGCTCATGTGAAGTTCTAGAGCTTCCATAGAATAGGCCCACAGGTCAAAATGGTTAGACATTTGGTATAACTTAGTGACCTTTGCTCAGAGTTGAACATGTGAAAGTTATGTGGATGCTTCCCTGGAGTGTTCAGTCATCCGGGGATGGAGGTCATGCATCATGAATCAACAAATTTGGATAAGATATTCATAGATATTCATAGATATTCATAGATATTCATAGATATTCATAGATATTCATAGATATTCATAGATATGCTATATTATTCTATCAACATCTATCAACATTGAATGACCTGACTCGTACTCAACGGTGAAATCCCCACTGTTCCTTGCAGGTGACCAGGTCACATCAGGTCACTGTCCTGCCAAGGCGTGAACATTTCATCAAGCAGAATGTGCAGCCGGCTGTGTGCGGACCGTAGCTATTCCGAATGAAGACTTTTTTAAAGTTTTGATGATTTGATCTGCTAGTTTTCCAACGTGTTAAAACTCCAGCAATTCTCATCATCTCAAGGGTCCCAAGAGACTGGCCATTTGGCCATTTGGCCATTACCCATTCTCCCCGCAGCTGTGTCTAGTTAAACATCGTGTCTTTTCCGCGATAGAGCCATGGTGCGCTTGGTCTTGTGGACTTTGTTTGGCGTCTCGCTGGGGTTGCCACAGATGCCCCTGGAGAAACTCTGGCCGTGGATCAACCTTGTTGGTTCGTTGGGTGGGCGGATGTGAATGGGTTAGTAATGGGTTATCATAGTTGATTATGAGTTGATTATTATTAGTTGTTTGTTCCGTTCAACGGGGCATCAGGCTCAGTTGAAACATTGAAACGATATCTTATTATAGATCTTTATAAATATTCTAAATCAGATAATATCAGCCATTTGCAGCCATGATCCATGGCAGGGAAAGGTCCTGTAGCATAGGAAGCGGTGCAAAATGATCCTGGTAAAAGCCATGTTTCTGACGTTTTCTGAGCCACGTGTTTCCCAAGGATTCCTAAAGCTGCCAGGCATTTGAGGGGAGGGCTTTCAAGACGTGTCCGGTTGTCTTCGCGTGTCATTTTTTTTGTTTTCCATCATCCTGTCCCATCCGATGTTTCACCCTTGACGCCAAGGAATGCCAACATAAGCAGTTGTAGTATGAATGTCTCATTGCAGAAAGAGGGCTACCTTCATGACTGGTGCTCCGATGTCACCGACAAGGATTTGATGAGATACATGTGACCAGACTGTGGACGTGATTGTTGTCGCAAAGACGAAACTGTGTGACAAACAACATGTTGGTGACTGTTGGTGCAAGAAAGACCAAGACCAAACTAGCATAACTGCAGTAAAAACATGCATTTCTTGATGTGTGGCCAGCTCCACTGCGCTGGACAATGCTTGACCATTTTCCCTGAGAGGAGCGCTTCCCAGCGTGCTACCCCAATGGGGTCCCTAATTGGCATCCAGAACAAAATGTCATCGTGCGACTGCCAGATCCCAGCGGTTGTGCTGTGGCCACCTCGCCTGAGTGGGTGCCTTGCTTCAAAAGTGGCAGAAAGTCAGCAACAGATGTGTTTCCTTCATGGAACAGGGAATTTCATGGGATTTCCCCATGATTTCTCCCATTTTTCACCTGTTTTTCTCTGGAGAGTTTCAACCTGCCTTCCCTCCGAGGTCATTTCCGGGTGGTCGTGGAAGTATGTCCAGTTGGCTCCCTCTCAGTCCTTCAATCTCTCGATCAAAGACTCGGAACAAGGCTTTTTAAAGTTGATCCGCGGAACTGTTCTTGACGTCAATCAGATTGGCGTGCAGATGCTTGGATGTTATCTTGGCTGTTATGATGTTTTTTTTTTTAATGCTGTTCAATGGGGTTTTTATGAACGTTTCCAAACACGTCCAACACTATGACCCCGTACCTTAATGATATTTTTCCTTTGGATCCCTGGATCTCTCCAGGAATGACGAGGGTCACTGGGAGACCTTCGTGGTGACGCCGCCCAACACCGAGCGTAGCTTGCAGTTGGATCATCGCTTGAAGTCCGTGAAAGCAGGAGCTGAAGGTGGGCCCGACAGGGCCCGGTTGATGGTGGGGATTGAACCATCACTATGGGGGTTTACTGCAACGGTTTTAACATGTTTTAACCAACTAAATTGGGATACAATGGTATTTATGATATATAATATAATGGCTATTTATATTTACAACATTTTACAACCAATGATGAACCATGGTTGATAAACATGGTAACTCACCGAATCAAACCATGGGGATTCACCATCAAACATGGGAATGGAAGCGTCAACAATGGGGCTAAGCTGAGTTTGCACATCAAACGCCGCGGAGAAAAGGTGGAATTCTGGTGCTGCAATCCTTCATCAATTGATGGGTTCGTGGCTTATAGACAAATTCCTGAAAGTGAAATGTCATCGATAGATTATGTCAATGGATTGGTTTAAGGAAAATTTGCAGGAAAGTCCCATATTTCATGGGAAAATCTATGGTTTCCTGTAGATTTTCCCTTAAACCAATCCATTGATTATGACCAATGAATGCAGTTGTTGGTGACGTAGGTGACCTCCAAAGTCTCCCGATCTCCCGTCCCAGTCGCACCCGTCGCAGAGTTGTGCCGTGCAGGTGCGGTTTTTGCGCTGATGGTGGTCCCGGTGGAACTGTTTGATGTGCCAATTACGGCAATGGATCAAGCATCAACCACTACCATCAGTGGCCCATTCTCAGAGAATTTCAAGTGGACCAGGCGGGTAATCCGACGCAACGCACAAGCCCCATCAAGGCCCTAGAACTCAGAGATCTCAGAGTAAGCCAATGAGTGTAAAGCCATTGGCCTGAGTCCTTGAGACTCATAAGCCGGAGGTATAACCAGGATTTTATTTGGTATGAACTCGACATTATAGATAGAGAGATGACCATCCTATACCATCCTAATGAATGTGAAGCAACGAGAGAGTTGTACTGATATCCATGGATACCATGAACCGACACTTGCGCAGCTGGCAGGTTTGCAAAGTATTATCCAGACGACTTCCCTAACACGCTGGAATTTTGGAACTTGGCCGGCATTCTGCTCCTTAGCTGCCAGCAAAATCAATGAGTCTTTTCTGCCCTTTGGTCTTCTGTTGTTGCCATACGAATCTGCAAAGCAGTCAATCCGTTGTCAGCAAATGGATCTCGTGAAAACATGGTTCACGGTTCAAGTCGGGTTGACGAAGCTTTTGATGAGTAGTGATACGTTTGGAAGAGCCTGGTTATCGTATGCTGTGTTTGTCCGCTGACAGCTTCATCGCCATTGGTCCAATCAGTGCGCATGGTCTCCCTAAGACAGGTGCACCACGGAGTACCAGTGACACAGACACGAAGAATCGATAACAATCGTCAGACATTATTTGTACATCAATATTTCATGGATTTGCTGTGGCAAGGCTGAAGGATGCTGGTTAGGCCTGGTTTAAATGGTCTCTCTTCCAGCAAGGTTGCAGGATCATCATGGAGAGCGTCTCAACTACAACCAATGGTGGACTCAGAAGCAGAATGACAACACCGATGGAGGCCTAGCGGGTCTAGTGGTGTCAGTGCCAACCTTTCCAATCTTTCCATGCTGCCTGCTTTCTGAAGCTGATGGTTTACTTTCGTGCCCTGCAGCATCACAGATATTGACAGTTGAGATTGCTTCGATAGTTGGCTTCCGACAGAATTAGATTGCATTGAGAGAGGATGAACCATTGACATATAATCCCTTCCCCCTAACCCATAGGATCCATGTATGGTATATATGCTAACATTGGGGGTATATTGATGGTAAATGTTACCATATATAGCACACATGGATCCTATGGGTAATACTAACCCCCCCAGAATAATTATTGAGATAAACAGATAAAATCAGATAAACCCTGATGAAACAGTTGATATATCGAGGCACCAGATATCCGCAGGTGACCTCCCCGGGTCGCTCTTCGGGCAGGTTATCACAACCACGCCGGCACGCCGGAGAATGGCACCTTTGGGGAGCTTCACATGGTGATGTACTCAGGTGCACCAAACACAGGTGGGGCATGGGGCTGGAAGGGGCTAGAAGCGCAGGATGACAAGCTACACAGGTGTGGATTGTTAATCTCAAGCCGTTCTCCAGAGGTTAGGACTACGTTGACTGGGCATAGAACATACAGATTTCCCCACAACTTCCCCGCCGCCAGGCATGATTGTTCAGCTGCCCCACACCCTCTATGCGGATACAGTCAAAGCTCCAGAGGATAGCGGTGAAAATTGGATCACCACTTGGGTGGATGTAGCTGACCACCTCAACCAGTAGGTTTAGGCAAGTTGTTTTTAACACGTCCAGTCTGCCAGGAAATCCCAGCGAACAAGAAGTTCTTCTGGAACCAACGCGACAATGATGCAGTGCAGTTCACCCTTCCGCTGCCACCAGGAGAAATGTTTGGTTCCGCCAGATTTGGCAAGTTCTGTCATGAGGCCAATATCGTCATACTTTTTCAACGCCCTTTTTTAAGAACACGTTTACCATTGTCTCCCTCATCCATTCAACACATCATTTCAGGATATTTTGGGATATAGAAATATAGTGAAATATATAGAATATGTCTGTCCATTTTCCATTCGAAAAGATTCGAAAAGGGGTTTCCGCTGCTTCTGTCTCCGCGGGATCCAGATGATCCATGATTCAATGATGATCCAGGATATGTGCACGGCCCACTTTGGTCCATTGATCCCGCCAATGGAAAGCCAACTCACGACTGCAACGGCGCGATCCGCTACCCGTGGCATGGCCTGGTGACGGGACCCATCAACGACAACGGTGGCTACTCGAGTCCGGGACGCTACACGTTGTGGGTGGTCTTTGAGCACGCCCCCGAAACGGTCAATGTGCCAACACCCATGTTGCAGTATGCAGCTAGATGGCAAACTGGGAGAACTTCATAGGTCAAACCTGAATAATGTAGTTGTAACATGTTGTAACATTATTTTGACTTAAGTATTGCATATCTTCTTGTTGATATGACGAGTTGACAGTTCCGCTATTTCATATTCCCATATATATATATTCCCATTCATTTCGGTCGTTTCGATTGAATACATTGTGGCTTTACGGTGGATATCTCAAAAAGGGACACCCGGTGGGGTTGGAGAATGAGGTGACCAATGCGTACCTCCAAAACATGGTGAACTGGCCGATTCCGGCCTGCAAGAGTGGCGAAGCCGCTGACGTGGACGAAACCGGTCCCTTGGATTTGCAGACCCAAAGAGCAACGGATTCGCAGAGCACTGAGAGCACAGCTCTGCTGTTTCGATGACTAAGGCCTGGATTCGAGCCATACCACTACAACTGTCTTCCATTTCATTGCAGCAACGCTTGCTTTGGCATGTTCCCTAATGTAAAGTCATGTAAAATCTATATATCCATGGTTCCAACTGCCAAGAGCGCAGTCTTTGCAGCATAGTTTTGGATGTCTCGGCTTGTTCTACTTGTGAATAATCTGCTGAGTCCTCCTCTGGTATAGAAGCGACTGGATGGATGATAGTCGTTACATGGTGATTGAAGTTGGCATCTCTTGACAGCAGTTCCCATGAGGATCTTGGTCAACAAGAAAAGGAAAAAGCGCGAAATCGGGTACCAAAGAGGAGTGTTTTAGTGCGTCCGATCATTGTTTGCCCAATGATTTTGCGAGCTTCGCATGTCTATGTGCACGTCCCAAGCGAATATATCTGAACTGAACACTCTTACAGTGATCAATTATATATATATATATGTATTATATCAGGATATCATAATTGATGCACAGTGATGCACCCTGAAATTATCAAAAAAATGCTCCCAACATCGGTGAATGCAATCATGGTCTCTCTGCACGACTTCATGGAATTTGGGCTCGAGTTCTCTAAATCTTTGCCACAAGCGCATTTGTTAAAAGCGTCAAGTTTTGGACACTTTCAATGTCTAAACTCATCGCGTTTCTTTTGACCGTCCTTGCCGTCGGCAACGATCTCAATGAGCTTTTGAGCGTTGACGATTGCACAGACGACACTTGCGACCTTTCTTTGAGGCAGCTGCGTGGAAATGTGACCTCCCAGACCTTTGGTTGCTCTTGGTAATCCGTTTGGCTAATTTCACCATGCAAATTAGTGCCTGTACTTGTCTGACTTGTCCCTTCTCTTTTCTTTTCTTTCATTGTCTTTCTTTTCTTTCCCTTTCTTTCTTCTTTTTCAAGTTTTTTTTTTTGAATTACAAAGGAATCCAACCAAAATATCCCAAAGTTGCTAGGAAGCATAGCTTGATGTGAAGCATGTCATGCGGCTCACACTGAGGAAAGCAGAATGGGGCAGTTGCAAATCCTATGGTTGTTCCACTCGCTACCAGCCTCATCACGGCTGTCAGTGCAACAGCCACGGGTCACAATTCAGCACATCTGACGTGTCCTGCAACAGAAACCGAAATTTACAGGCAATAATTTCACTCGTTGCACAATTCAACTTGTTTTTTTTCTAAGCTTTCCGCTTTCTGTTTTGCTGAAGCGCCCTTCTTTTGCAAAACTCCGACCTTTCAGAAGGATCGTTTCTTTTCCATGTCATTATAGTTGTCCCATGTTGTCCCCCCTGTGGTGGTGAGGCAAGTGCGAAAAATATGGCAACTGCTGCGCAGACATCGCCATTTGCTCCGCGGCCACCCCATCAGCTCCAGCATCAGCTCCAGCGGCTGCAGCAGCAAAGCCATCGGGACAAGTCTATGGACATCCGGACCCCTCCAAGGCGAGGGCTGGTGCTGTTTGGCCATGGCCATGGAGCATTTTTCGAAGGGATGAGAAGGGTCAAATGCTGGACGAAGGAAGTCTCCACTGTAGATGCTATTGGCAATGAAGCCACCACTTTACTGTCGTCATGTTCTTGGCTCAGTTTTCTTCTCAGTTTCCTTTCAGGTTTTCTTCGGTGTAATTCCATGTTATATTCTCAGAGCTAACGTTACGACGTTTGAAACATACCCATCTTGCAGCCACAATTCAAGAGTCTCCCGTGACATCCCAATGTAGCGAGCCGAAGCTGCTAGGAATATCCTGTCTACGATGGCTTCACACTGACCTTGGTTGAAGCTTGGCAAGCTATACTGAAATTGACTGCAGGTTGGGCAGCCTGTTTTCAGACCAAATACAGGCTTTGGTCATCTTTGGTCCAAGTTTTCCTTGGCTACATCATCGATCATCATCGAAAGCCCATGGTAAATGCCAGGATATGCCAGGAAATGCAGAGCGTTCTAGATCTAGAATGTGAAGCCCCCAAGATAGCTAAGTTGGTTTATAAGTCCAACAACTATGGTTTATGGTATTTTTTTCTTTAGTTGGATGGGCTTATAAACCAACTTATAACTGGGGGGGCCCACATTGTAGAATTCTATAGAATTCCAGATCTTCTTCCCTGACTCATCTGACTAGCTCTGAGGAGGAATTCAATGCCCCTCTTGATCTGGACACCGATCCAATCTGGACCTGGTCCGATGGTGGCCTCTACGAGGGCGACGTTCGTTTTGTCAAGGAACAGATCACCTTCTCAGATGGGAAGATGAAGATCACGGCCAAGCCAAATCCAGGCAGGGAAGAATGTGTTTTTTTTGGTTAGTTTGGGCAACTTCTGTTTGGGCAGTTTCTTTCAGTATGATTATAGTATATTACAATCTAATTCACGATTATCTCAGGTAATTCATATCAATGTTTGCTCTTCCAGTGGTGTTGAAGTCCCTTTCCGATTTGATCAGCTCAAGCTTCGCTCCAGGCATTGCAACCCAGAAATGCTCTCACGCTGAGGTGTCTTGCTTCAGAAGCTCAGGAAACATCGCTAACAACTTACTTGTAGGCCTTAGGCGATACCGATCAACAGCCAACACTGCTGGATTTCCATAACATTCAGTTATTATTTAATTATGAATATTTATGTTACTCTGACTCTACAAATTCAACATCAAACACTCAGTATGTATTGTTTCCCCAGCCGTTGCAATGCCATGGTTCCTGGCCGTTGCCGATAGTTTCCCTGCCAGCTCAGGTGGGCAACGTTGATGCGAAGCCCTTGGTCAGTGGAGAGATTCGCGCGCGGCGCAACATGTTCCGCTACGGCCGCTACGAGGTGCGAATGAAGGCACCAGATGTGCAGCCAGGGAACCCTGACATCGATGGCCACTGGGACTAGGGGAATGGGCGGGGAACGCAGCAATTCCGCAGCAAAATAGGGTGGGATGGATGTTGGGAAGAGTCATGGTTAGGACCACGAGGGTTTCTGTTTTCCGCAGAAATGCAAGGATTACAGTACATTTTGGTCATTTTTGGTGGGACCAGAAACACCTGAGGTAATTTTATCGCAACCATGTTTGTCTTCCGCGATGCGAAGTTTCTTGGCTGACACGGTGTTGACCAATGAATGACGGAGCACACTTGTTGACCTCAAAGGGAATCGCAAGAGATCTTAGTCCATGTTTGATTCAATAGACCGCTGTTGCCTCCATACATGCATGGTTTGGATCGATCAAAAACACTCCTGGAAGGACATGTGTGGTGAATGTGATGGCTCATATTGATTCCAATATGAGCTAGAAAATGAACATGCCCCAAATAAGTCAACAGATTCCACAGCAGCAGCAGCACTTGACGTTGGCGCCAGGTTTCATCACTGGAGAGAGATCGACATCGAGGCAGGGCAGTGGAGTGGTGAGCAGACAGATGGTGAGAATATGTGAGAATAGTGTTTTTTTTTAATTTGTTTGTCAAGATCATTTGGCGGCAACAACAGGAAACCCAATGATATAGTACACCATTACTTGTCGGTTGCAACATTGAAGGTGTCCATTTCGTGGTCATTCCCGCATTCTCCGAAACATCCTGAAACCATGGCAGATGTGGCAGGTAACTGGTGATCGCAAAAACTCGGTCACGACCAACGTGCTGAGTGCGGACAACACCGATTGGTGGAGTACCCGAATCGCTTCCGCCAGAGAAACGACCTGCTCTGGCAACTCGGCCCTGAAGTAACCCTCCTTAAATTCTGAGATGGTCCATGGTGATCCTCAGGTTTACACACGTCAATCTATCAAGCTCCTGGAGAGATTGGTAGATGGCATAGTGATTGATCTTAACTCAAGTTGGTCCGTGTAGAGGATGGAAAAAGTCCTGGAGACGTGTAAAAACAAGAGCTGTCGATGCTTTCCGCGACAGCTTCGTTCACCAAAGGCAACGCACGAGAAGAATTCCACACCTACGGATTCTTGGTTCAAATATGCATAGCTTATCCATGAGAAAGGTCTGGCCAGGGTTCTGTAGCTAGTGTTGCGGGAGCAACTGAAGATGAAGCAAAAAGATTGAGGGCCAGTCCTTGTGGACGACCCTTTACAAGGCAACCAACAACATCCAACAATGACAGAGCCAAATCACGAGAAGCACTGCATCGGTATTAAGGGTTGATGATCTCAGGATTCGAGTGGCTTCCAAACAAGGTCACCTGGTTCATCGATGGCAGGGTGGTGCGAACTCACTATGGAGGGCGTCCACCCATTCCCGACAAGTCAGCCAAGATCATGATGAACTTGTGGATCTTTGGACCAAAGGCAAATTTTGGAGGTAAGCAGATCCACAACAATCGCTACCCCATGACTAGCGAGTATGCCCCTTGGCCGAAACTGATGGGTTGGTTTTGAAAGTCAGAGTGTCCAAAACCGGCGATTTTTCGCAGAGTTCAGATGAGCGATATCCACGGAGTCAGGAAAAAATTGCTGTGACCTGACCTGTCAATCCTGTCCACTCCACTTGCGAGGATTGGTTCAGGTTCTACAAGTGGGATGGTGAGAGCACCTATCCCTGCATTGGATCTGGGAGCTGCCTGACGCATGATGATCGTTACTTAGATGGCAACAACCCTTGTGATGGACAGCCCATGGAGGGTACCTGGAAGGGCAAGGGCGCGTGCAAGGCTTCCTGTCGATAGAGATCGAAAGTCCAAGCTTTTGGCAGAGTTTGAAACAGCGCCAAATTTTCGCATAGCTGCTTCTGTGACTTTTGCTGCGATTGACTGGGATCTTCAGCTTTGTTTTAACCTTAACCGACTCTGCATGTATCGCGCGCATGTGGAAAGCACAAAATGGCCGAAGCATGCCGACATTGTGATATGGAGTGGATTTGCAGCTGTCCTTGCAATGATAGCATTGCTGAAATCAGGTTATGCTTTCATGATCTTTCAAGAGTGAACAACTCTCAATGGCAGTCACTCGCTGATTAATTAGAGCACTTGGCCCAACCGAGGTACTTGCACCAGTGGTTTCTAACCCTTTTCATCAACTGCTTCCCAATCTCCATGGCCGGGGTGCCCCAGAGCAAAAGCCGTGCCCTGTCGGACTTGATGATTGGCGAGCATGTTTGAGGCTGGCATAGGCTGGCTCAAATTGGGAGATGCCCCAACGTCCTGCAATTTTCATCAGACATGGGAGTTTTAAAATTTTAGATGATTTTAGGATATTTTAATTATATTTTAATTATGTCTAATTAGGCTTTCAATTTTGAGACATCCCCATTTCCAGTGTTCCAATCCTGTTCCAACCGCCAGGTCATGATCCTCTGGGATGTCATCATGTGTGAGGGCCTTCCTGTGATCCTCCGCATCGCCGTGTCAATCCTACAGGCGCAGTGATGTCGACTGTTGAGACTCCGGTATGAAGATCGGGAACAGCTTACCAAATTTCATGTTTTAACGTGTTTTAATATGTTTTTCAAAAGCCTTGGTGAAATGTTTTTTTTTTCCAAGGGCGCAAGTGTCAAAACCATTCAAAACCCGCACTGGGGATGGTTTGACCATTGTTAGACCTTCAAATATCATATATATCATCGACACAGATCTCCAAAAACTGCCGGCTGGCACCATGGCACCCAGCCGGGTAAAACCCGGTGCAGGTTTTGAAGGATTCCTTGCTGTCCATGGAGTTTGAGGCTCGTCAAGTGCTAGATGTGGATTGGTGGATATTGGTGGACATGGTGACAAAGAGACACCAGTGGTGTTAAAGAAATAAGTTCACTTTAAGCAAATTTAAGCAAGAATGGTGGGAAGACTTTCAGTATTTGTTCGAATATTTCGAATCTCTCTTCTTTTTCCACCTCTGGCAGGATTAAACGAGTGAGAACTACACAAATCTCAAAATGTTTCGAGATGGACCAACTGGAATCTGTTCAGAATTTCTCATGTGTTGAGAGCAACCGCTTGTCTCGTGGATCGCTGGGGCCTCCAGCAATATCATTCAATGTGGAAAGAGAGAAGGGGCAGGTCCATTTGACATTTGGAGCTGGCAGGACATCATCAAATTTTTCAAGATGATGAAAACTTACCACGATGAGGTTGGTCGGGGAGAGTGTCCACAGTTTTCATCCCTGGGTTGGGTACAAATTGATCATAGGGACTTTGTTCTGAAAGCGCATTGCTACAGCACCCCGAGCTTTGGGAATTCATCCAAAATCACAGGCAAACGGATTTCAAGGCATTCACCTAGGTGGGGTTTGAAACTAAGTGCATTCGCGACCGAAACTAACTCGGCAGATGTTCGAGCCATGGTGGCCATGCTTCCAGGACGGCGAGCTTTGCGCCGTGAAAATTGGTCAATTGTTGGGCACCCAGCTGTCCAGGTACTTCTGGTCACCGCTTTGTCGGCAGCGGGGATATTTGGGGATGGGGCTGAGGTTAATGAAGCACACTGAGCACGTTCACATCCCAGAGGAAACTCTGCAGTGCGCCAGGAAGTTAAGGAAATCATCCCAACATATCCCAACACTTTGCTCCAAACTATGGGATTGGATCAAGACCTGAATACATACTTGTACCATCGTTGAGAGGATGAACATCCATATGCCAGCTATTTTGATGATTTTGATGATTTTGGGGTTTTGATGCAGCCATATGATCCCTTCTTGGTTTGGCACCTGAATCATCCTGAATCTGGGTCCTGCCAGAGGTACCTGCGACCCTCCAATGCTGTCGAAGATGATGGCAATTTCGATTCCGACGAGTCTTGGGAGGACTGGGCCCCTGGGCCCCGGAGAGCTGGATACACACAGAGACTCAGAAGCTGGGCTGTTGAGGTCGTTTATACAAGTGGCCAAGGAGTGAGAAATCTGTGTTTGTTTCTGGTACTGAAAGATAAATATTTTCTACCAGCGGATGAAGAGCCATCCAGAATGAAAACCAGAATGCCGCGGGATACTTCCCTTTCTCCTTTTCTGGAACAATGTCTAATGATTGGAAGGGAGCAGCTGAGTTTCTCAAGCGTTAGCGATCAATAGATCCAATAGCAGGCTAAAAAAAATCAGGACCCTGCTTGCCCACCTGTTCCGGAAGTGACAACATAATCTGCCCCTGGTTCTGGCACCCTGGTAACCGCTGCCAGAACGAGCATTCCCCTTGGTACTACAAGGTGATGAGTGGTGCGCCTGACAGACACGGTGTCGAACACTGGCAGCTGCTTAACAGCTTTGAGAGACAAAGCCACTGGCAGATGACAGTTCTTAGGTTATAATTTTTGAATGCATAGGCTTGTGAGATGGGATGAGTCATATAATATAATACAGGATATACATGTTTGATTGTTTCATTCTTTTCCATGAAGTGTAAACTTCCAGCCAGAGGCCAGAGCGTTAGAACAAGCCATTGGAAAAGCCATGAAGAGTTTCATGGATCTGCACATTGTGATGGACTACATATATATATATATTATATATGAGCGACGGCTCTTATTTGCGTATATGGAAAGTAGTATTCGGGCGTACCCGGGTTTGTCAAAAACATCATATTTAGCTTGTAAAACGAGGTAGGAACACCCCGAGAACGAGGTAGGCAAAAACTTTACGGGACTTGAGAACGAGGTAGGAACACCCCGTCAATTGCGTTATGTAACAAATATGGTTCGCAGCTCATATATATATATATATATATAATATATTCATGTGCCTTTGTGATTCTTTGCAGTCACTCTTGTATCCCAAGCAACATTCACAGCAGGTCCAGATCCTGATCCTTCCAGGTATGTGGCCATGGGGCAAAAAGAAATCTCTAAGCTCACTCTCGTCGAGGCAGAAGATTGGGAACTCAGACATTGAAGAGTGAGCGAGACCCCTAACTGCCAGGGTATTTGAGTTGAATGTAATCCCATATGGATCCATATGGTATATACTGTACATAATATATATATATATATACAATTATATACATTATATATAACTGTATAATTATATATTATGTATATTAATATGTATATATATATATATACTCAGCCCAGTATATATATATTCAGAGTCCTTTTCTGCCGCTTGTTCCTTGCAGAAGTTGCTTCATTCAAAGTCACCCTCACTTACAGCTGTTTGTGCTATGTTGGACCCTAGACTGTTGAGTATCTCAAGTTCGGTAGAGACAACAAGAATCAGACACTGAATTGTGACACCTTGCAACCTTTCAATCACTCCATGTAACTTGAATCCTTCGGATCCAATAAATCTGCAAGGCATCACTTCACCATGGAGCAATTTCTGTCCTCTCACCATCTTTCGCCATCTCTCACCTCCAGATCAGCTCCGGTGGGTGACCTGTCTCCATCTGCTCGCGAGGTGCGGGAATTAGGCACTGCAAATCCTCGGTTTGAGGGCTAGAATACTGGCTATCGTCTCAAGGGGCCAAACCAATGATGTGTGTGCCCGATGTGATGCAGAGCTACTTGCACCTTTATCAGGCGTCTGGTGCTCGTGTCTCAGGCGCGATCACAAACCCACAGGATCTCTTGAAGGGAAACCCAGTGCTAGTATGTGCTAGTGCACTCTTCAGACTTTGGGAAGCATGTTGTGGATTTCTCGGTTGGACCAAGTTGGGCAAAGTTGGGCCACAAATTTGCTGACTCGCAACCGATGGCCTATGGCCTGCCTTCAGTGGTTGGAGGTGCTCGGACTATGGTCGAAGATGATCATCCAGAGGCAGCGCTTATTTGGGTGTGATATAGTTTATCATAGTTTATCATAGTTTATCATATTTTATCATAGTTTATCATAGTTTATCATAGTTTATCATAGTTTATCATAGTTTATCATAGTTTATCATAGTTTATCATAGTTTTATCATTGTTTATCACTGTTTATCTGTGAGAAGTCATGTAACATGTGTAGACTGTATAAGACAAGCAAGGGGATGGTTCAAACACCAGGGATGGACTGTCATCTGCATGCCATTGGTCATGCGTCGTCGACGTAAGGAGGGCGCGTCCTTCTTCACGCGAGGCGGGCAGCGCATGGCAGCGCATGACCCACTTCCACTTCTCTTGTCGGTTGTTTCAGTCAGTTTCTGCAGGTTTTCCAGGAGTATTCAATCATATCCAATCAAAAGCTGCTAAAGTCTGTCATCGGAAGCTTGGGGTTGATGGAGAAGGTATCTCGTTGTGGCTCCTTAGACTGAGACTTTAGACTGTCTGTTGGAGGAACTTCACCTAGATCGTGAATCAAAGATATCAAAGCATCGAGTCTTTGCATGTAATGCCCCAATGCAGTTGTCAACTGGGATCAATTGCTTGAGATGATATCGGTGGACATTGCATCCGGAAAATTGTCCCCTTACAATATCTTACAATTCGTTTTTTTGACCATTCTGAATTTGATTGTATGGACAAGAACGAATTGCCCTGGTGACTAGTGCCTAAAGGATCCTAAAGGGTCTTTGCACCCAGACCTTGCACCATCTTACAGAGTTTTGACCGCCTTGACAGTCGGCAATGGCAAACTACCAACATGTTCTGAGAGACCCCAAGAAGCACCACATCTTCTCAAAAACACACCACGTGAGCAAGATCCTTACACAAAAGCTGTGTCAACGCCAGGCTGGGAATTCTTATGATGTTTGCTGAAGCGCTGATTGGGCGTTTTGCCGGGCTTCAAAACAGATTGGAAACACAGATCCAACACCACCAGCTTGTTTGTGCTTGCTACATCTTGGTACTCTTGTGCACTATTGGTAGTTCAGTTTAGACATTTCTTGCACATGTTGTTGATCAGCTCGCACTGTTCAAAGCCATCGGTTCAGCCTTTTCATGCTCAATAGAAAGTCCCTAGCCCGCAGACCACTCCGAAGAAAGGATTGGGCCGTGGTCCCAAGTGTCGTATGACTTGGGCACGTGGGGACACTGGCCCTGGGTTCTGATCCTACAGACAGATGTGGATCGCCAGAAACTGCAATATTTATATTAATATTTATACGTTATTGTATATATATATTTATTTATTTATAGGGTAGGATTTTTCCTAAGTGTGGGCAATGCTTCCCCACTGTCCTTCTATTCCCAACTGAACTGGCTCCACTGGACACTGTTCTGGCCGCATCAGGGTTTAAAACTCTGATGTGAAGTGAGCGATCAGAACTCCATGTCTTTAGATGTTAAACCCGGTGTCAGCAGCCGAACCGGTTGACAGAGGCGCTTCAATGGGAAGAGAATATCTTCATCCAAGATGGAAGACCACACCTTCGCAGTCAAGCAGTAGCTACTTTCCGTAGTAAGAGGTAGATCTCACCAAGTGCATTCCGCAAGCCCAGCAACTGGACGCCTGGCCGTGTGGTTTCACCTGCACAGATCCTCGTAGCGTTCAGGTCGTTAAAAAAAGGGATCCTTTTGGGTACTCGAAAGTCCACCGCGAAAAGTCCATGAAATGGGCGCTCAAAAACAAGGAAATACAGGTAAACATGATGAAACATGATGAAACATGATGAAACATGTGAGTTAAATTGAGTTAAGATAACTGCTGACTCCGTAGGTTGAGCTTTCCACATCTGCTTTGCTTTGAGTGACAGTAAATTGGACACACCAAGATCCGGGCCTCTGATTCGTTGAGACATCACCGTGTGCGAGGAGAAAAGGCTGGCTCCAGTGGGGGATGGAAATCGGGAGATTTGGAAAGGTCAGAGTATGTCAGAGTATGATCTGGAAATATCATGAATCTGGAAATTTCACCTGGAATGCTATGGGCTAAATGTTCTCAACTTTCGGCATCAGCCGTCGTTTGAATCCTTAATGCAGTTCTCTGGATGGGCTGAGTGGCTCTGCTCCGGGACGCGTCCTGGGTCAAAGACAAAACTGGCAGATGGGATGTGCAAGTTTGGACAGCAGGTAGCAACCACGCGCAGACACATATTGGTATCACAAGTATAGAAGATAAAACGTGTTGAACGTGATTTTTGATAGGTATACATTACGGTATACATGGCAAACCATGCACCTGATGCTCTTTTCTTTCCTCATGGGAGCATAACCAAGGTTTTGCTGTTTTGGACACTTTGGACAACCCAATCGAAGGTATTCGGATTATTTGGATGCAGTGAGAGTTTCACATCTTCATCTTGCTGAACTTGGCTCTTGTTTTGAGCCGCCTTTCTCCAAGATGGTGTGACCCAAGCAGGGCTTTGGCTTCTTGCATGAGCGGCTCGACCTGAGAGGGGAGAAGAGGTTGTTGTTTAACACTTAGACCATCATCTGGACCATGGCAGTGGGGCAGCTGTGGTGGTAAATTTCTCCATTGAACAAACAACCGGTATTTGTCCATTGCACGATCCCTTAATTTCCGAACCTGAACATGATTTTTTGTGATTTTTGTTGGGGCCTGTTGCCGAGGCCCTGCAAGGAGCTATGGAGGGAGTCGTGCGACAAGTCTGGGCACCTGAGGGTAGGGGTGCTGTTAGCTTTCGACGAAGCTGAGGGAATCGGAGCATGATCTACAGACTTATAGTATATAATCCTATATAATCCTATATATTTGTCCTGCAGTGTACACTACAGAAATTTCAAATATGCAGCATGCAAATGGACCAACCCTCATGACAAGTCCAAAGAATCTGCTCATGATGAGACACTGCGCGCGCGCTGTGCCGCCCTGAAACTGTGTCTGTGGAGTGCTATCGCCCTTTTGCTGAGGTTATGTCATGCTGTTTCTTGCCATCAAGTCAAGCGCACCAGCTGACGTGCGCGGAAGAACCACGGGATGCACCAATGATCAACGGCTAGAGTGACATACAGTGACAGCAATCCGAGGATTGAGAAAGTTGGTACCTTAGGTGTTGGCCAGACTTCACATCTTGAACTTCAACAGTCTTTAAGTGGTATTGCAGCAATCGGGCTTTGAAAAAAGTTACGATAGGCCTGGCAGTAGTAGAAGGTCGCCAGACTCCAAGTTGCAGTTTATCCAATTGTTTTGTCTCGGTTTTGTAATGCACGGTCGTTAAAACTCACAGCTCGTCGATTCTTTGGCACACTGTGATGGCTCTATCGTGCGAGCACAGTGGAAAAGATGATCCTTGAAAAAAATGTCCATTATCCCATCATGTGGGGGTATGGTCATGTGTTGTCAATCATTCCAAGATATGAACATAGTAGTATACAGCATACACATGTATACACAATAACCAGAAATTGGTGCATGAAATTGGTGCATTGGGAATGGCGTATCTGGCGAGGTACGATCATCCCAAAATAGAAGAACTTCATCTGCAGCAAACCTGGGCCGTGCCTGTGCCACCTCCCAGCTCCAGAGAGGCCATGGGAGGATGTCATAGGTTGTACCACCAAAGGGCCATCAAAAAATAAACCAGTAGATTAATATGATAAAGATGTTTTATGGAATGTTATCGATAGATATATGATGATATATGAATATATTATATATATATGATATATATATATATACACATACATTATATATATTATTATATCATATTATAAGGATTTGTTATAGTATGATATCTAATGAATGATGATAAACCGGTAGAAATTCGGGATCAACTCTCCCACCGTGCCAGGGGACCAGCAGAAGTGCTGTCAACTCAGGTGCTGTAGAAATTGGGCCCACAGGTTCGAGGCTAGCGTCAGGGGCAAAGGAGTCAATCTCAAAACTGCTTCGCAAGTGCCAGAATGGGCACAAATCATATTATTTTTGCGATTCACCAAGCACTTCACCAGTCCCTGTGGAATTTTAAAAACTTAGAAGTTGACATGTGGTGGCATGCATGAACCATAGCATGGCCACTGCACAAGGATGACATGTGACTGCCATTGCA
>Ga0126342_10003283_pt1 | contig 26579 bp, 23 predicted proteins | sample Cyp1metagenome_FD_92528 | JGI IMG/M metagenome (GOLD analysis project Ga0126342, IMG submission 92528) | Coral microbial communities from Lord Howe Island, Old Settlement Bay, Australia - Cyphastrea 1 metagenome | ecosystem: Host-associated > Invertebrates > Cnidaria > Coral ...
CCCTTACAGTAGTCACCACTTCCCAAAGTCACCACACTCCCTTCGTCACCACTTCCCTTCGTCACCACTTCCCTTAGTCACCATTACCCAAAGTCACCGCACTCCCTTCGTCACCACTTCCCTTCGTTACCATTTCCCTAGGTCACCACTGCCCTTCGTCACCACCCTGTGTCATAGCCTATTACTCTTTTGTGATGTATTGTTATGTGATGTCACGTCTCACACCGGCCTTGTCATAGCCTATTATTCTTTTGTGATGTGTTGTTATGTGATGTCAAATCTCACACCGCCCTTCATCAATGTCAAGTCTCACAATTCTATTTGTCCGTAGCACGGAAGTATTGCTTCCCAACTTCCTTTGATTATAAAATTTGATGGTTGGAATCCCTTAAAATTGATAAATCATGGGGGATGGATTCTATTTTAACAGTAACCAGCAGCCGCACCAGGGGTCCCTTGAGTCATTCAGGGGTCTCCCTTGGCCTCCCAGGTTCAGCTCCTGGACACTGGCGCCGAGGGCTTCTCCCTGGGCCCTCGTGTGGCGGTGCTGACAGCGGCGGCACAAGATCTGACCCGTGTGAAGCCCTTCTGCGGCGCGGTGCAGCTGGGGACGCGGGAAGCTTTCAAAGGGGTAGCAATTCTTAGCCTATGATGCCTATGATAGCCCAAGTGTAGACATGTAGGGTATAAACTGCTTACCAACTGGGATGCAAATTCAAAGATGGTTGATTGGATTAACAGCCAGCTATACTATGGGTCGACACATTATTTTGATGGCCCACCAAATTGGCCTTGGGATTCCCTGGCAGTTATCCACCCTATGGATCCATAGGGCCAAAGATTTGCATTTGTTTCTAGCGAATGGAGCACCTTGTGGTGGTTCAGAGGGCCTTAACCTCCCAGAGTTGTGATAGTTGCAGAGGAGTAAATCTCTGCATTGGGGAATGAAAAACCAATGAATCATCCACTAAAACACTGAATAAATCAATGCATCGATATGTGTCGCACTTAAGACTTCCACCACCGACACCAGTCGTTCTACCTCTCTTAGGCAAGGATTTGCTGCGGCAGAAGTTGCGCAGCATCCTGCGGATGGCTGCCGAGCATGGTCGCCTGGTGCTTCCGAGCGAGGATGTTGCGATTTTTTCATCCAAAACCAGAAAATGAAACTACTAATTGTAGTTATAATTCTGGTTGGTGGTTTGGAACATTCTTTATTTTCTCATATATTGGGAATAATAATCCCAACTGACTAAGATTTTTCCGAAGGGTTGAAACCACCAACCAGGTAATATATCCATAGCATCATTACAATATATCCCTCTAATGTGGGTAAAACAATGCCATTTGCACCATCCCCCAGTCATCACCATTTTTATAGGTGGTATAAATTTACCATTCCCAAATTGGGCGGTAAGAATGACATTGTTTTTCCCACAGATTTCAGCCCCCAAAGATTGCTGGACTGGTTGAAAAATCATGCCTCCTTGGATCAAACCTGTGAGCACATTTTTTTGAAAGTGGGGAGGTGGAGTTGGGAATCCAAATCTCTAGGTTTTTCAGGAGGAAAATTCCATCACGGGTGAAATCTCGTTTTTGATAGACTGTAATATATGATTATATATGCATATTACAGTTGCATATTTCATGCAACATATGCTGATGAAAAAACACATGAATGGATCGAAGCAGCTTGGTTGCTAGTACAGAAAATGGATGTGAAAATACAGCCCCTCAAAATCTCTTGGTTAGACTATAATTTTCCCAATTTTCCCGGAATCATATAAATGTTGGGAACATTTGCAAGAACCCCCTATAATTACCAGCAAGACCCGTGGTTTCCAGTTCTTATTTTCCCTTACATCAATCTATTGACGATAGAATCAACCCACATAAATCAACTATAAATCAACTATAAATCAACTATAAACCAACCATAAATCAACCATAAATCAACCATAAACCAACCATAAATTCCCAGTTTTTGGGTTGGCAAAAGCCGCATTTTTTAGGCGCCTTAAACTCGGTGGAACTTCAGGTGATGAGGCTCTAGTCCTGGGTGCCTTTGGGTGTGGCTACTTTGGCCCCTTGGATCTTGGGAGTTTTTTTTTTTTGTGTGTGGGTTTTTCTGATTTTTTTTATTGGACGATTTTTTTTGGATTCTCGATTTTGGATTTTCGGATTTCTGTGATTTCTGTGGACTTCGGGATTTCAACGTGTTTTGGAGGAGATTTTACTTCAAGCAGCATGGGCAGATTCTCAATACTTCTTAGGTCTTAGTAACTTCCTAGTAGTACTTTAATATTTTTTCCTCTTGGATGTGGTACTTCGTTCTTTGTATGGATCAACGGATTTGGTTTACCTTCATTTGTTTCCAAAAAATGATGCCAACACTACCCAAACTTTTGCATCGTTGCTGCAGCCAGGCTCTACGAACCCTTCCCTTAATGCTAAGCACACCACCTATACCCCAAACTTGGCAAGATCTGAATGTGGCCATTTCACCCTTTCACCTTTCATTTATTTTGCACTTTTCATTACTTGTTGTCTAAGTACTTGACTTGTCACTTGTGCATTCTTAAACTCACTTCTCATGCTCCCGTTGGTCACCTCTCATATGACACTTGTCGCTTGCTCCACTCTTGCTTGACTTATCTATATAGTATGGTACAGTACTTAGGATTGTAGATGTATTCAGAAGAATCCAGAAGGAAAAACAGACTTAGCAGGAGTATATGCCGCTTCTGCCCGCTGACACAGTTTTGCACTGGGAACGCTTAAAAAATGACGGCAAGATGTATTTTGCAAGTGCCTCCACCCTAGTGGTGCCACAACAGAAACCTTTGGATCAATGTCCCATTGTCCCAATTATGGTTCATTGTCCCAATATGTCCCAATTATCAATCATTTACCATGGTTTCTGGTGATAATGGACATAATTGGGACAATGAACCATAATTGGGATAATGATTGATAATTATCCTAACCGGTCCTAACCAATCATTTACCATGGTTTCTGGTGGTACAGATTATGAATCTCCTACCTTATGGATCTCCCGCCCTGGTGATCTCCCAGGCAATCCACCGGAGGCTGTCGCCGAGGTGTTCCAGGAACTCTTAAGCTCGGAGTTTCAGGGCGTGTGCCTTGGGCGGCCGGGAATTTCCCACGGTAACTGGGTAACTGGGTCAAAAACTGATGCTGGTGGATCGATTTTCATTTTTGGTCTATTTTCGACCCAATTGTTTTTGGGGTTCACCAGAGGGGCCCACCAACCAGTCACCAACTGGGATGATCCCATGTGCACCCAGGTTCCGGCTTTGTGTTTTTGCCCTGCTGCGGGATCGCAACTATGCGAGCTTTGTGAGGCCACGTGGGGCACGATAGCCATGGATAACCCACAAATGGAAGATCATTCCAGTTAGTGCTGAAGATATTCCGGGTGATCATAAGTGCCCGATTCCTAATATATCGTATGCATGCGTATGCTATTTGAAGCTGAGTAAACTAACCCCGGTGACTCTTACCACTTACCAACCATTGATTGAATCACCATTTTCAATCGCCTTTTCCATTTTTTGGTTTTAAGGTTTTATACATTCATCCTTTAAATACGATTTTTACTATAGAGGCAAAACCCAAACTTCTAATTACCAATCTTCGACCCTCCGCAGGCACTTTCCAGTGGCCAGTCACGAGGAGCTCCAGCGTTTGCTCGGGGCAGGCGCGGAAGCCGCGGAAGCCTCGAAGGCGGAGTAGCTGTGGGGATCGATCCTAAGTGCAGCATGGGAAAATGATGAAGCCATCTAAACTTCTATAGGGTACCCTATTTCCAAACAAAACCGGATAACACATATATCCTATATAGATTAAAAAATGACATGCTACAGATACAAAGGAAGACATGAGAAAAGTACCCTCTGGTAATTTAACGTAGCTATTGAAAATGACCATTATTAATAGTGGATTTTCCCATTAATAGCATGGTGATTTTCAATAGCTATGTTAAATTACCAGAGGGTAAACATACATTTGCTCATTTGCCATCGAATTTTTTGGTGCCTATTTTGACACATAACTGGTGCCGAGTGGCCTGCGCCCCCAAAGTTGGGCCGTTCAGATAGGGTCTCGACTCCCGGAAAAACCTCCGGGTATTCAAACGTAGCCACCATTTTAATACTGTTGGTGGTTTGGACATGTTTGGAACCATGGAATTTTATGACTTTCCATATTTTGGGAATGTCATCATCCCAACTGACTCATATTTTTCAGAGTAGGGCGAAAAACCACCAACCAGCTATGATCTATCCCAGTAAAACCTCCATGAAGTTCGTTTTCCACGTTTGATCACCGGAGGGTGACCTTCACCGAATATCCCAAGCAAACGCTTGGTGTGCCTTGCGGTGATGTGAAAAAGGTGCGAGCCGCTCTTCGCATTGGCTTCAGGGGCTGCCTCGTGAGGATCATGCAGTGATCTGACAAACATTGGCTGGGGTTTTGTTTAAGTTTTTTCATTTTCTATAAAAGTGGAAATCCACTACTTGAGGAATCTATAGGGCACATTTTCATATATTTTCCATATTTTCTTGCTGTTCTTTAAATCCACTGGAGCTTTGCCATCTTTTTGATCCACTCAGGCGTCGTTATCAGTCTGGAAGCTCAGGTTGTGTGTTTTTTCCCCCTTTTTCCCCTTACCAGACTCTCCATGTCTTGTTGGTTACCCTCTGGTAATTTAACGTAGCTATTGAACATGGCCATTAATAGTGGGTTTTCCCATTAAAAATTGTGATTTTCCATAGCTATGTTAGTTTACCAGAGGGTAAGTGGTGCTTTGGGCTATTTTTCTGTTGTTTTCCCTGTGATGATCCTTATTGGCTCAACCAGATGGGGCTCAACCACCAGAAAAAATATAAAAGTTGAGCTCCATGAATCCCATATTTTTCCTATCACCAGAGAAATACAACACTTACCCTCTGGTTACGACATTCACAGTTTGCGAAAATCACCTATGCTATTAAGAACGGTAAACCATCTATTTCTATAGGCCATCTATACCATGGCTATGTTAAATAACCAGAGGGTAAGTCCCGGGTTTCATTCAACCTCAGTAAATCCCATTTTAAATCACCAAAAAATCCCTGAAAAAAAACATTTTTTCCTTACATCAACATTTGTTGTTCCTCACATGCTCCCGTTTCAAACGCGGAAACCAAAGGTGACGCTCTTCATGTTGACATCCTTGCCGCAAGCATGGATCCTGTCCGTGGGGAAACCCGGCGGTGAAAAGGGCTTTTCAGCGTGGAGTCCCGGAGGCTGATGAATGACGTTTAATCATTGGGTTTGTTTGAAACCTAGCAGGAGACATTTTTTTAAAGACAATGAACCATTTTTTCAGCCACAAAAAAATCACTTACTGTAAGTATAGCTAAATGATGGAGTGGTATTTTACCAGATATATTTTTCACTTCGCCCTGCGAGAATCCTGCAGGATATTGTCTTCTGCCTGGTCTTCGGGGTGTACATCACCCTTCACAGTGTCGGGGCGCCCATACGCTGGAAACAAGGAAAAAAACTGAAGAATGACGTTTGTGAGAGAATTTTCCCAACATGGGAGCATATGGGAGCCATGCCAGCAGTGTTTTCTTTTACCTACTGGTGCAAGTTTCGAGTCTCCGGGAATACCCTGCAATCCTTGGGGTCCCCAGTGGCTGTTCATCCTGATTTGGGACCATATTTCTGTTGGTTCATGTCACACTTGCATCACTTGTATCACTTGTGTCAGATTCAAATGTGGGTCAACCTCATGAGCCAACCAATTGTCACAATTGTCAATCCGATACATTTGGGTCCTGACTTCCATGCGGCTTCATATCCACATCAGTCTTGCTTCATATCCTTCGTTTTGTTGCTTCGAATCATTTTTGAAAATGGTCAGTTTCGATCAATCTGATCTCATCACCAGGCAGAGGTGAACCATGGCTTGGTTTAAGGGACAATCTGAAGGAAACAGACACACATAGATGGATGGATGGATAGATAAATAGAATAATATAATTATAGATATAAAATTATATAAATATCAATGTAAATGTAAATATAGATATAAAGAAATGTTAATATCAATGTGAAAAAATATAAACATACCTTATATATATATTAATATGCAGATACATACACAAACACGCACATACATATATACATAACATTTCATAGCATAACATAACATTTCATTTCATAATATAACATAATATTACCGTAATATTACACTGCACTACACTAGGTTACATCACATACAATAACATTACATATGATACAAGTTGAAAATCGTGGAAAAACCCCATGGTTTCCGGTGGTCAGATTTGGCTTTGAGCCATCCCGAGGTCTTCGGCTTTGAGCCCACGACCACCTCAATGGCCTCCGGACCCGCCTCTATCTTAGCCATGATCCAATGAGCTTGTGAGACATTCTGTTATATACCTGGTATAATGTCAACCCTGGATTAATAAACCCTTAGGCTGGTTAATTGGGAGGGTACCATTTAAGTATTAGATTATGACTATTGGAGGAGTACCCCCCTAATTAATAAACCATGGTTTATTAATCCGGGGTTGACATTAATGGATTACTTCACATACCATAAGCCATATAATTAATCCTATATACTGTCTATATATATATATAGATATAGATATATAATATACTGTAACTGGGATATGAGCCATGAATCTAAGTGGCTGCATCATTTACTACGATGCAGCCCCCCTTGGGGCTTTCTGAATGACCATGAAGTCATCGATGGAGCGCCCTGGGGTTACCGATGGGGTCACCTTTGATGAACCATAAGTTTCTGTTTTTTTTTGGGGGGCCATGTTGATGGAATGGTCATAAACATTGAGAAAACATGTCCAACCAGCTACAATCAACTATACTAACTATAGCTCTTTTTTTATTTTAAGGGCGACGAAGGGCCGTGAAGGAGATGAAGAAGACATATCTTGTTGCAGTTGTTCCCCAGTCACCACCTGAAACCAGTTGTTTGATGTGGTTTTCGGATCATTTTGGTGCGTGGTTTAAGAGGGTAAGTGATGGTAGACGATGGGTATGGGATGGGGGTCATCATTTCAGCAGATGGTAGCTACAGGATACATTCCCTTCACTGTTGGTACCCTCTGGTAAACTAACAGTTTGCTATTGAAAATGGCCCAGTCGAAATAGTTGAATTACCCATTAAACCTGGGGATTTTCCATAGTTATGTGACAGTTTACCAGGCCGGGTGGGTAGATACCAATGGCACCATTTTTGCAAGGGGCGATTTTTACCATACTTTGCTGGCTTTGATCCCCCGAGGTCCGTGATTTCCTATATAATCCCATATATATATACATATTATGGTACCCCCCTGGAATACCCCCCCTAAAAAATGTGAACCTGCTGGAAATTGCAGTGTATTCATACTATTTTGGTGGTTCACTTTGTGATAAGGTTTTCTATATATATATATATATGTATATATATATGTATATATATATATATGTATATATATGTATATATATATATATGTATATATATACCTCTCTCTCTCTATCTCTATCTCTCCGTCACATTTCTGTTGAAACATCCATTTTTATTGGGGCTCCGGGCTATTTTAATCACAAAAAACAAATCACTACTAACTCACATTAATTGCTTAGCCATTAGACATCACTTAACTACTAATCAAATTTATGTTGAAATCATTATTAACCCATATTAACCATGCCGTTTTTTGGGTGGTGCCAGTGGTGCCTCCGCATCCTCAGGTTCTGGCAACAGTGGACCGGACCTCGATGACCCGCAGAGACCACCATGGGACGACGACTGGGGTGTTCAAATTCACAAAAACAACCCGAAATGACAGCTACCCTCTGGTTATTTAACATAGCCATGGAAAATGACCCATTTATAGATGGTTTACCTATTAAAAGTGGTGATTTTCCATGGCTATGTTAAATAACCAGATGGTAAATCATCCGAGATCCGGGATCTAAAACCCCTGTTTTTGCCATAGTGATCCATAGTGAAGTTAGTGAAGTCCCGATTTCCATCCACATTTCATACAGTTAAGGTTAGTTCCTAGCCATTATACACCCACTAATATCCCATAAGAACCCATTCTTAATGGTAGAACCACCAGCTATCACCAGCCCCAAAATGTCCTTGTTCACTCTCGATTTATCCTGCAGGGTGGTACCCCTCCAGTTATGTTTGTTGGTTTGTAATCCATCATATAACTAATCCGATATAACCGCCCCATCCCCCGAGCTATGGGGCACCACCCCAAAGGAATAACATGGATACAGTTGATTAGTTGTATCCTAGTATATCCCTGTTGAATCCGCTAATATACCATTGAATCACATTTTTTCCTGGTGCAACCACCATTTCTTGAGACCTGGCCGTCGCGCCCCGCCAAGACCATGGTCACCGCGGGCATCAACACGTGGATCAATTTCGGTGCGGGGGCCCAGTGGTGAAGCGATAGTTAGTTCACCCTGATATCTCCAACAAATAGATGGTAAACAATGGTAAACACACACTAGACAAGAACTGGATCATTGGAGTGATCCGTCGGGAACTGAATCCCATCAACATGCAGCTAGAAAAGAGAGAGAGAGAGAGGGAGAGAGAGAGAGAGAGATAGATATATAGATATATATGGACTATGGTGGCCACCAGCTGCGACTTAAATGCGCCCAGCACCAAAGTCCCGCAGGTACGTTTACACGGGTCCCGGGGAGGTGTCTTCGTTGATCACCGACCCCCCCGGAACCCCGGTGATCCCCTGCCATTAAAAAAAAGTGGCGTTTTACGTCTGTCCAGACGTTTCACACACACACACATATATATATGTATATATGATACACTATGTAAATGAATGTATATATATATATGTATATAAACCTATATGTAATATATAACTCCATGAACCTATATGTAATCAATTCTCTACACACATATATGTATATACATATATGATATGTATATATCTTTATTTGTGTATATATGTATATGTGTATATGTATAGTTGCTGGAATCAATGATGATTCGTAAGTGGTTAGTCTTTTGTGGTTGGAACCTACTTAAATATTTCAATTCGATAAGCCACAAAATGGGGACTTGAACTCACAGCAGGGTGAGCCAGTCATGATTCCCCCAGGATTTAGCTGGATTTACCACCCACCTAAACATGGCTTGCTGGAAATGGCTGGAAAGTCACCCCTTTATAGATGATATTCCCATGAAAACCCCCATTGATTAACATGGGATTTTCCAGCTTGCCATGTCTCGCCATGAGCTCAGAGCCATCAAGATGGCCAGGGAAGCCATTGATGCTTCAAACCAAATGGTTGGACCCGAATCATGAACCATCTCCACTAGAGGTTTTACAAACAGGTATGCTCCTGTTTGGGATGGGGTAAAATGACCCCCGGGCGTGGTTGGTTAATGGGACGGTTTATGGCATGGACTTACCACATTACCACTGTTGGGTTATAATAGTCAACGGCAAATTTCATTCCAGTTCATGCTGGTTTTCCCTCACGGGCATACTGTCTTGCTGCAGAACTACCATTATGTGTTTGAAACTCATCAATCAATGCTTGAAGATATTGCGCCCCGAAATAGTTTCTCCCCTATATATACTTTACATATATGTAGAGTCATTCATATTTCAGATGCATTTCATTTTTCAGATACATCATATATCTTCCCATCCCAAATTCTTCCCATTTTTTTAAAAAAAAATCCATCGGCAGACGCATCGTCTTCCATGTCGGCCGCCGAGGCTTCGTGATGATCTCCTACTGCACCGCTCCCTACGTGGCCTATAGCTGGACCACGCACGAGCTGCTGGCGCGGCATCTCAGGTGAACACCGCAGTGGTGTGCCATGCACCACTGGGGGGATGGATATGATGGCTTAATATGGATGTGGGTCAAAATGGAAGACCTAGGGGACCACAGATGTGAATGTCTAGTTTAGTATTCACCATCCATAATTTTGGGGTACCTAATTTTGACCCATACCCATATGGCTTAATAGTGACGATGTCATCCCAGTGGGTGATCGGAGCAAACCTCATTGACCGGATCAGAATCCCATGGATTCCAGGATCCCCTGAGTTGTTTTTCGGGTGTCATGGCCGGAAAAAAACATTTTTTTTGGGAATAAGACCCCGCATCAATTATATAATCAACGTGTGTTTATTAATCCTGGGTTGACATTCATAATACAACCAACAATCCCATATGTAACCAAGATGGTCATAAATCTCCCAAACATCTTGAGAAAACGAGTGTATCATTTTGACCAGAGGTACACCAAGTCATCGTTGTAAAACCATTTTAAGTTTTTTAAATAAACAATTAAATCATCTACACTTGATGGGCATTCAGATGCGTAAAATTCAACGATGATTCGATGCTACACCCTTTCAATTTAAGATGGGACCAAATGGCCATTCAATTCAATAGGAAAATGATCTTCCAAACCCCCATTGTTGGGGTTCCATGTTAACATTAGGGGGTGTAACAGAAAACCCGGAGAGTGCCCTGAGGTTTGCTTGTACGCCTGGGTTCTCAGATCCGTTGGTGGGTCTTGGTCTTCACTGGGTTACGCTTGGTGAATGGTAACTGGCTTGACTTTCTTTATTGATCTTTATTGTGTTTGTTGATCACTCACTTGTTAACTCCATTTTAAATTGTGAAATCCTAGTCCCAAATTGTTTTATTTTCTATCATCATTATCATATTATCATCATCATCATCCTCCTCATCCTTGTCTTAGTACTATTTTCACTATCATTATCATTCGTACTATTATTTATCACTATGAAGATTAACATTATTTATCACATTTATCATTTATCACTATCATTCACCATCGAGTTTCATTCGATCCAGTTCCACAGAGTTTCCAAACTCCGCCGCGCCAAGTGGTTTTCAACCCTTCTACTTCGATGTTGCGAGCATTCGCCATATTTTTTTGAAGAAACTGGGGATATAGCCGGCTTACTAACTACTCAGTTACCCTCCGGAAATCAAACCTGGCACTGGAAAAATTCCCCATTTATGGATCAATTTCCCAGTAAAACCTCCATACAGGGGATTTGCCGTTGCCAGGCTTGAGTACCTACTCAAGCCCGGGGGTAATCGTGGCACTATCATGTGCTTGGGAAAGCCAATTCCCCATTTTGTCTTGGGAATATCCGGTGATTTTAGATGGCTATGGATGCCATGGCCCATTGAGTTTGATGATGACCCAGAGGATGATAACCCTCCGATATACCCTCTGGCTATGACTAACATAGCCACGGGAAATGGCCCATTTATAAAGGTTTACCGGTTTACCTATCAAAAATGGGTGGATTTTCCATGGCTATGTTAGTCATAACCAGATGGTATATAAATCCCGTGCAAGTCATAGTTCTTCATGGTTAAACCACCATTGTCTCATGAAATCCCCATAGTTTTTCGATGGCAACATCGGCGCCAATGTTTGATTGTCCCATGAAAAACCCCGGAAAGGAACCCATGAAATCCCATGAGCCCCAGTAAATCCCAGTAAATCACCAGGTTCAATGGTTAAAATATGTCAAAATCCCTATTCATCACAATTTTTCAGACCATTCATATCCATAAATATCCATTCACCCCTAGAAAATCCCATGAAATGTTGATGTTTAAATCTCAGCAGGTGCTTTTCTTGGGCATGTTGCTGGAACAGCGCGCCACCGCCGTCTTCGGCGGTGTCGCCTTTGCAGGGTACAAGGCGCGGAGACCTGGAGACCGAGGCATCTCGGGAGGGTGAAAACCCATGGAGAGATGGTAGTTTTAAGATGATTTATGGTTGGTGGTTTGGGAACATGCATTTTATGACTTTCCATATTTCGGGAATAATGGAATAATGATATTTTCCCCATATATTGGAACATTTTTTATTTTTCAGAGGGGTTGAAACCACCGAGCAGATTTCATCATACAGAGGATTCATTCAACTTCAATGGCTTCAATCATCAAAACTTGGTATTTTAATCAAATTGTTCATCGTCAAAGATGGTGTTGCCATGGAATAACTGGGGATTTACCATGGATGAAATCCCATCTCAGATTTAGATTTCAGCAATTGAAATAGGTGTGAATTTCAGGTGTGAACACAGGATTGGCCCCAACTTATGACCATTTGAACACTGGAAAATGATGAATCAGTGGATTCATGGGTACAGTATTTTCAGACAAAGGCATAGGTTCATGGGTTGACTTTTAGCATAGTATTTATTCATATCTACATTATATATATTATTATTATTAATTATTATTATTTATTATTATTATTACTATTATTATTGTTATTATTATTATTTATTATGTATTATTATTTTTTGTTATTATACATATATATATATATATACGTATATATATATAAATGTGTGTGTGTGTTACAGGCAGAGGGCACACACACATACTAAAGATCCCTTAGCTTTCTGCGGCTCCAAAGTCAGAAAATTTGTTTCCGTCCGCGTCCATCTGAAGCGCATCCAATAATCCATTCGTTGCACTCAGAAATGCCTGCTGAGTTTGATTAACTGATGGTGTCACATGTTTACCATGATGCTTATAGTTTCTTTTTCTTTGAAACTAGGATTGTCAGGATTTTGATCATATAATTAAAAACATGATAATCATAATGATATTGTTGTTGTTGTTGCTGTTACTGATTCTGTTACTCTAGTACTTTGTAATTATCACTGTCATGACATATACATTATTACTATCATGGAAGTTGAAGGGTGCCCCTCCGGTGGTAACACCCCCACAATGGCTCAATCGGCACCATCAATAGGGGGTGATGGGAGATGGTTTCCATGATCGTCGCCATTATCACCACCATTACTACTGTCAGTATTTGTCATCATTATCATAGACATAGGGAGAGTAGTATACTACTATTGCTACTCTCATCTTTGTCAATAGTAGCAGCTTATTGTTATCAGTATCACTGTGACTACACTATCCATTATCTTATTCCTCACTTCTTCGCGATGGTGGGTTTGTCTGAAAATGGGCTAAGTCATAAGTTGAACCAATCCAGTGCGTCCCGTTGTGATGTAAGTTGGCGAACATAACCAACATTAACCATATAGTTATAAACCAACAACCAACAGTTGTAAGCGAACACCAACCAACAGTTGTAAAACTATGTTTGTTCGTGAAATATCTAGCATCAACCATAGTTTTTCCGCCAGTGATGTTTGGCAACTGACGCTGTCGAACGGGGGCCCCCATCCTGTAGATCGTAGGCCTTGATCTCAGCAGAAGACGCCGGGTGGCCTGGGTCTGGGTCAGATTTTCCCAGGATTTTCCCAGGGATCTGTGGAAAAACCACCGTGAAACATGGGGGCTTTTGGTGGTTTCAGATGTTCTTGTCCTATTTTTCGAAATGAGATGATGGTTGAATTGATTGAATTCTTACTTTTACATGGGAATGGAAGTGGGGTTGAAAAAACCATACCTCCAATGACCAGATGATCCCTCCAATTATTCTCAATATTTCCTGGAAACACCAATCCAATTATGGGAACAAAAAACACACGGAACACTGCTGAAAGATGGATGTTGAAGCATGAGTCTATGTGAGTTTACTGTTGGAACTCTCTTGAGGATTTGGAAGGTGAAATGATCATCTTTATATATTTTTATTTTCCAAACCAGATTTTGGACATATTATATACATGTCGTCTGGGTTTGGATTACCATTTTGGGTTTCCGCTGCCATGTGCAGCTACCAGAAGGATTTGAACACATCAAAAGAGGTGAACTTGTTTCCTGAGAAACGATAAGAACGACGCATCATGACCTCACAAACAGCAACATCAATGATATAGAAGGAATCACTGTGAAGAACTGCTGTGAATCTTCTGCGATTATTGGTTTGTGCTTCTTTTTTGGAAGAAACCGATTTCAAATGTCGCGACCTTGCACCTTCTACTGGATGAGCGAACCCCATTGTTTCCCTGAGAATGCCATGTTTCTGGTCACCCTATCCATGACCAGCATGTTGGTGCGGTGGCTACACCACCAGTCACTTCATGGTTGATTATTGTATAATTGTCAGTCGTTACCTTCTGGTAATTTAAGTTTGGAAGCCATGGCCATTTAGTTCGTTGATTTACCTATGAAGAATGGTGATTTTCCACAGCTATGTTCAATTACCAGATGGCTTTGTGCGAAGTTTACTTGGAATCAATCCAAAACTTTGTGGGCACAACTCAATTTTTATTCATTAGCATTGTTATATATATTATATATATAATCATTATTAGTCGCATAATTAGTATTATCATTATTGCTTTCATTATTGCCATTAATTATTACACCATTATCATCATTATCGTTATTATCCTACAATGATATTATCGGGATTAATTATAACAATGATACACCATTCATCATTATCCTACACTATTATCTATAATGATTGCGTGATCATTATTGTCATTACCCTCTGGTAAATTCACCTAGACCCTGAAAAGAAGCCATTTTTAGTAGAAACTAATCTTCCAACCCCTATCTGGCAGGGTCTATGTTAATTTACCAGAGGGTACCCTCTGGTAATTTAACGTAACTATGGAAAATCACTGGTTTTAATGGGTAAATCCACTATAAATGGCCATTTTCAATAGCTTTTTGTTAATTTACCAGAGGGTAATGATCGTTCTCATCGCCGCAAAGTGTCTACTTTGCGCCCGCAGTGAATCCTAGGCCTCGCGCCCGGCGGATCTCATGTCCTCTCGCTACACCGCGGCGCATGGGACACCCGGGGGGATGCCAATGAGCCCGACTTCAACAGAGGTGGACAACACACATGGGGTTTTTGTCCGAAAACCTAGGGGAAACACCTAAAAGCCATTGGTTACTCATCATTTTCCCAGTTAGAAGGTATATCAATTGCAACTTTGGGGACCCCCATAGCCAGCTGGTGGTGGTTTGACATGCTTTTGATTGTCGGTCCAAAAGAATGGGATGTCGACCCTCTGCAAATTGCCAGCTAATCATGGCTGATGTTGTTTAATACCCCATGGTAAACTGTTACACAACTATGGAAAATCACCATTTTCAATGGGTAAATCAACTATAAATGACCATTTTCAATAGCTATGTTAGTTTACCAGAGGGTAAGTAAATTCACTGTAAATGGCAATTTTCAAGGGCCATGTGAAATTGGAGGGTAATGTTTGATAAAATCATCAGCAGTGACCCGGTCAACATTTTTGGAGCCGTCTTTGCGACATCTTGGGAGAAGATTGAGGACCAGTGAGCCCACACGTCCAGCTGTGTCTATTGTTGGGGCCAAGTCATATCCTCTGGTAAACATACAAAAAACTATGGAAAATCACCATCTTTAATAGGTAAATCAACTACAAACGGGCCTTTTTCAATAGCTATATGTTAAATTACCAGGGGCTAAGTTCAAATATCCTGAAAATGGCATGCTGTCCCAGTGTTGCTTGTGGTTTGGGCTGCCGGTCGATCTGCGGCGCAACCAACCAGCTGTCTTCAGCTGTAAGATTTCTTCTATCCAATGAATCCCTCATTTTCGGACAAACTGGATTTGGATTCTCGATTATAAATCCACTTCATGATCAAATCCCCATGATATTTTCCGTGGTGAACCCCCATGGTCCGATCTCTTGAAAGCTTTTGTGTCTCAAGCTCACTCGCTTGCCGCTGTGTGAACAGATGTCATGCCTGGGTTTCTTCAACCAACGCGTTCAGCCGTGCGGTGGATTTTGGGTCCATGTGAAACTCATCGCTGGTTTCATTCACATTTTTTTTTGGCACCCTGCGGAGTGGGATGGGAGTACCCTCCAGTGGCAATTGGTATCCTGCGTTTTTTTTCCCCTATTTTTTTTGGGGGGCAATGGGACTACCCGACTACCCTCCAGTGGTCAAACATGGCAATGGACGAACAAACACCCGTTGATAGTTGAGTTTCCACGAACACCTCCATTTTTTGAGGATTTTCGTTTGCCATGGTTGATTACCTCACAATATTCTTTGCCCATCCCAAAAGCTGGGGATTTTTCTCCATCCAGGGGTCAGGAGGGAATAGTTGGGAGCCCATGGGTATCCGTATTCCCGTGTTCCCTGTTGAATGGTGAGAAAAAGGAGCTACCAACCACATGTGCGCTCATGTGCCATGATCAAATGGTCAAAATATGGATTTTTAGCCCCTGGGCATTAGTCTGAAAACCCAATCTCCGCAGCGATGAGCAACCCGAGGTATCAAGCATCGGCAAAATATTTTTAATCTTGCGACACTACCATTATGATCCATTATGTGCTGATTCTCCACAGCTGTGTTGATTTGCATCAATCCTGGTTTTTTTTTGATAGATTCTGACCCCAAGTCAGTAGCACCGTAGCACCAATCAGCTGGACGAAGCTCAGGAAACGTGAAAGCAGCGATGAGCCTTGGGGCCTACAGACCTTGCATTCCGATCAAGCAGATGGGCTGGTGATCATGCGGGTCGTCGACACGGGGGCCATAGCCAAGTGGAACTGGACCACCTGGCTTTGCTTAAGGTGGTACAACCCCCGATGTACCCTCCGGGAATCAAACGTGGCAATGGAAAAAAATCAACATGTTTTCTTGGAAAATAACCTATAACTGAAACACGTTCCATTGCTACGTTTCATTACCGAAGGGTATCTAAAGATGGTCTGGAAACCTGGACATGGAGGCAACATCATCGAACCAACCTGGTTGCACACTTTTCGGCATCTTTTGTGGGACTACTATGATGTGGTAAACCATGTAAACCCAAAAATAAAGCATCACTTTGGGTTTATGAAATTGGGTATGCCCCTAGCAATGGGTTCATTGGGTTTACCACCTTAGTCGGCCACTGGGTTTTGAAGGGGAACTTTACGGGAACCCCACGCAAGTAATTAATGAGATGTTCCTGTGATTTTTCCCCTAGATCAAGTGATTAAGCGCATCTTTTTGGCTTCCAATGGGAGATCCACCAGATAGGGGGACATCTAATCTCGGTAAAGCAATAGGATCCACCATCCCCTTAAATGTACACATTGTATGGGTGGGGTTCCAACCATCAATCAACATGGGTGATGAACATGACATTGCAAACTCACCTCGGGACATGCCTCAAAGCCAGGACAAGTCTCGAAGATCAGGTGAATTCTTCTCAGGCCATTGTCAGCATCAATGGTCACAGCACTATCCAGGAGAAGATCCTTGGATTTGATCGATTTTTTGGGGGGCCTGGAGGGGGGCCATGGGGGGCCATGGGATGGATAAAGCTATAAAAAGCCTGGATAAAGCCACCATAACTATCTCAACACCAGGTGTCTTACCAGCTATTTTCAGGTCCATAAAATCACCATCCCCCCCCAAAAAAAAACAGCGGTGTCGACTTGGCAACCGGGGGCCGCTCAGGTTGGACGAACTCCGTTACGCAACATCCTTGAAGATGGAGGTCTCTTTGAGATTGACCCGTCAGGACAGGGTCCTTGGCAACAGGAACCGAGTCATGGGAGGTTCCTACCAGATGTTGGGGGGCCTATTTTCGCGGGCTAGTTTTGAAGGGATACCCTCTGGACTCTGGTAAACATACAAAAAACTATGGAAAATCACCATGCTATTAATGGGTAAATCAACTATTTCTATGGCCATTTTCAATAGCAAACTGTTAGTCATTACCAGAGGATCCAGAGGGTATATCCATCATTATTAACCTATTATTAACCTATTATCAACCTATTATTAACCTATTATCAACCATTTAAAACCATTTACCCTCTGGTAAACTAACATAGCAATGGAAAATGGCCATTTATAGTGGATTTTACCATTAAAAATGGTGATTTTCCATTGCTATGTTAGTTCACCAGAGGGTATTTATATTTTTTCCCACTTCTGTGTTTTTTTGCTGCTACTAACGTCGCCCCAGTGGATCGGTACCTGGAAAATACCTGGCAAAAATGGGGCCAGTTTTGAAGCGCAGATTTTCAGGGACGAAGGATGACTAACATTGCGGTCACTATATCATACACTAGAGTTATAAAAGTTTGGAGGGCTATGTTTTTCGGGGAATTCGTTTTTTCCTTTCTTTTTAAAAAAATATGTTTCCCTACTTGATTGCTTTTCTGCTTTTCTGCTTTTACCTGCTGCTTTTATGCTACTTTGCTTCTCTGCTTCTCCACTGTTATGCTTCTCTGCTTCTTTGCTTTTTGCTTTTCTTCTTTTCCCTTCTTCTTTGCTTCTCTGCCTTTCTGCTTCTCTGCTTTTTCTTGCTTTGTTGCTTCTCACGTCAAACAGACCCCAAGACGTAAACTATAAATACGCCCTAAACTAACTTTAAATCAACCGCAAACCACCCCCCAGAAAATAAAGCAACTCTAAGTAAACCCCCAAAAAAAACTTTAAATGTGAGACTTACTTCAAATAATCAAACCCAAACTAACATAACTAACAAAAAAAGCAAAAGCAACCCTACGGAACCCCTAAACAAATCCCAAATCTGAAACTTACCCTGTATAAACCGTAAAGCAGCCCTGAATAGATCCTAAACCCACCCCAAATACATTTTAAACCAAGCCTAAATAAACCCCGAACCAACCCTATCTAAACCAAAGCACACTTTAAATAGATCCTACATCAATCTAAAACCACGCCTAAAGAAACCCTAAACCAACCCTAAACCAGCTCGACATAGATCCGAAACCAACCCAAAATAAGCCCCAAACCAACCCCCCGTAAAAATAACAAACCATTAAAAAACCAAACCAACCCTGAACCAATCCTAAATAAACCCTACCACAAACCGAAACACACCTTAAATGAACCTTCATTGCAAAATACCATCCAACATGAAAAGTTTGAGCACCAAAATGTTGCAAATTCCATGGAAAATGAACGGTTCGAATTCCAAAATGTTGTAATTCCGTTGAAATGGCAGCTTCCAGCTCCAAAATGCTGCAAATTGCAAGGAAAACGGACAGAACAGCAGATCCAAACAAAAATCCAAAACGGGAAACAATAATTCCCAAAACAATTCCGGACCCGTTATATAACTTCACTATATGGTTATAGTTCTAATAGTAACTATGTGATTGTCTATATCCTTATCCCAATCATTGGGATAACTATAGCATACTATAGTTACCACAAGTATATGAATTGGAATTCATTGGGATGGTTTGTTCGAAGATTTAACTATCCGGTGGGAGAGAGCTAAGGAGCTGTGGGCATCCGTCTTCCCCCAAACTTGGGGAGGCAAGGAGCTACAAATTGAGTTTCCCCACATCATAGTTGAGGCCAAAACTCTAGTTCGCACAGACGCTTCCTCCTTTTTCAGAACAATCAAGCGTTTCTTTTCGCCTGGGCAAATACCCACAGGGTGGTACCCTGCAAGTTACAAGTTGCTTTATAATCCCATTAACTATATATAGTTCTACCCCCCATAAACAATAGTTATTGGAGTTATGTTCACCAACTTAGCGATTCCAAACTGGGGCACAAACCAGGAGGCAAAGCTGGTACGTCGGCATTGGCAATTCAAGGAGAAGTTCCGGGAGCGCCTGGGGAAAGTCGACGCCGCCCTCAAGGAGCTGCCGTGAAGCTCAGCGGGTGAAGCGACCAGAAATCATCCATGGGGACCAGCGAGAAGTGGATGAACGCCCAGAAGAACGTACACTCCAACTGATTGGAGGGTTGGAAATACCAACTGACTCAGTAGAATGCAAGTCCCATAATTTAAGGTGGTTAAATGGTGTTAAATGCTTACATACCAAAAAAAATCTAAATATGACAGGCCATTTGCATGGCGTTTGGGTCCTTGGTACTGTACTTTCGTTGTAGGTACTTGCCAGCTTGGCTTTGCGCTTGCCATTGGGCTTGCCATTAGATTGGAGGAACCGTTCAGAAAGCACTTCAATGGATTAGTTGATGGGGAAATCGAAACCACAGAATTTACCTTCAATTTACCTTAGAGGGTTTCTGCAGATTTTGCTTTGGAGACGCTTCTGGGATCATTTTTTTTTGGATCCCCTTTTTATCAGCTAACAACCAGCCAACAGGACATGGGTGAAGAATCTGATTCCTCACCTGACACCTGTCCGGTGTGCCTAGATGACCTGGAACAAGAAGTGCTTCGGCTTCCCTGTGGCCACCGTTTCCATCGAAGCCTGGAGGTTGCTGAATTTCTTCTTTGTATTTTCAAATCCAATCGGAAAAGATTTAGAGCTGGAGAATCTACTGGGAATATCTGGGGGGTTCCAACAATGGGGGTACCCCTAAATCATCCATTTATAGATGGATTTTTCCATGAAATAAGCCATGGCCTCCTCACCCTCCGGAAAATCAGCTCCATGGTTTGTTTCGATGATCTCCCGAAGTAAGCCTCCGTGGCTAGTTTGGGCATGTCCTAGGCAGCCATGTTTGATGACACCGGAGGGTAAGAAAACCCAGGTTACCACGTTATTAAATCCCATTCAATCCCACTCAATCCAACTAGATAGTTATTGTTGGTCTATCATACATGAATATAAGTAAACAGATGAATCAATAGATATATAATGATAAAACAAAAATAAATCAATCAAAACAAATATATAGAATATGTTTAAAGGTCAGTATATCCCATGAAATCCCATGAGCTCCAAAAATCCCGGGGTCTCTGCACAGTCTCCCTTCAGCGGCTTCGCAAATCCAAAAAAGGAAGTTGTATCTCCAAATGGCTCGCGGGGCCCTTATCTCCAACTTGCCCCTCCTGCAAGCAGCAGCTGACGATTCCGGGCCTCGACAAGGACCGTCATGTTGACACGAGCCAGGTACAGGTGACAAACGTGTAGAAGAAACAGCCTCTGGTTTAAGCATCAAGAAATGATGAATTTCATGACTTCCCATATGGGATTTATTTAGCCTGCAACGAAGAGTTTGCGAACTGGAAAATCACCATGTTCAATAGGTAAATCATCGAACTAGATACTACACATATCCATGAATGGTGTTTTTTTGCTTTTCCATGGCTAAATTACCAGAGGCTAAGTGTGGAGTGAGGACTTGGTCGGATCTGATTGGTGGCTTCAAATATGGAGCCCACCAAGCAGATGTTTTTGTTCGTTTTTGTAGGCCATGCAGTGAGACATGGCTTGACTGCGCCCGAGGTGTTTGCATCAAATTCATGAGTGCTGTCGCGGATGTGACAATTCCGACAGTGCTATTCAACAATTTACTGGTTGGTTGATTTACCCTCTGGTAAACTGTCACATAACTATGGCAAATCACCATTTTTCATGGGGAAATCCACTATAAATGGCCATTTTCAATAGCTATTTTGACATAACCAGAGGGTATTTTCAAAGTTGTTTTGCATGTTTTGCTGGTCCCTCCAGGGGATCGACATCGACCAACCAGCCTGGATCAGAGGCAGGTAGAGACCGAACGCCTCTGGCAGTGATTTGCCCCCGGGCGTTTTTTTTTTGTTTTGATCTTTAGACAGAGTAGGACGCTGTGGAGGCAACAGATTTGCATTTTTTGTTTTGCGTTACGCTCCCCAAATTTATGGTACAATTGGTTTTGACATATTTTTTGACGCATCCCCTTATCAGTTTTATTTGTTGTATTGTTGCTGCTGATTTCATTGCTTTGGTTCAAAGTAATGCAAAAATGGGGCCTCTTCAATGTCCCCTTTTGCAATCGTTTGCATACACAAATGCAAACTTTTTAAATTTTTGGTCAAGGGCCGGTGTTGCCCATTTTGGTGGGCCATCTTCGCAAATGGCCATGACTTAGTTGTCGATCACGTCGACAGTCATAGCCATAGCCATCCATAGCCATAGTGACATAGTGGGCATGGCCCAGAAAGCGGTTGGGAAGGTGTCCTGTATATAGCAGTAGCATCGGGAGTGGTCAATGGTGGTTGGAGATATTCGAACAATACAAACAAAGTGCTACTTACGGGGATTCCATGGCCAAAACTCCCAGCGTCAAGATGCTTTTCCGTTGCGCCATGTGGCCAGTTGAAGGAGAAACCTTGATGGCAAATGATGGCAAAAAAGCAGGGGGGTGTACCCTAATCCAATGGAAATCAAATTATATAGAGAAGTTTCTTTTTTGTTGGTGAGGGAGTGTTTATCTTTTTCAAGAAGTGTACTGCAAGTTACTGCAACTCACGTTATTTTTATTGGTATGTCAATGGCCATTTCTCATAATTTCCAGTGATATCAAATTACTGGTTGGTGGTTTGGAACACGAACTTATTTTCCATAATATATTGGGAATGTCATCATCCCAACTGACTCAACTGACGAACTCATATTTTTCAGAGGGGTAGGTATAGGCTCAACCACCAAGCAGTCTTTATTGAAGTGATTGGATTGGTTTAAGGGAAAAATTACAGGAAACCATAGATTTTCCCATTAAATATGGGGCTTTCCTGCAGATTTTCCCTTAAACCAATCCATTGATGAAGGTAAATCATCAAATGAACCGAATCATAATTTTCCATGTTGATGTAACCGTTGGGTTTTTTTGGGTCGTTCGACTCGAACAACCCTGGAAATCAGCTGGACGAAACAGAAAATCTGGACGAAACATCTGCCCTTTCGCGCACCTGCATCTTCTGTCATTGGATTGGTTTAAGGGAAAATCTACAGGAAACCATGGTTTTTACCATCAAATATAGGGCTTTCCTGTAAATTTTCCCATCATCCAATTCTATGATTCTGTCTTCTGATTTTTTTCTTCTCTGATCTTCTTTCTTCTTCTCTTCTCTTCTCTGACTCTTCCCAGTTCCGCTTTTTCATCGGTCCATATTGTCGGAAGTTTGACTTCTAAACTTCCTTCGGCTATTAACACCTATTAGCTATTATATAATCACCATGAAAATACCATCATATTATTACTGGAGAACCATAGTATGATGGTTAATGGTTAATCATCCAAGAACATCAATATAAACAACTTAAGATAATATATATATATATATGGATTTTGTGGGAACAACCATTATTAACCATCAATTATCCATTATCATCCTCATTAAGATCCCACATGATTGGTTAATATTATATGGGACACCTATTATTGTATTCTTATGTTAATCAATTATCCATTATGATTGGATATTAACCATCAATTGGATTCCCCCTTTAGATCCAATAAATATATCAATATTGTTATAGTATAGCCATGTAAACCTATTGTTAACCAATTAACTATCAATTATTAGGTGGTTACAATAACTATTAATTGGTTAATCCAATAACTATTAATGATCCCATCAGGTGTTAATCCATATAGTAAATCCAATGATTAATTAACCAATCAAGATCCAATCATCATTGGATTTCCCGTATCTTTCCCAGCCGCTGATCGCCGCAGCCTCCGAGGCCCTTGCCCTCGCGCCTGACGGGTGCGGGCTCGGACAATGAGGTCCGCGCGCAGCGGGGACGGACAATGAGATTGGATCTTCCCAGTATTAGTGGATAATTATTAATGGATAGCAAAGTTATGGAATAGTTGATAGTTATTATTGGATATTCACATGGTTGGATCTTTAAATCATAGTATCAGTGGAATAATGTAAAGTAGTTTTGGTTTCAATAATTTCTGTGGGTATGAACATTGGGTAGTAGAGTGATTTATTGGCATAGAAAGTGATCATGCAGTATCCCGATAGAAATCGGCATATACCCTCCAGTAATATTCCATAGACCCTGCCAGATAGGGGTTCGAAGATTAATTTCCACCAAAAATGGTGGTTTTCAGGGTCTATGTTAATTTTCCGGAGGGTAATTATCATGAGTTAGTTATTGGAATAACTGTGTTTTTGGGGATATATTGCTATAGCGGGCTATTATCGGGATATCAGTTGGGATACCCAAATGTCTGGGTGAATGACTTGCCAGTAAATGGGTGGGATTTGAACCATCCTCAAATTGTGATTGTTTGGGTTTGCCACATGGCTCCCCCCCGGGACGATTCCTGAGAATGGGTCTCAACCAAGAAGCAACATGCATGGTGATTTGGCCAACAAAAATGGCAATTCCAAACCGCGAGATTTTGATCTCGCCAACACAGACCAGCCGGTAATTTAACATACATATGGAAGCCATGGCCCATTTAGTTCGCTGTTTTCCACCATTAAAAACAGGATTTTCGGTAGCTATGTTCAGCAACACACAGGGATTTCACCAGGAAAAAAACTACAGTGATTTCTTACAAGAGCAATGAACAAATGATGCAGCCCAAGCCGAAAGCGACACTGACTTTGGATGTTGGGTTTCTCGGATCACGAAACCGCCATCAACAACGAGAGAGAGAGAGAGAGATACTGGGGATGGTTGAAGTATAGCAGCCATAGAAAATGGTGACTTGGGGATGGTTTATGGCATGGGTTTACCACATAAACAGTGTACAAATAATTGCTGATATGCCCATATGTTTATGTTTATTATGAATCTTGCTATTCCATGGTATAACCCAGCTATGCTACCACTTGGGATGGAATCCTTTGAACAAAAGGGCATCAGGAAAATATTGGGCGTGACCAGCCCGGCATGTTGTTTCCATAAAATCCATTCAAATCCTGTGCGCTGGACCAAACCCAAGATGATTTTTAAATGTATTTTACACCATTACATCCGAGAAATCCAAACCTTTTGGGATGATTATTGAGGGTTTTTAACATCCAAAAAGGAGTCTTCCACTCCGAAGAATGGGGATGATGTGTGACCATCTTTGACGCGCAAGGTGAACTTGGCTCTTTCATCCAGGTATCATCTCCGGGTTATCAAGCCTATTCCCTTCATATTGACGATTTACTCCATTGTTGTTTAGCTATTGGACCTGCAGAATTTTTTCCGATTCACCACTTTCCCAAGCTTTCAAACTCCTCAAAAGTTGTTTCGTTGTCCCACATATGGAGGTTCCTAAAAAGTGGGATCCCCAATACTAATCAAAACCATAGATTCCAATATGTTCCCATACTAAACTGGTCTAATGACTTTGGGGGTACCCATATCCTATAGGAATTCCCCATATAATGAGTTATTTTTTTTCCCCATGTGGGTACGACTTCTAACATCGATGTGGGGTTCCCCCAGTGGAAAACCATGAAAAACCCTAGAAAGCCAGGATATGTCCACGCCCCTGCCACGGGAGTTGCAGAGTCCCGCCTTTCTCGATCGGCTTATGGGTCGATTCCGCGCCTCGTCGAAGAATCCAAGTGATAGTGATTCATGTGGTGATTTTAACGGGATTTAAGGGTGATTTAATAAGGATGTCACCCAATAGAAAGGATTCGGATTTCTACTTTAGTGGTTTTAATGGGATTTTATAGGTCCTGTGGTGGTTAATAGGAGATTCAACCAAGATATTCATGGGAATTACCTAGCGAACCGGAAAATCAATATTTCTCCATGGCTATGTGTGTTTACCAGAGGGAACGACATAATATCAAGAATGATAACAATTCTCTAGCTACTCTAGTTTGAATATTAATACACACGCACACACACACACGCACGGATATATATATATGTAACATTCATCATGCCCTCTGGTTATTCAACAGTTTGCGAACTCGAAGCCATGGCCCGTTTAGTTCGATGATTTACGTATATTCAGCTATTAAACGAACGTGTTAAATTACCAGAGGGCAAATATACCCAGTTTTTTTTTTTGTATTTTTGGCATTCCTCATGCCAATGATGGTGGGGAGACCATGTCCGATTTTATAAGCGGTATATCATGGTATTTTTAGGACTAGGAGTTCCCGTTGGAATGGATTGGATCTTGAAGCCTGTCCAGCTCCACATGGACACATGGGCATGACACAGCCAGAGGGAGTTCTAAGTCTTCAATCAGTGTCTGGTTGGTGGTTTGGAACATGATTTTTTTGACTTTCCATATATTGGGAATGTCATCATCCCAACTGACGAACTTATATATTCTTCAGAGGGGTTTGCATATACCACCAACCAGATAGTTATTAACCATCATTAACCATATAATAACCATATATTAACCACCATGAACAGTATAATTAACCAGGGTTAACTCTCATTTACTACGGAAAATCACCATGTTTAATGGGTAAATCCACTATTTCGACTGGGCCATTTTCCAGCATTTTCTTCCATTTTTCGTCGCGACCAGGTGGTGATGCCCGGGGTCCAGTGACGTCCATCTTCTCTCAGACGTCGGCGCCCAAGGGTGATCTATATGAATCAATTGTACCCCTGGTGAACATTCAAAATTGCTGGTAAATGGATGTTCATCCCCCTAAAAATGGTATTAATAGGTATTGATCCATACCCATATAGAAAATATATGGTACCCGGTACCCAGAACATCTATGGCCAAAAATATGAATCAATGATACTAACGTAGCTCCATTAAAATGGATCCTGCCAAAAATATGAATCAATGATACTAACGTACCTCCATTAAAATGGATCCTGCCAAAAATATGAATCAATGATACTAACGTACCTCCATTAAAATGGATCCTGC
>Ga0126342_10003284_pt1:0-20000 | contig 26574 bp, 32 predicted proteins | sample Cyp1metagenome_FD_92528 | JGI IMG/M metagenome (GOLD analysis project Ga0126342, IMG submission 92528) | Coral microbial communities from Lord Howe Island, Old Settlement Bay, Australia - Cyphastrea 1 metagenome | ecosystem: Host-associated > Invertebrates > Cnidaria > Coral ...
GAAGGCCTCCGGCAAGGACATGGGCTCCGTGGCCGGCGCCCGGAGCATAGGACGGTAAACGACAGTGGGTTGCAGAACCGGAGGGCCGGGATGCTGGCAACCAAAAAGGTGGAAAGGGCGTCGGGAAGGGTTTAAAGCCAGGCTGGTGCTATTAGAAAACGTCTTTGAAGGCCCCCGGCAGCTGCCAAAGTATTGCGCAGGGCACTGGAGCACCGGGATGCAGCCAAGGCTGGAAAAGGCGCCGGGGATGGACCACAAGACTGCAAAGGGCGCGGGGAAGCGTTTCCGGGGGGGCTAATGCTTAACGTTGTTTTCTGAAGCCACTAGAAAACATATTTGAAGGCCCCCGGCAGCTGCCAAAAGCCTGGAAAGGGCGCTGGGGAGGGACCACAAGACTAGGAAAGCGTGCTGCGGAAGGGCCACAAGACTAGAAAGAAGGGCGGGAAACGTTTCTGGGCGGGCTAACGTTGCTTTCTGAAGCTATTAGAAATTAGAAAACATCTTTGAAGGCCCCCCGGCAGCTGCGGCTGGAAAGGGCGCGGGGGGGAGCGCTTCCGGGCGGGCTAATGCTTAACGTTGCTTTTCAAGCCACTATAGAAAACATCTTCGAAGGCCCCTGGCAGAAGCCGTTAGAAAACGTCTTTGAAGGCTTCCAGCAGCTGCCAAAAGGCTGGAAAGGGAGCCGGGAGGAACGACAAGACTGGAAAGGGCGCCGGGGACCGTTTCTGGCCGGGCTAATGCCTATAACGTTGCTTTCTGAAGCGATTAGAAAACATCTTTGAAGGCCGGAAAAGGCGCCGGGGAGGGACGACAAGACTGTAAAGGGTGCCGGGGACTGTTTCCGGCCGAGCTAATGCCAAACGTTGCCGTCTGAAGCCATGAGAAAACTTTTTTTGAAGGTTCCCGGCAGCTGCCAAAAGGCTGGAAACGGCAATTGGAAAAGGCGCCTTGGAGCATTTCCGGGCGGGCTCATGCCTACCGTTGTTTTCGGAAGCCATTGGAAAACTTCTTTGAAGGCCCCCGGCAGCTGCCAAGGCTGGGGAGGGACCACAGACTGGAATGGGCGCCGGAGTCCTTTTTTTTGCTTTCTGAAGCCAGTAGGAAAACCTCTTTGAAGGCCCCCGGCAGCTGCCAAAAGCGCCAGGGAGGGTTAATACCTACCAAAAGGCTGCAAAGGGCGGAGAGTGGACCTTCGGAAGGGCAATGCTGGAACAACAGTTTTCCTGACGTGCTCCCCCTGCTCTAGCTGGGGTGGGCGGATGTGTATATAGTGATCTGTATGTACCTGAAAATGATGTATTATAATTGGTATATCATAGATTATGCATTGTGTAAGTGTATATGTATATATACACATATATATATACATATACATATACATATACATATGCAAATACATACACATACACATACACATACACATACGCATACACATACACATACACATACACAAACATACATGCATGCATACATACATACGTACATACACACACATACATACATACATCCATCCATCCATCCATGCATGCATGCATGCATACATACATACATACATACATACATACATACATACACACACGCATATATATATATATATTTGTATTATACATATACCTTCAAATGTTTATGTATATATATATACACATATTTGACTGTATCTAACAGTATCTATCCGTCTGTCTTGAATGTATCTATCTATTTGTCGGTCTATCTATCTACCTATCTACCTGTCTATCTATCTTTCTATCTATCTATCTTTCTCAACCATGCCTATCTTAAATCCATATATCTTAAACGTAGGTATCTTGAATTTATCCATCTTAAATTTATCCATCATAAATGTATCTATCTTAAATGTACCTATCTTGCATGTACCTATCTTTAAATGTACCTATCTTAAATGTATATGTCTTAAATGTATCCATCTATCTATCTATCTATCTGTCTGTCTGTCTGTCTGTCTGTCTACCGACCTATCTACCGATCTACCTATCTACCAATCTACCTATCTACCTCTCTACCTATCTACCCCTCTATCTATCTATCTATCCATCTACCTATCTACCAATCTACCTATCTACCTCTCTACCTATCTACCTCATCTATCTATCTATCTATCTATCCATCTATCTATCTATCTATCTATCTACAGTATGTATCTTAAATGTATCGATCTATCTACTTACCTACCTATCTATCTATCTATCCATCCATCTATCTATCCATCATTCTATCTTAAATGTATCTATCTATCTACCTACCCATCTATCTATCTGTCTATCTATCTATCTTTCAGCCTAAGAGTCTATCTAAGAATGTATCTATCGTTACATATGTGTACATATGCGTACATTTGTATATGTACATGCATATGTACATGCATATGTACATGCATATGTACATGCATACGTATCTGTATGTTATGTAGCATATGTAGCACATGTAGTAAATGTTGTCTGTAATATATAGTGTAATATATGTTATTGTTTGTAAAACATGTAACATATGTACATAATATATGTCATATATGCAATGCATGTAGTATATGTAATATATGAAATTCATACATATATATGAATATACATATATATGAATATACATATATATGAATATACATATATATGAATATATATATATGAATATATATATATATATATAAATATGTATATGTAAATGTATATGTATATGTATAATGTTCACTTAATATAAATAGATATACACAGTATATATAGTGTTCGTTGATGCAGCTTTTCAGCACGACTCACTGATCTGATGGAGGCCGCGGTGCCGGACGCAGGTGCGTTTTTCTCTTATGTTTCAGTTTGTGTCAGGCTGGATGTTGGTGATGTTGGACACGGTTTAGCAATGTTTAGCCATTCAGGGGTTCTAAGGGGTTCTAAACCATTCTAAGCCAAGCAGAATGATGGCAGCGAATGGCAGTCGGCCTTCGTGAATCAGACACGATGAGGCGACGGTGTACACGTCAGCGTGGCAGAATCGGTGTACACCAGAGAGTGGCTGCTGTCTGTCTGGTCCAAAGTTTGCGATTAGAAACAAGGAAGTCCGAGGAAGTCCGAGGAAGGGAAAAAAACCCACAGCAACCTGGTTTTCTCAAATGGTTGGAGTCAGGTGCGAGCGTTCGTTCCGGTGACAGATGATGATCAGGCCACTTGCTGCGGTCAGAGAGCGCATTAATTTTTCTTTGCCATAGTCATCAGAAACACAACTGCATGGCAGTGTTTCTCAATGATTTGCAGAGGTTTGCCTGAAGTCACTTCACATAACCCCGGATGCAAGCCCCTGTTTGAGACTTATTGTTCACTTACAGTTTGCTTCGCTTGTGCTGAGCTGCCCACAAGTGCCAATTGAACACGAAGCAGTTGTCACTGCCTGTGTCTGTAGGAAAAATGTGGCAGCAATAGATTGAGCATCAAAAATAGACTCTGAGAATCTCACAGAAATATTGAATTCAGTTCATTTGAGGCAGTATGAGCAATGACTTCAGCCCAAAGTTTGGCACACTTGAAGGACTTTTGAGAGGGACCAAGAAAAATATGGGAATTCAGAGATAGCAGGTATGAAGTGCAAAGTGTGGAAAGTGTCTCATATCAATCTAGCCGCATCTAGCCTCTCGCACAATGCTTTGGTTGGGGGGCCGCGGCCATCTTTTGCCCCAGGATTTCTTTAAGCTTCCATGGTATGCTACTGGATGCAGTTTTTCAACAGTTTTCAACCACAAGCAAGGTTTGTTGCAACATCTTTGTATTTGTGGCAGGAAATGTGCCAGACCTTTCATTCGAGATGAAGAAGTTGTCACCCAAGGTGGTGTCAAATCCCCAGTCAAGAAAGGGACATTCGGCAAAAATGGCAGGGGCAGGGCATAGGAGGCATTGTATCAAAGCGAAGACGCAGGTTTTAGCAGAGATGAGTCTGCGAAGCCTGAGACAAGAAGCCCTGGCACAGAAGAAGTGCAATGCAATGCCTTTTGGTCAAGAAAGTAACGTTTCTGGCCTTGCTACTTGATCCCGTTGACGATATGTGTCACGTATAAATATACATTATATAATGCCGGATGCCTCTCAAAATAGCTTGGATGAACAAGAAGACACTTTTCCTCGAACGCGCTGCTCCCCCTTGCCGTCAGCTGGGGTCGGCGGGTATGATACATGTATGTTTCTATAATGATGTATTCCCGACACAGTACCAAGAGTTATTTAAGTTCTTAGTTTTTTCAGCCTCCGGCTGCCTCCGAGAGTTGGGGTACTGGCTTTGATGAAGCATAGGCAGTTGGCATGTTGTGCAGGGCTGCCGTGAACACACTGGAAACCCAGCTGGAAACCCAACTGGAAACCTGCTGAGGCCGCCGACGGCAGCACTGATGGTGACGCCGGCTGAGAAGGCAGCGATGCAGGCACTTCTTGGCACTTCTTGGCACTGCTTACCACTGCTTGGCAATTGTTAGCAATGCTTGGCCATCCTTGTTCCTTCCTTCTTCGCTGTCTTAGCTTTCCTCCTGTTCGATTTGCTTCGCTTACCATCGATGTTTTGTTTCGCTGGGTTACCTTTTTGTTCCTTTGCGTGCTTCCACAAAGCGCAACTGAGGGCCGTTTGCTTGTGCGACAGGAAATGATTTTTGCAAGCCTGCAGAAGGACATTGACAGAGAAGCAGTCATAAACAAAGGCCACGATGGCCAAGCAATCTTAGTCTGGCACTTGTACAGACGTGGCCACCACGCACTGCAGATGACTGAAGGACATTGAACAAGCAACCGCTCTTGCACTGGCATCCGATGAAACTTTACCAGCAAGGGCTGGTTGGGGTCAAGGGCTCGGTGAAATTGGAGACTGTCATGGAACGCCAAGAGGCCGTGGAAATGCCATGAAGCGGCATCTGGTCGAAGCATTAAATTTCATAACACATAATTCCCGGAAAAGGAACAAAATTGAATTGGATGAGATGAACATCTATGTGAACAATATGATAGTAGAATAAGTACATGATACATAGGATATAGGATAGATGACATATGATATTTTTGCATATGTATTCTGCACATACTCTTGCACATTGCCTGGAATTGTGATTGTGAGACTCTGGGGGATTGCATCAATAACCAACATCAAAAACCAACATGGTGTGACATAGCGCCACATCAGATAACATGCCATGACAACAGTACAGAGCATTACAGGACACTGCACTATTGTTAAACGGCATCCTTTGCAGAACCTACATATCATATTTCATCACATTAATACCGTACCTGCAATAACTGCAGACATGCGAACCTAAAATCAATTGCATTCAAGAATTCCTGGAATTCCTGACCCTATACTGCCACGAACTTGTATAGTGCTCACATTGGCTAATTGCCTACCGGCACGTGGTAATAATTGCAGTTCCGCCAGTGGTAGTCCGAGTGTTTGACATGATCGTCATGGCTCCTGATTTTCAATGAGCCTGCAAGAGTGCAAGAAGAGCTGATTTTGGTTCCAATCAGCCACTCATTCTTAGCGTTTGCAGTATCCTTTGCCAACACCTTTTTCTAGGCAAGGGTGGTGATCCTTCCCAGTTGCTCAATCGAATCCGACGCGCGTCGAGAACTCAATTGGCTTTCTTCACAAAGGGGCACCTGTTGACATGCTTTTCAGCTTGTGACACTAGGACGTTAGAGTGGTTGCCAAAAGCATACCCAGTAGCCAATACAGCAAATTAGATCAAATAAGAGCAATAGAATTAGATCAAATTAGAATGGCATTGTGAGTGGCTTGGTATAGAGTTTGCTCTGTGGTTTGAGGCCTGGTCGCAGTGTGCCTTTAGCAACATTGGTGGATGAGGTCCAGTCTCCCAATACTTTTTAAGTCCTTGTGCAGTTTTGTGCAGTTTTACCGTTGCAGTCTTGGACTCACTTTGTGATTCGAAACCACTCACCGCAGGCGCCCCTTGATTTAAAGCTTCTCTTGCAGGCCTGTCTAACAGGGGTGTCCCTACTGTCGCTGTCGCTTGTGAAGCAAATGCCTTTGGAAGGCCACTAGGCCCTGCCCTAGGGCCCTAGGCCCTAGTGGTTCGCAGTTCGCCAAAGCTGTCGCATCTGTCCCAAGGATGCTGAAGCCTTCGCTACGTGGCTTCGGCATCGTACAGGTCTCCTGCAGGCGACAAGCCATGGGGGCCATGGCGACCATGGCGGTTTGAGACCATTGCTGTTTGATGCTGTTTGGGCCGCTGATGGCCGCTGACAAATTGATGCCTGTTTGGTTCTGCTTGATTCTGTGATCTGTTTAGCCATGATCACATTCTTGACATGTTTGTTGCCAGTGTTCACTACGCTTCGTTAAGGGACCGCTCACATAGCAGGAATTCAGATGCCCATGGGCCTGTGGAAAAGATATAGTAGACAGGAGATGACAGGAGATGACAGGAGGAAGGAAAGTGGAGGAAGTTGAAGGTAGAAATGGGATAATGTTGGGCTCAAGGCGAGGGGAAGTGTATGGAAAGAAGTGTTTGGAGAAAGTAAGAAAGGAGTGTAGGTGCAGATGGGGTGTAGGATAATATAGAACCTCATGTCTTGGCAAAACATTGCAACCCATTTTCTCTTTGAACATTTGTGCATCTTGGAATTAAATTGTGGCTTCGTCAACGAACAATATTGAGGTCACAAAAAGCAACTATAACAATCATTTTAAATGGACACAACGTCACTTTGCAACTGCATTTCGATGTCCTTGAGAAACAGATCATGACTCAGAAAAAAACAGGCATCTGATGTAGCTCATGGCAAAAACAAGCAACAACACAGCACAATACATAAGATACAATTTAAATACAACTACATAAACTCAGAGTGTTTGTGTTGAAGAGCAAAAACAGCGACAACACAGAATCGAACACTGTGAACCCATTTTTGTCAATGTTGATTTCCCTCCAAAATCCGAAACATGAAAAACCAAGACACAAAGTGACTTTAAGGTTACAAGATGTTACAAGGACTCCGGGGGGTGATTCCGAAAATGCCCCAAGTTATCTAAAAATTCTAAAAGGACTGTACCTCTGTCAGGTTCCCTGAAATCACACCACCACCGTTGTTGCCGGCATTTGCTAAGTAGATCCATTGGTGTCATCTGTCTCGAGACTAGAAACTTTGCAAATAGTGCTTGGAGGCTTGGAAACTATGCATTTCAGGGCATGTTGTGAACTCACCCCACTTGGATCAAAGGATGCTTTTGTTAGGATTCTTTGAGATGTTCATTCTGCGAAGGTCAAAGGTCTAGCAGGAGACGAATATGTGACATGGGCCGGGATCACTTCTCAGCTCTGTACCGATGCTGTCATCCATTGGATGCATCAGTACATCATTCATTGCTTTTCGTCACACTTTGGATCATGCTATTAAACTTTGATCCTTTAACATCCTTTAACGGCATCCGAAATCCATAGATTCATGAGCGACTGACATGAGATGAAACGAGTTTCACCAAGGTCCACCAAGGAGTCTGCAGAGGAGTCTCACGAATTTGCATTCAATCCTCAGGCAGCCAGATGTGCGTCTTTTATTTGCACTGACGCTACCGTGCCACTTCTTTTCATCATTTTCATCATTATCATCATTCTGATATATTCTGATATATTCTGATAAGCGACAAGGCATCAGAGTTCAATCCGTGGATGTACGGAGACGAGTGCAACTACGACTTTGATCCATCAGAGTATTGATCTGAGTATTCGACAGCAAGGGAGACTACGAAAGCCTTGATGACTTTGATTCGATTGGATTTGTGGCTGAGGTATATGACTGTCGAGGAGGCACCTTTTACGCCGTAGGAAACAGATGGAACAATGCGAACACGGCATCACGGCGTCAATGTGTCAGGCTGCCAAAATGTACTATGGAGAAGGCTCAGCGGCAAAGAGCAAGTTGAACGCGTCACGACATGGCTTACAGGGCGAGAGCGGCTCAGAGAGCGGCTGAATGGCTAAAACCGTTGTGCTTCTGTGAAGGCCAAGATGGCGACTACGGACTCCTTGGTTGGCAACTGAGGCAGACTGGCTCGCGTGTCTGCTCTCAGCGGCCAAATCCAAGGTCCAGACTGCATTGACTTTGCGCTGCCTGGAGAAATGCTTGGAGATACCGTCCAAGGCCAGGAAGAGCTGAAGACAGCTGAAGACAGCTGAAGACAGCTGAAGATAGCTGATGAGTGTTTTTGATGTTCCACGTTGATGGTCTCAATGTTCCGAGCTGTGCTAGGGCTTTTCCAGGGCCTTAACGCTGTTTCAGGAGTTGATGATGTCGAGGACCTGCTTGACCCCTCTTGGAGTCTCTCTTGGAGTCTCTCTTGGCGAATCTCGGTTTGCCTCTCAGCTTAACTCGTTTTGATGCGCGACTCAACCTGTAGGAAGTGCCCCTCAGCGCCATTGGCCCACCGCCCGGGTTGAGCGAGGAGGCCCTTGAGCAGCGGGAGACACGGGGACTGCTGGGATTCAACCTTTGGGCACCCAAATGACAGCAACGGCATCTTTGGAAGACCGTGTAATCTTGGAACCTTGAATTTTAGGATTTGATGCCTACATTGTTTCAGAGTGACGAGCTTCTTAGAAACTGGAATTACATCCTAAAAACACCGAAACCTTTCTGAAACCTTTCAAGATTCCAGGATTGAACGGTTTCAAACTTCCAGGATTTGGTGGCTCGAGGGTTCTTTGTTCCAAAGTCCCAAGGTTTGAAGCGAGTCCATGGTTCCACTCGACAAAAGCAAAGTTCAAAGTTGTAGGATTCAAGAGTTGGCAGGGTTTAACAGTGCCAATTTTTTAGTATTTGATAGCTGCTAAGATCTGCTAGTATCTGCTAGGCAAGAATTACCAAAGGGTTCAGGGTTCTGCAACTCAGAAGTTGCAGAAAGTTGCATGGTTCTCAATGGTTTCCGCTAGAAGCGCATTCGAGCGTCCTATTCTCGTGTCCAACTTTTCTGATGGTTCCAGGGTTTCACGGTTCCAAGGCTCTCTGAGCAGAATACTCTTACAGTACTCGTACTTCTTAATTGGCAGAAAATTATCCCCCAAATAGAGCAACGGAAGCTCCAAGAGTCGCAAAAGATCAAGCAGCTCTTGCAAGAAGCTGTTGCGGCGATGTTTTCAAATTTTGCATGTCCTGCGTTCCACCCTGGGTCCCACAGCACATTTGCGTGTCACGGAGGGAAGAAAGTGACGCCAAACCACCCAAACCATATCCAGAAACCGATTCCAAACCAGTCGCAGCAAACATCAACCAACTCGCAGACGTTCCTTTTGTATGGATTCCGTGTGCCGGGGGAAAGTCGACAAGCAGCAATTGCAAGGATATTTTATAATTAGTTCTTGTTACTCTAGGTCTGGACGTGGTGTCCCGGAAGTTTGGGTAGAGAGGCTTGATTGGATTGCCAAAGGTATTGAAATGTCTGATATTTGAGTCCCAGGTCAGAACAACATATTGGGAACCTTGCGAAGTATTTTGGACATCATGTTCCCAGAAATTCACCATACCTAGAACATGTCTGACCTTTTCCGATACCCAATTGAGAACTTGTACAAACTTTGGAATATATATATAATTATAGATATTGGGACTGCAATGTCTATCTACAATTGAATCTGGTTGTATCTAACCTGATCTTTAGACTCAAAATGACTTATGTAAGCAAAGATCTGCGCACGTGTTTTTTCTGATAGTATAACATGCGGATGAGTCGAAAATTAAGCTCTATGGGACCACAAATTTTAGTATATGTTTAGCATTAAGAATCTAATTATTGGAGTACTCAATCTTGATCTATACCCAAATAGTTTCGGAACTCTTTAACTTAGAATGCAAAGAGCTTCGAAGTACGTCCAGTATTTCGGCAGCATGGTGCGTAGAGTGTCAGTTTGCAATGAACTCTCCAAGTTTTGCGGGCGCATTTGGAGATGGGTGTTTGCATTCGAAGCAGTTGGAACACGATGTTCAGGAATACACCCTGTAGTAAGGAACTTGAAGTCGCAATTGGAGGCAAACGGTATCTTACAAATTGCAAAGACTTCACACGCACACAGGCATGCATGTGCGCACCTTCAAGAGCAATCGCATTTGCGCCTTATTCATTACCAGTAGTACCCGCGAGGCGGGGCGGAAGTTGCCTTAGGGTTATACTGCAGTTACTATATGTTACTATAAGACCTTTTTCAGAACTTGCATGCGCCGTGTGCCAGCCAGGCCCGTGCGTGCGTGCTTTGTGCGAACCTGTTGCACTGTTGTTGTCCAAGAACATGACCTGCGCAGGACCCCGGTGCAATGCAACTCCAAGCGAACACTTTCTTCACACTTCACACTGCGCTCTTCACACCCCGCACTTCACACTTCACACTTGCACTTCATCTCATCGCAAATCATGTGAGCTCTTCTCACCTCACCTCACCTCACCTCATCTCAGCTCTTCTCATCTCATCCCATCTCTTCTCACATGTCATCCAAGTAAGTTCTTCTCAACTGTTTTCATCTCACCCGAGCACTGACCAACCTGTCTTATCTCCTCGAAGTTCTTCTCAACGAACAGCACGCCAGAAAGCTCTTACTGTCAGAGTGAAGTCTCTTGCACGAAAAAACCATTGGGCACAGAAAGCTTTTGCATCCAGAAGCTTGAGACACAGATGCGTTTACAGAAAAGCCTTTGCAAAATACTTTGTTCTACAAAGCTTGCACAAGGAACTTCCCAATACTACTTTGTACTACAATAAAGCTTGCGCAAAGCACTCCCCAGTGCTACTTTGTACTACAAAGCTTGCACAAAGCACGTCCCAGTACTTTGTACTACAAAGCTTGCACAAAGCACTTCCCAGTACTACTGTGTTATTACAAAGCTCTCACCAGTACTACTTTGTACCACAAATCTTGCACAAAGCACTTCCCAGTACTACTTTGTACTACAGAGCTTGCACAAAGTAATTCCAAGTACTACTTAGTTCGCCGGCTGCAGCCACTTTACACGGAAAACATTATATAAGGTTTCGTGCTCCGGCTTTCCAACATGAGTCCCATGCGACATTCATGTAGCCATTACAATGCGTTTTGCCATGCAGCCATTACAATGCGATTTGCATCCACACGTTGCAAGACACCAAGGGAGAACCGACTACGCGTTGAAACGATCCAAGCCGCACCCGCCGCACACAGGAGGTACCTTTCATCGCCGGTTGCAGCCACTTTACACAGAAAAACGCAAGGTTTCGTGCTCCGGCTTCCTCCCCAACACGACCCCCATGTGACATTCATGCAGGCCTTACAATCACCATTTCCCAAAGTCACCGCACTCCCTTTGTCACCACTTCGCTAGGTCACCGCACTCCCTTCGTCACCACTAGGACCACTTCCTAAAGCCACCACACTCCCTTGTTATGTGATGTATTGTTTTGTGATGTATTGTTATTGCATTACACTTCATCCGTAACTCGGAAGATTGCTTCCCAACTTCCTTTGATGAAGTTTTCTGATCATCAAGTAGAAAGAACTCGACCAGTTTGAAATTGGAGGCTTGGATATGCTTCTGTATGCATATCAAAATTGATTCAAGAGCCAACCCTAAATAGACCTTAAATCGAACCCAAATAAACCCTAAACCAAGATTTACACCAACCCTAAATAGATCCTAAACCAACCCTAAATCGATCCTAAACCAACCCTAAACAGATCTTAAGCCAACCCCAAATAATCCTTAAACCAAATTTTAAACCAACCCTAGATCGATCCTAAACCAACCTTAAAATTAAGCTTAAACCAGTCCTCGAAAAAACCACAGTCCAACCCTAAAACCAGCCCTAGAAGGTCCTAAACCAATTCTGAATAGACCCTAAACCAATTCTAAATGTTGCAGAATACCATTTAACATGAACAGTTCAAGCTGTCGCACAAGCACCAAAATATTGCAAATACTATGGCATTATGGAACATGAGAGCTTCGAATTGAATTAGCAGCTTCCAGCTTCAAGAAGGCTGCAAATACCAAGGAGACGGACAGAACAGGAAATCGCCAAGAGAGTCCCGAAACGGAAAACCGGAAAAACAAATCCCCACACCATTCGGGACCCTTTTCCATTGAAATCCTGTTTGCATTTTACACAAACAATAAAATAGTGGCATCCTTATCTGGCAATCGCTTGTAGGCCCACATCTACATGTTCAAAAAAAATGGTTTCCAGAAGTTGAAGTTGTTGTGTGGTACTTCAGATTACTTCAGGATCATGAGTAGAATTTCAATGTCCAAAATTTTGATGCAGTTCGAGGCGGAAGAACCGCCCAAGGACAAGGACACCACAGAGGCGACAAAAGGGGAATCGTTGCAATCGAGGCATGTCAAGACTTGATTGAAGGCAAACCTTCATTGTCGCAGAAGTGGCTGCATTTTGAAGCTATATGATTCTATGATGCTATATGTATATATGATATGGTTTCCCGCTCGTTTCCGGGAACCATATGCGTGGGGCATATCATGGCGTATTTTATATGTTCGGAACACATTGGTAGACTCATGATCGCAAGATATATATATATAGACTATTATAGACTGACAACCTTCGACTGCAAGGAAATCAAACAAAATCTTTCAGACTGGGCCATGAGAAGCTGCAACTATCCATGAAGCAGACTTAGCAATTAGACTGTGGATGTGCTTTGAACATCTTTGAACACTTGCGACAGTTTGATTTGGAACGCTTGCCAGTTTGATAGGCAGTGATATTTGGAGCTCTCAACCCCAAGGCACCCGGAAAGATTCGAGTGCAACTCTGGCAGATCAAAACATTGACTTCCGTTCTGTCCATTCCTGGCAAAGCTTAAACAAAGAAACCCTCGGGGCGGTGATCCTTGATCAGGCCGCTGAATTTCATCCCACCGCATTCTTGGCTGAGTATGACAAGGCCTCTTTAGAGAGAATGTCACAAAATGTCACAAATGTTTTGGTAGATTTGCTGCTGTTCCCTTTTGTAGAGGCTCGCAAAGTGGGGCCGAAGTCACACAAGGCAAGTTTCCTCAGGCAATTGCATTCGAAGAAGATGGAAGATGGTGAAGAAATGCATTTTCTCCTTGCCCCACGTTGTGGAATTTTGGGAAAGCAGATTGTTGACAGAAGATGCTTCCTCTGGTCACTCTGGTCTTTAGGTTTCGACGTCGACTTGGTTCGAGCAGCTCTCTCTCCCTCTCTTTCTCTCTCCGATGCTGAGGCCAAATCTCGGCGAGTTGCTTCCAGACCGTGTGCCATTCCCGAGGCAAGGAAAAGACAAGTTTTTCAAAACCCACGGTCCACAGTCAGCATAATGTTGTCACTGTCGTCACTGCGCAATCTTCTGCTTGTACTGTTCTTGTTGCTTTTGTTACGTCTGTGCTTCTTGGACTCGCGATGATTTGCTCCAGCAGGAGCCAATCACAGGCTCTTCAGAAACAGCCTCTGGTGGCGAGGAGAATGCAGCTTCCGAGACAGCTTCAGTGCCAGCTGCAATTTTTCGATTCATTGATGAATCGATGATGATCATTGATGTGTTACGATGTGTCCGATGTGCTGCAATCAAGATACTATAATGAGCTATTTGGCTGATAAGATTTTCGCTGTGACTGAAGGATCCTGCCACTGTCTACGAGGAATCCACGTCTGGAGAAGACGAGGAACATGAAGTGCCTAAGCATGCTTAAGCAGCTAGATTGGCTTGGAATTTCTCGGAAGTCGGCGATCAATACGATCAGCACCACTCTAAACCCATTGTGAAGATGGCAGTGCAAGCTGACTTCTGCTGTGACCTGAGAGTCACTGATAGTTTTTGAATCGCCACTAGGAGGAAGCACCAGCTGAAAAAGTTGCCGTGCCGCAACCCTCGGTTTCCACATTCGTCTGATACTTACTCGCAGAGTACACCTAGTTTTTTTTAAAACCATATTTGCATATATTTGCTCCATGAATTTGTGTTTGGCCAGTCTTGAAGATCTTGAAGGTTGCATCACAATCCTCCACAAGTGGACTTTGATTGCAAGGTTCGTGAGTCTTTTTGAGTCGGCAGCTGTGACATAGGCTGGTGGCTGTGCATTCCGGGCAGGCTTTGGTGAACCTCACCAATTTTCCCTGTGAATACATGGGCTTCATAGCAAGCTTCTCAGTGACAGAGGCTTCAAATGGTGTTGGGAAGTTGTTTTCTGAATAGCTACAGCTAGAGCTGGGGTTATTATTGGAGTTTCAAGAGCTTGCCTGATCTCCGAGGCCTGAACTGTGCCACTGCACAGTTGTAGTCGGCTCCCAAGCTTCGAAGCTGTGCCAACGACTCCAACGACTCCTTAGACTCCTTAGCCTGAGGAATTCGAAAATGGACCGAAGTATGGTTTTGTCACCTGTGTCACCGCAGTGTGACCAAGGCATGTTCAAAAGTCTTCTAGAGCTGCCAAAATTTGGCAAGCAGCGAGGCAAGCTTCATTACCAGGAACTCATCACTACTTGTGAGTTGCACTACAGTCACTACAGCATGGAGATTTTCCCTGAGGCTTCAATTCTTTGAACCATGGTGCTATCGATGTTCTCGTTTCGCATGCTCTCTGCAGACTCCCAAGAGGCAGTGGAGAGATGGGAGACATGGAGAGACACGGGGAGACACGGGGAGACACGGGGAGACACGGGGAGACACGGGGAGACACGGGGAGAACAGAGAGTTCGCAACGAGGATGAAGAGCATGCGAGGCCGCTGCTTATGTGCTTCCCTTGGGTGCCTCCAGTCCTTTTCGGGTTGGATTTAGAAAACATGCCACTGGCCGTACATTCCCAGGTGCATCCAGGTGCATGAAGCGTATCTCGAGCTCATGGGAGTCTGAAGAGGATGTTCCTGGGCAAGACCTGTTCCAAAGCCCTCAAGAATCCCGTGTGGAAAGAGCATGAAAGAGCAAGAATCAAAAGTAATTTGAATAAGTTTCAAACAAAAGAACATCCAAACATTTCCTGATACTGTAGGTTTCCATGATTTTTCATTTGTCCACTGGATTTGGATGGATTCGGGGCTTTTGGAGGCGGCCATTTGTTGCCAGAGGTTCAAATTGTAAAAATCAGGTCAAGCTCTTGAGAGAGACCCGTGCAGAGCACATAAAAAACATGCAGAACAATTCTGTGCAAGTCTTTCTCAAGCCTGAGATGCTTCAGATTTCTACTTCTCAGTTACTTCTCTCAAAAGATGCTGCTGTTTGGGTTCCTGGTTAATCAGACCCAAAGCCCTTGAAATTGGCTTTTGGATTTGGCAGTTAGCGGTATTCCTACGCCCCGTGGGCACTGTAAAGGCAAAGCGAGCAGGATTTTCCCATGTCAATGCAATCACAGTAGGCCCATATTCAAAGTATGGAAATCTATTCAGATCTATTCAGATGCTTAAAGGAATCTCAAAGGATTGTCCTGACTGACAATTCCAATGGCCGAAGTATAAGCCGCTCAGAGCGGTTGGGCTGTAGGAGCCCAGGAGATGTTTGCCGACTCTGAGCTTAAGCAAGATAAGCAAGGAGGTGCAAACGTTTCCAAGGGCCGGGCTTGCAATCCCTTCTTCCAATCTGGCAGATTGATATCTTGGACAGGTCAAAGCTGATAATACACAGACCACAGGACATGTACGGGAGCAAACGTACGGCACGTGCGCTTCTTGCATCACTCACTTCGCAGACTCTTTCCGGCCAATCTGCCTCTGCATCTATCGCACGGGGAGAGAGATTTAGGCTGGGTTCTACTTCATCATTGGCACGCCTCACTGGGCTCCAGTCTTTAAAATCGTTCTCCCATAGGGTTGATTTTTTTGTTGGCCGGCAATCTACTGAGAGTCTTCCCAGGGCTTCAACATGGAGTCGATCCGTGCACTCAAACAACATGTTGACGATGTTGACGATGCTGATGTCTCTAAGCAGAATGCGTTTGATCTAGAAAGATGTGACAAATGTGGCAGCCTAAATGTGCCGAATGTGATTGATTCCTTCATTGGCTGATCCATTCAGCGCTTCGCCATTTGAATCTGTTGGCGGGATGCTGGCAAAGCCTTGTCTGAAAACACTCCACAGACCCCGCTCGATTCAAAGATGAAAAGCTCATGACGTGACTCCAGCCGTTTAACGGACTGCTTGGCCATATGTACAAAATCGTGTCGAAGCCAGTCACACACTGCCTGACGCACACGAAGTACCAGTGGAGTCAAGTGCATATAGTAACGGCAAGAGAGTGAAACGCATTGAAGACGGATTGCAGTTCCAGTTACAAATTTAGACGATTGTTACCGATCCATAGACTCTGCATTGATGCTGTGGACCTCACTGGTACTGCACTGGCAGATTTCAAGAGAGATGAAGGAAGTGCATGTGACTGTACTATCAATCACAGAATAAGGTGCGGTAAAAAGACTCTAGAAAAGACCGGCTGTTTGTTCGTTGTGCTCTCATCACAATATTTCAGCAGCTTTGGACGCAGATATTGAGCGCAGCCTTGCATCAGCAACATCTAGAGCACGTAAATGTACAGTTTTGAAATGTCTCGAATGTCTTGAACAAGATAGAAAGCACCGTTTGCCATGAAGTTCACATCAACTTGACATCGAGTTTTTGCTTCCCGAGCTTCGACTGATTCGGATTTGTAAACTGATCCGTGAGATTCTCTGAGAGCTGGCATGGTTGTAGCCACTAGATGCCACTAGTGCATTTAGTGCATTTAGTGCCACTGCCACATGCTGTGGTGATGTAGCCGCATGACAATGTGACGATGTGGTGGGCAGATGGGATCCGTTTTGGTGTCTATCTCAGAACTGTTATCGACTAGCCGCAGTAGCGTCCACATGCGGCCGCTATTCTTGGGTAACTTTGAGCCAAGATTGAAACGGGGTTGAACTATAGATTTATGTTCTGAACAAAATTTTGTTTAATTTGCATAGAGTGAATCTTGGACAAATTTGAAAGTCAGTTCGACTTTGCTGAGCCTGTGGACGTTGCTTAGGCTGCACTGCCTGTGGACGTTGCTGCGTTCGCCGTGTGCCCGCTGCATCAGCGCCTTTGGCCTCGGCCTTATTTTCATCTCCAGGAGATACTCCAAGGCCGCAAGGGCCGCAAGGCCAATACTCAAGGCTTGTGGCTTATTGAATATATTGCGAAAGCTTCAGCCGAAGCCCCTTTTGCTTTAGGAAGGTATAACTACCCCCCTCCCCGGGGCTGACTGGTTCACAAGCAAATTGGCCGTAGCTCAATCCCCCGGGGACACCGTCGGCATGTCGCCACCCTACTTCTCATCCTCAACTTTTTTTTTTTGGCACTGCTTCCTTTCCCCGCTTCCAAAGGTCCACTCCGATGCTGAAGGTGGACCTTTGAATCTTCCCCAATTACTGGTCATCATGTTGGCAATGCTGAAATTCTTCATCCTCTTCTTGCAACAGTGCATAATCATATGTTCTCATCCTCGTCCCCCCAGCATACATCGCCTCAATAAGTAGGTTTGGATGTTGGCCTTACCAACACGCCCCAGCTTCAGACCCGCTCGTCACGTTGACGAAAAGGCTGCGTAGCTGCATGCCAAGCCCATGCCAGTACCTGTAAACTGGTACTTGTAAAGGATGCCAAAACGGCACCCATTTTACACAAGTGGTGATGTTCCAGTTGCTCCCTGCCCAGCTAGCTTTCGACCCTTACCCCTGGGCCCCAAATCCTACATTATCTTATCCTATCCTCTTGGTCTCTTGCGTTGCTTCATGATCCTTCCAGCTCCTGACACCTCAGACATCATAAAACAGATGAGCGCCGTAAGCCTGTGAGATTTGTAAAGGTGACAATGCATCCTTTTTCCCGAGACCTTGCGTAGCTGTAGCTCATCGCCAGCAAACTCACGGCTGAATGAAATACAGACCGTTTCATCCGTTTCAGTGTTGGTATCCAACTAGTGTTGAGCAGAGTGGAGTGATGTTCCCAGCAATGCATTCTTGAATGCAGCAAGTCAAACTGTATAGGCAGAAGCAGCCTCTTTGGCATGTTTGATTCAGTTTCTTGCTGTCCTTCCTGGTTTGGAATACAACATGTGCATTGTTTTGGTCCCGTTGATTGCTATTGCCAGGAAATGCAGAGCATGGCCAAGACTCTTGGTGGGAGACTTACAGGTATCGAAAGGGTGTCCGAAAGGGGACCGATATACTGAGCATGTTGTACTGTAGTACACTTAAAGTATAGTTGAAGTTGGACAAAACCTTGCACCCTCAGCCAAATCAGGAAACAGAATCCTCACAGAACCAAACAGGACCTTTCAAAATCTCTCAAATACTTTGGATGTCAAATGATGTCACGTCTTTTTGTCTGGCCTAAAGCCACGCGGGAATGCCACCTTCTCCTCACTCCAATCCACTGCTGTACTTTGAGAAACCCTTGGACGGTGACTGAGCCAAGGCTTGCCATTGGCTGGATTCAAGTCAAAGTGCGCCACATTTGGATCTGCTATTGGTATTCTCGTGCGTTGGCAAGGCCTTCCCAACATATTCCAGCCTGATCTCCGCTGTAAACTACTACAGAAATACTATGTTGTACTGTATCTAGTTGTATCTAGAGGTCGAACAATCTGAATTTGTGTCGTATTCGCTGCTCTTTTGGGAAACTTGGCGGAGTGGATGAGCTTGGGTGTGACAGAGTGCAGCTCAAGGTACACTGCGAGAGTGGAGTCAGAGAACATCAAAGGTAGACAGCTGAAGGCAAGACTTTTTGCAGTCCTTTTTGATTTTGAGCAGAAAACAGCATGGTGGAAGAGAGAGCGCAACGAATAGAATGACATTACGCACACACACACAACATCTTGTCACAAGAATTGCATGTGCGCATCACGTAGCCTGTTATTGGCGAATCCAGCTTCATGGCTTAGTAGCGACAGGTTGATCCTGCGGGAAGGCGAGAGCTTTACTGTCATTCCGATTTTACTTCTGCAACCATCTTTACATAAACAATTTCGAGCTATTTTGTTGGAGCAATTTCATGCAATTTGATGGTATTTTAAGTGATCTCTGTCTCTGAAAGCTGAGACTTGTCAAGGTGTTTGCTGCTGACTGAGTCCGGCCAGTGTTCAGTTCACAGTGCTCGACCAGCTTCCTGTCGTCGCGTCCTTTGCCTCATCTCCTTTTTGCGCGACCTTCGCGCATCGCTGTGACATGGTGTGACCATCTCTGTGCATTTTTTAAATGTCAGGAACTTATCCCTTTTGGCCAGAAAATTTAGCATCACGCTATGAATGGGCCAGCGTCTCAGGGTCATCCTCAGACTTGCTTGAAACTTGAAAGAAGTTAACTCCAGCGAATCAGATTCAAGGCAAGAGAATCCATCCAGTGCGAAGGTATCCAGAACACCTGGGTTTGGAGCCCAAGATTACAGACTTGCTGACATTTCTTTGGCAGATTCAATCCGAACTGAGACAGTCCTTTGGCGTGAGGTTCCAGAAAGCGGGACTTCAGTACCTACAGTGCCTCCTCCTCAGCAGTTCCCGCTTCTAGTTATCCACAAAGTCAACTTCGTGCAAGGTCAGCAAGATCTGTTGAAGACGAACTGTTGGTGGAGGACAAGCGGGGGCATCAAAGTACTTTTACATGGAAGATGTCAACTCACTTGGTTGGAAGGTTGGAAGGTTGAAAGCAACCAGTTGGAAGGTATGATTGAAATGTGTTGTGTGTTAAAAGTTATAAGATGACTTGATCGGTTTTCAATAATTATTATATAAGGTCTGACTGAGAGGTGCTTCGCCATGTTAGCAGTTGTCAACCTTTCCAACTCCTCAATTACAAATAGCTTGTTGGTATCACCAACCCTACGTTAAATCCATAAACAGGTCTTACTTCTTATTTTACTGCTACTTTCGATTTGAAAAGCGCACGCATCACTTGACAGGCGGCTCCTTATCGATTGTTTTTTTTTAAGGCGTGCAAGGTCGAAAGGTGGGAAAGTGCGGAAATTGAGGCATCTACGGTGAACTTAATGCCTACGCTGTCAATT
>Ga0126342_10003284_pt1:25000-26574 | contig 26574 bp, 32 predicted proteins | sample Cyp1metagenome_FD_92528 | JGI IMG/M metagenome (GOLD analysis project Ga0126342, IMG submission 92528) | Coral microbial communities from Lord Howe Island, Old Settlement Bay, Australia - Cyphastrea 1 metagenome | ecosystem: Host-associated > Invertebrates > Cnidaria > Coral ...
GCTACTGCAAAGGCCTCAGAAAAATACAGCAAACATGCTAGCCCCATTTACCAATCCAATTGTATTATTATGATTTGCTTTTCCGGACAAGGATGTGTGAATGTTCTGTGAGGTTGTGGTTCTGGGGGGAGGAGGAGGAGTTCTGCCAATGGCTTTGAAACATTTAGTCATCAGGCCATCAGTTTGTCATCCCTTACGTGTCATTCTGATAGGCATTTCAAAGTAGAATGCACTGAATGCACATTTCAAACAAATACGTGACTGCAGTGACTGCAGGCATCGTTCTGAGGATGGTCCTTTGAAATCCATTCGTTTTGTGCTAAGATGCACCTGAAAGATCTGAAAGTCTGGCAGTGTTTATGTTTGACTGTTTGACGTGACTGCAGACCTGTGAAGCTGTGAAGACTGAGAGTGGCGCAGACAGTTCCTGAACAAGGTACTATTGTCTCCGTTGAAAAAGATCACGCAGCCTATGTCTGAGAGGGTTTTCCTTGCCAAAATCCAAGGATACAAAATGCAAGAGCCAAGCCGTAGTATGTCTCAACCATTCATTTGCGTTGACAATGATTCGGTCCGTGTCTCCAAGGGAAACCAGGGAAAAACTTGGGAAACCACAAAAGCAACAAGCAACTCTAAGGTGGCAGACTTGGGGAGAAATTTCTTCGGTCGAGCCCAGATTCAGCATGTGGGATGCCCTAGCCTTTTGCTTGCCTTGGCTGAGGCTTTGAGGCTGGAAACGATGAAGACGTTGACCTCAAGCTCCATATTCAGGACCAATCTGACCAATGGGCAGCACTAATCATTTTAAGCGCAGCTTGGCTCCATCAATTGCATGACATGTTAACGTACAGAGCTAAAACCAGCGGAAGCAAGTGGCAACAAACACAACTAAAGATGCTATAGGTTTTCGCATTCCTGGACAGGACGCTTTGAATTTCATCGATTCAAGTTGGCACTGGCCTTGTCTTTGAACGAGCTACAATGTAAAGAGCCGTGAAGGAAAGGCTGGTGCTTCGATACTTAGATCCGGCCAAGGAAACGCGAAGATTCAGCCGCGGACCTCAGCTTTCTCATCAACACTAATAACACACAAATAGCACTATTCCTTTCTGCTGCTTGGGATACCTTCGCAGTGAATTCACCTCTTAAGCACTTCAAGAGCCCAAGGCAGTCTTTGCCATCCTCGTGGATATTGCAGGCGAGGTGTATCGATCTTCTGGCCAGATCCCCAACCCCGAACGGAAACATAGGGAAAAGTCATACATTTTCTTTGGTACAACACTCGTTTGCTCGTTGTCCAAACCTCACCAGCTCAGGTGGAGAGGTGCTTGCGCCCAACGTGGAATTCTTGCCATATCCTCAAGAGTGGGGAAGCCACTCGGAGCCCATGCGCCTCCTTATCGCAGTTGAAACTATAGACTAACAACGACTAAAATGTCTTTAATGATATCATATATATATAGACTTTCTTGTAGAAATTTAGGCAGAGTGTCACGATGTTAACCTCAGCGGTTGTTTACTCTAGTGGCTTTTCAGTGTTCAAATCTCTGTATGCCCCCACCGGTTTGTTCCAA
>Ga0126342_10003285_pt1 | contig 26572 bp, 28 predicted proteins | sample Cyp1metagenome_FD_92528 | JGI IMG/M metagenome (GOLD analysis project Ga0126342, IMG submission 92528) | Coral microbial communities from Lord Howe Island, Old Settlement Bay, Australia - Cyphastrea 1 metagenome | ecosystem: Host-associated > Invertebrates > Cnidaria > Coral ...
AAACCAAAACCTTGAGCCAGATCTTTTCAACTTTGCGGACTTTGGTGACTTCTTGCATGCGGTCGCCGCCTTGTTCCAAGGAGTGCTTGCTGAGCCCGTCAGACCCAGATCACTTGGAACTCTTGGAGAGCTTTGGGGGAGCATCAGCAAAGCGCGCAAAAGGTTGCCGAGAAGAAAACACCTCCACAAACATGGATTGACAGACACATGGCCTATGCAGATGATTTGGGTTATCGGTGGGGGGTCTGTCGTGGATGAGGAGCTGGCAGGCAATAAATGGTACCAAATTTTGTCCAAGCGGGAGGCAGATGCCTTGGTTTTGTCTAGGGTTGCCGATCCAATGTGAGCCAGAGCGTGGGCCGTATTAACTCAGTTAGCCAGATTAACAACAAAGGAAAAGAGGTCGCGCCCACCATGTTGCCTGGACAATTGATGTTGGTTGAGTCCCAATAACGCATACTCACAGGCTACAAGGCGTTGATCTACCAAGGTTTCCCTATCTTATTATATCTAGCAAAGGCTCGAAGTTTGCCACCCGCTTGCAATTCGTAAAGCTTTCTGACTGACATCGCGGGCAATGCGATGGCATTTCCTGTGGTTCTGGCCATCTTCCAAGCCACGTTGGCCTCTGTGCCCTGGTTGCCTGCGCATGACAGTGAAGATGAGGATAATAATGATGAGAATCAGGAGGAAGACGCGGCTGATATTAAGACAGCTTTGGCCGCCTGGCCCATTTGCAGAGATAGGCCTCTGGCCGGGTTTTGCACCAAGGTCTCACCCCAAGATTTGCGGCCGCTATACAAGAAAAAATTGGGAACTTGCTTGCGGGTGGCCCTGTGTGATGTTAGGGACTGGAAAGAAGTTGGGTGGATGGTTGAAGGTTTTTTTTGTTCTTTCAAAATTGGGTTTTTGACTTGTGATTGCCGCGTGTTAACTAAATACTAAAATTATATGGTTCATATAATTGAGATCTGTAGACACAACAACATCCAACAATCCGTTGAAATGCGAATAATTCCTGTTGTTTTTGTGGGTTTTTAGAAATTAATCGCACTTTTTGAATAATAACAGAAAATAAAACATACAACAATACCAGATTTATACATACCTTACGAATAAACAAAATATCGTCACCACAGAAAGAACGCACATTTTTCGAACAATTTTCAAAACACCACCAAATCTTCACATTCCAAACAATCATAAAAACATTAAAACACTTTTCTGTATATTTTTTGAAATTTTAAACAAATTTAAAACATCTTAAAACAATTTTCCGAAAAAACAAACAATATCAAAACAATTTTAAAACAATTTCATTTTATTTTCAAACAATTTAAAATAATTTAAGATCAAATTTCAAACAATTTTAAAATAATATTTATTTTTTCATTTTATTTTAAAACAATCTCCAAATAATTTTAGAAATTTAAAACAATTTTAAATAATTCAAACAATTTTAGACATTCCCTAGGGGCTACGGAACCTCAACATTTCTAAAAATATCTAACATATAATATCAGAATTACCAGGGAATCCTAGGAATCAAAAATATAAAATTCCTATTATAAAATTTTCAAAATCTGCATTTTTATAATAAACCCTATACCTCAATATTATTTATATTTTCCAAAATCAAAATATCCAAAAATATATTAGATAATATTAATATATCTAGGATATCCTAAATTAATAAATATTAATATATTATATCATATTATATTTCATTATATTATATAATATTATATTATATTATTTAATAATATATAGTAGTATCACCCAAAAGGGAAATAGGGAAGAATGTAAATTATATATATATTTTTTCCCCCCTCCCATTTCCATAAATTATTATATATATAGTGTATTCCTAAGGAATATTTTACAATTATTTTAATTAAAATCATACCTAAGGGGATCAAAATTTATATTTTTCATCCTTTCAAACATATAAATTTCTAGTACCTTAGAAATTTTAAATTATAATTAATTATCCCCCTAAAAATATCTAAAAAAATATAAATTACATATAATAAAATTCCCCACCCAAAAAATTAAATTAAAAAAATAAGAATCATATTATTTAAATAAATAATAATATAAATATTTTATATATTATAATATATATAATAAATATATAAAAACTATAATAAATATAATTAATATAATAAATATTATCAATAAAATAAATATAATAAATATAAGAAATATAATCAATAAAAAATATAAATTAAATATAATAAATATAATACATATAATAAATATAATAAATATAATAAATATAATACATATAATACATATAATAAATATAATACATAAAACAATAAACAAAATAACAACACATAAATAATGACAAATACATTCGAAAAATATATGGTAAAAGGAGGAATAATCAATTCGAAAAATTGTAGAAAAGGTAATGATTACATAATAATAAAAACAAAAAAAGAAATAATAACAGCAATGATAGCTAGAATAACCACAAGAATAGCAGCAGGAAAAGCAGCAAGAGCGGCAACAGGAGCAGCAACGGGAGCGACGACAATGGGAATCATAATAGGACTAGCAATAAGTACAATAATGGATAACAAACGGAATATTATGAAGAAGAAGAATACCAACAGGCAACAATAGGAAAGAATCAGAATAACATCAAGAACAACAATCGGAATAATATCAGGAACACAACAAGAACAGCGGCAGCTACAGGAAAAACAATAGAAAATAATGGCAAGAACAAGAGAGGAACAACAATAGCAATCGGAACATCAGAAATGAATACGGGCAGAACAAGAGGAGCGAGCAGGAAACTAATCGTGATTCATTTAAATTTGATAATCGATAATCTTTTGCACGTAGAGGGATCTGCCAAAATACAAATCCCATCAAATCAGGCCAGGAAATGGGAATAGAACACCGCGAAATTCAATATTGAAATTCTTCAGCCACTACTTAGACTTTCTCTGACCTTGGCCGACTTGCGAAGTCTTTTCAAAACATCGAACGGCAACATGGAAGCGTACGGGTTGACCGCCTTCCAGATCTCTGCCTCTGTACAAAATCTTCATGGAAGTATGGCTCAAAAGCAAGTCATCAAAATGAGGTACCAGTCTAAACACATATTGGAACCAGTTCAGCACCAAAGCGGGTACTAAACCATCCAATCTTTTGGGAGTCAATCATTAGCCATAGCCACATCTTCGGCTCTTTAACGGCTGCGGGTCCAATGGGATCTCTTCCAGCACAGCCCAGCATTGTTCTCTCCGCTCATTGGCTGCGTTATGTGGTGTACCATTTCTCATGAGCAACTGTTCGTTGATATATTCTCCATTTCAAGCTCGCAATCTTCCGGGGCAACTGTTGAAAGCTTGGAAGAATGATTTAGGCTATCTTCCCCTGAGTGTTCATGAAGACTAGCTCTATCGACATGCTTTACCTCTGCTAAGCAAACATGATACTGAATCATTCCCAAGTGATACCTGATTACATGATATAGATAACATGGGGATTTAGACTCAACCCATCTTAGATTGCCAGAAAGGCAATCATGATGAAATCCCCATATTTGATGATTAAACCATGCAGGACATTGGTTTATAGGATTTTGGCTGGAATTTCCTGCTGGACCATGCTGGACCCAACCAGCCACTCCTTAGCCATTCCCCTTTGGGGAACAACTACAAGACCGTATCACCGCCTGTGGGATAGGCGAGTGGCGCTGTGGTCTGGAGTATTCTGGCAGGTTTCAGCATATATCATACGTGATACGTGTATGTCACATCTATCCATCAGTCTATCAGTCTATCAGTCTATCAGTCTATCTATCTATCTACCTATCTATCTATCTATATTATGTTATGTCATATTGTATTATTTTGATTTACTTTGTATATACATATATATATATATATATATACACATATATATGCATACATACATCGTTTATATAGTACGCATACAAGGTTACATCTATCCATTGTAACCTGTATTTCTGTGGACCAACGTTACACCCCAAATCCACCATCTTGCCGTGGAGGACTCAACTGCAGCCCCTCCTACGTCCTGCCTGGAAAGGCACCCAGAATCTCACTCATGTTCGGCCATTGCACGATCCAGAATCTGCAGGCCACGGTCCAAGTGGAACAAGAGGAATATCAACCAGCACCATGCAGCACACCCAAGCCAACAACAGCCCGGAGCCTGCAAGTCACTCTGGAGCAATTCAATTGCTTGATCCACGGCTCTAAGACGTTCGTCGACTTTCACACCTACCACGCAGCAAGATGCGAGTCTCCGAGTGGATGGTTGGACCACTTTGACCGTTGCTGGCTCAACATTGGGCACTCCAAAACTGGGTAAAATTGGATGATCATGACCCAAATCTGTGGAGGGTTGCTACTTTCATTGGCCAATACCTTGGATACTCTCACGCTTCAGACCAAGCTCAAACAAAGATAGACAAAGTATAGTTGAGCAAGATAGACAAACCACGCTTCAGACCCCATTATTTCCCCATGAAATCCCAAATGAACGGTGTATTAGTGACCTTCCAAATACATTATTTCCCCATGAAATCCCAAATGAACGGTGTATTAGTGACCTTCCAAATATATATATATATGTATATATATATATCAAGTTGGTGATCACTCATTACATCCCTATCATATCTCTATCACTCTCCCTATTATAATCTGGTCAATGGTTTCAACCCATCAACCCATCAGAAAGTCAATTTGGATAATCATCTCATTCCTGGAGTGGAACCCATCATGTTTGTAACCACCAAGAAGTAATCCCTATGATATAGTAGTAAGCATATACTTATTCTGTATCAATATCATTCAATATCCCTAATATATCCCCAAGATATCACCAGATATCCCTGTGATATCCCTATGATATTCCTATTGTCATTGGTGAAACTATCCATGGATCTTCAGCCTGGGACCCCCGACAAACGCGACAGAGATCCTGGCGGAGACCCCACTCTCTGCGCCAGAGGTCGCACCTAAACGCTCGCAGAACATACGGAAATAATTCAGGAAACAAATCAATCAATCAATCAATCAACCAATCAATCAATCAAATCAATCAAATAAATCAATCAATCAATCAAAATAAATCTAATCAAATCAAATCAAATCAAATCAACAATCAATCAATCAAATCAAATCAAATCAAATCAAATCAACTCAAATAAATCAAATCAAATCAAATCAAATCAAATCAACAATCAATCAATCAATCGAATCAAATCAAATCAAATCAAATCAAATCAACAATCAATCAATCAATCAAATCAAATCAAATAAATCAAATCAAATCAAATCAAATCAATCAATCAATCGATCAATCAATCGAATCAAATCAAATCAAATCAAATCAAATCAAATCAAATCAAATCAACAATCAATCAATCAATCAAATCAAATCAAATCAAATCAACAATCAACCAATCAATCAATCGAATCAAATCAAATCAAATCAAATCAACAATCAATCAATCAATCAATCAATCAAATCAAATCAAATCAAATCAATCAATCAATCAAATCATATATATATATATATTGTGTATAATATTCTATATATACGGATGAGGAGATTCTTGTGGCATGACACATGTGGAAGGGACTATCTCACGCCAGTGGTGGCTGATGGATCAACCCGTGGAAACATTAACCATCCGACCATTGCTTGGGTGAAAAAAAATGCGTTGAGTGGTTGTAGGCCCTCAGTTGTCTAATCTTTATGTTGATAATATACATACAACTCAGTGGTGGTATACCTACAGCTGGTGATGTACCAATATCTAGATCTCAATATCTCTATCTATCTACTCTCTACCTCTCTGTATATATATATATGATTAATAGGTAAACATCAATATCTATCTATGATTAATATATCTCTATATATCAATATCTATAGATAGATCGAGTATATGATTAATAAACATACGTCCCGATACTATCTATATCGATATGTCTGTCCGCCAAGGAACTGCAGCGCCAGAACGTCTTGGGCTTTCGCTTCCCCGCGCGCCTTCACCAAAGCCATGGCAAACTCCTGGCGGGCACACAATGGGAAACCATGGGAAATCATGGGAATATGACCGTCGAAATGGGATGAGTTGGGATGAGTTGGGATGAGTTGGCTATATCTACAATACATGGTAAACAATGATAGATAGACACACATCATCATTCGAATTGATCTTTCAAAGGGAAGACAGATCAAATACTCACAGAAAGTATCCACCAGTTGATCGCTGCTCCCAAGTGTCCTTGTACTCGAGTTTGCCGGAACCATCATAATCCACCACCTGGGCGCAAGAACCGCACTGCTGGGGCAGGTTTCTGGTGTGATCTTTGTCAAAAGGAAGGCCATGGAAGCTGCAAAGGTTCCTGAAATTTCGCCACATATTTACATAACACACTCGCTATAGATTATATATAATATATTCGTTATATATTCATAAAAACATACAGTCATATACTGAATGGCACAGTGTTGTCTGACACTCACCCTTCGAGTGGTATTTTGAAAAGTTGCAGAGCGAATTTGTTTCAAATGTTTCAATGCATCACTTCGCATGCCAGTGAGCACCCATAACATGTTGCTGTCTGGTGATTCACAACATACGATTTCAAGTTTGGCTCGTTGTTTGAACCCGAGCCACGTCGAAGATAAACTCTGCGTTGGTGATGTCAATCCCAACCTCTCTGAGGTATAATCCTCAGCATTTCTCGAATCGCCACACGGCAGATCTTCCAGGCCAAACAGAAGGGACCTCGCGGTCCTAAGAAAAACCTGAAAAGGCCGCCTTCTGTCAAAAGGGAACCCATTTTGAAAAAGCACTGCTTGTTTGATCTTCAGTGTATCAGAAGGTGCACACTTTGGAAATTCCTTGGGGACACAGCTGTGATGTGACAATCCTGAGGGTGGCCCCAACATGTAACATATTGGTCATCCAAATTCGGGTGTACGGGATATTGACCTATGGCAAACATATGTATACTATTGTATACTGGTATACCTATCTATGTTATTCTACGTTTATGACTAGACAAGTGAGACCGTTGGGATTTGCTGTAAATATAGCTGCACTAAAAGCCCAGACCTATGGCAACACGAAGGTTGCTTGGCAAAGCGTCGTACATCTGGCTTCAGCAGGGCTTGCATAAGCTCTTCCTGGGAGTTGGGCCACCGGGATTTGCCCAAAAGGATGTCTGAAATGGGCCGTGTCAAATGATGGGTCTAAGTGATCTAATGTTTATTAATGTTTAAAGGCCCCCAGCCAATGGTCCCATATATCATCATATATCAATATCATATGGGGCTCATGTATTCTTACGGTTGGCCGTCAAATTGGATCATCTAAAAAAAAGGCTCAACCCGAAACTGGTCAGACATGGATGTCACCACCATCCTTTGGCAGGCTCCTTGGTAATATGGCCATCACCATTCCCATCTGCTCGTCTGAAGACCTGAATCGAGACACATGGCTCGGTCTTTCGATTCTTTCTGCTGATGTCTCCCCGGAACCGTGCTGGGAAGATGACAGTTATTCACTACGGACCATACTGACCAAATACTGCATCATCAGCTTCCCACCATGAGGTTTTGAAGTAGACAAGAGATGCTTGTGGCTGTGGCCTTGTGCCAATTGTTGGGTTGCTTTATGTTCGAGTATGTGCGATTTGGTGTTTTTCTAGTTGTGGTAGTTGTCAGGGCTGTTGTGGTTGTGCTGGTGGTTGAGCTTGTTACATGGTTGTTGTCGTTGTTCTCAGCATCGTAGTCACTACTACTGTCGTTGTTATTGTTATTCTGGAGATTGCTGAGTCCTGTGCTTTCAGACACTTATGGCAACCCTACCAACCAGCTTGGAAATAAACATTGTGAGTCAATGTGAGTCATACGTCAGCACAATCCAAAGGAAGATCCGTTCTGGAATGGAAGACATGATTTTGAGCCTTTCCATTTATCTCCATCCGAGGTAGATACAGGGTATCTACCCCAAAACTGGGCAACAAAAAACATGGGATACCAATATCACTAACCATTGTATTTTATAGCGATGTCTTGAGGACGTCTACGGATAGGAGATCATAGCGCATAGCATGGCCTCATCCACCTTGACCGTGGCCATGCTGGTGTGGTACTCCTGCGACCGCTGGTTGCCCGGCAAGCTAGCAGCATTTTATTGGGGGGATCAGGCACTACCATCCCTGGGCATGTCTGAAAATGGGCATACCACAAACATCTACAAGAATGGCTATGTCATATAGGAAATATATAGGACATATGATGATCCACAGGATTTAGGGGTAGCCTATTCTCGGACGAAGCCACATGTTACTGGCATCAACCAATGGGACGTACTTCAGCTGGTGATACCTCCATGTCAAACAGAGATATATCGCCATGATATCCCCAGTTTTGCAGGGTAACTACCAATTTCATTCCAATTCGATCACCCCTTAGTTTTTCTTAATATAATACTTCTGGTCTAATTGCTTAAACGCCATTTCGGTTGGTCAAAGTGAACCCATTCTTCTTGCTACTTAAATACCAATTTGTACAATTTTTTTCTAGTTAAAATCCCGCCGTTTTGCTAGTTTGATCCCAATTTCGGGTTAAAATCCCAAACAATTGCTGGTTAACTAAGGTTAACTAAGGTCAACTAAGGTTAGCCAAGGTTGGAAGTATATATAAGTACTATTTTTGTTGGACCGATTTCTGGCTGCTTCGCCATTTTTCGGGCACCAGGTCACACCAGGTCAGCGGGCCTGGTCGCGCATGGCCTGCAACTTCTGATCCAGGGCCGCTTCCAAGGTGCTGTCCACGATGACCTGCAGTCAGCCATGTTGGTACCCCAGCTGGATGGTTTTTGGATGGTTTATACTAGAAAATCCATGGAAAATCCCATGGAAAATCCTATGAATATAGATGAATACACATGATTTTTTGGGGTACCCGGATTGTAGGAAACCATAGGAAACCTCCAATATGGTGAGGATTGGTGGTTCTGAATTTTCTAAGGCCTGCAGGGGCCCTCATGTCGAAAACTTCGATCCTCTCATCTCGAAGTTTTCTGAACCAGCAGCAGTCAACAGTGAACAGCTGGGGTGTGGGCTGATACGATCATATTCATGATGGAAAAGGTCGTGATGAGCAAGAATGCCACAAAAACCATCCTGAGTTCGGCATTTTGGCATCACCGTGCCAGGACTTTCTGTGCCACCAGGAACCGTGTGTGGCCATAGCCAATGCAATGGTGGAAATCTATTAATGTTGGCTCCTGATTGGCGCAATGGGTCGGTATTGTGTCAAGTTTTTTGAAAATAATTCAGGTCCTGTTAATTTTTTGGGCTGGGTTGGTATTGTGTAATGTTTTTTCTCATGCCATTTGTTCAGCATGTTTTTTCAGTTTTTGTCAGATTGTTTCAGCATTGTTTTTCAACATGTGTTTTTCAGTAATTATACTTACATCCTTTTATCCTTTCCTCTACTTTAGCCTCTTCTCTTGATCCCAAATAGTAGGTTGGTTTGGGTGGTCCTCTATTGTGTCCAACTTCTTCTGAAGTAGAAAGTTATCCTAATCCTAAGCTACCATTATCTACTTTTCTTTACTCCAGCTTTTGTACCTGCAAGCCACAAGCTCTCACCATTTTTTTTGCATTGCATCTTGAAGGTTGAAAAGGAACATCGATTGAAAGTAATTTGAAATCAATTGAAATCCTTACTAAGATCATGATCCAAAACCATTCCTGACCTGGTCCCTCAAAATCTACCAGCCTAAAGATGCCCCTTCATTTTTTTGGAGGGGGGACCTACACTATTTAGTCAGGAGCCAACATTAAAATGATTATTCCACTGGGCTTTTACCATGACCAGCCCAGCAAAACTGGGTGACATGGCAACATCCGAAGAATCTAGCTGACGAGAATTCAAGGATAAAACATAACATTGTTTGTTTCCCAGAGAACCATCATTCATTGGGATTCTGTGGAAGGTTCATAGTCATCCAGGTCCCCATCAAACCTGGTAGGACGAACCCCAGGCTCAAGAGCTCATAGCGGTCTCTTGCATTGAACATGACCAAACAACCTCCGACGTTTCACTATGTTTGAGACATTTTTGGTATGGGTTCCGCTGAGGTAACGGAGAAACACACCTTTTCCAACCACCAAACTCACCAGCCACGTTTAGGTGTTCCCTTGGGGTACCCGGGTAACAATCCCAGCCATCGATGCCAAAGACGCCAGGTCCATGGTTCGAACTCCATTGCTTTTCGCGCGACAGTGGGCCAACCTTCCAGCGTCATCACTTGGAAGAGAGTGAAGGAGCCTTCAGAACAAGGTTCGCGGCAGCACAAGGTCAACATGGAAGTTGTTTGTTGGAAGAAAATACTGCACTAATTATAGTGTAAATAGGCTCCAATATCCCCAACAAATCTTTGGAAATAAGTTGCCTGGCAATTTTCCAGCCCATAATATTTCCAGTGCTTTTTTTTGCAGGTTGAGGTATATTTTGCCATATGATTGACATGACAGAGTTCTCTACAATTTTCCTTGTGCCATACGCAACAACTTGTTTTTGTGAGTCTGGGTTCATGTTTGGTACCCATAAAGTTGGATGGTCAAAAACCAATCTCCACAATCTTTGTATCAAACGGCCTTCATAGTTCACCCATTCCGGAACAATTGCAGGATATTTGTAGCAGAAATTATGCTTTCCCGCAAAATTGTCCGCTAAAATCTGTCATGAAACCTAAAACGCATCAAAAAGCTGGTTGTGAGTAGATTGTGGATTACTTTCATTTAATGTTTGTCGCCCCATGAGAACCCACAGTGACAGAAACCTTCCATCTTCTGATTTACCAATAGATTGGTCCGAGGGAAAATTGGAAACTAGGACTTCTAACCCACAAGGAGTTTCCTGCAAAGCTTTTCCTTTCAGTCAAGGAAATGGGACCACATGGGACCACTATGGACCACCTGGTTGAACCGACTGGTAAAACTTCCAGCGACATACCACATGTGGATTGTAGATTTCAGCATTGTAGAATTCTCCTATTGTCCAGAGATTTGTGCAACCCAGGATGGCTTAAAGCATGGGATATTGACTCAGAATATGATTCATTTTGGGGTATTGAAACATCAATCAGCTGTTGGTGAATGATTTTGAGCCACGGCACTGTAGAGGATGTTGCCGAAGTATCGATCGATTTCCGCATCTGCTTCTTTGTGGGGGAAACCCACCGTCCGCGTGAGGAGGATGGCAAAAATATAGATTAAAATAGATATGAGAACCTGGGCAGTCGAAGTTGCACCTTGTGATAATTATATGTGAAAGCCATCCCGTCATGAATTTGGAAAACAGAAACGATCTCACCAAAACACGCACTTAATACCAGCTCTTGACACCAGCGCATACCAAAGGAATCGAAGGGAACCGTGCTGCTGCCTTGCTAGGAACAAAGTACAATCAAGAGGCTGGAAAAACAGGGCACCGTGCTTCCAACAAATTGTTGGAGAAATGACCCAACAAGGCCCAACAATAGAGAGAAATGGTTTTCTCTCTTGCTTAGTTTACTTTGAGTTTCCTTTCCTTTAGAGAAGAACCGGGCCAAGCACCAAAGATACTTGGATTGCAACTCCAACTCGACACCGGATTCACAAGTGTATATACATAATAATCTATGTATATATATAATTATATATATAAATATACAAAGCCATGGTTGACCTCTTGGTGGTTTCAACCCATCCCAAAAATAATACGAATATATCAATTGGAGCATTCAATTCTCTAGTGTGTCGGTGGTCAAAGGTGCCATCTCGGGAATGGCCAAGTTGGACCAATTGACCCGTACCCATATGTGGCTATGGATCAAAACGTCTCTGGCCCGCTGAAAGACGTCAAAATCGCTGCAAAGTAGATCTTCATCCTCCCATTCATATAGGAATATCATGGAATATCATGGGTTCTGACAAATTTGAACCATACCAAAATCATCCAAAATCAGCGTTATAGAAATGATCCCTTGAATGGGCAAGCAGCCCAAGCCCACAACAAAGCTCTCATGGCGTCTACGGCACCTGACCATGAAAAGCAGGGCCCGAGGTTTGGGATCAACCGGTGACTCGTCTCAAAGTGCGAAGGGCAAGTGGGGATCAACACCTTCTAAGATGTGTACATAATTAGTACACATATAATACATGTCTATATGGATGTTTGTATATAATGTATGTAATGTATGTAATGTATGTAATGTATGTATGGTATGTATGGTATGTATGGTATGTCTGCATGGATGCATGGATGCATGGATGGATGGATGTATGTATTGTATTGTATCGTATTGTACTGTGTGTTATGTTATGTATGTATTTTATGTTATGTATCCAATGCATGTAATGCATGTAATGCATGAATGTAATGCATGTAATGCTTGAAATGCATGTAATCTATGTAATCTATGTAGTGCATGTAATCTATGTAATCTATGTAATCTATGTAATGCATGTAATGCATGGAATGCATGTACTGCATGTACTGCATGTAATGCATGTAATCTATGTAATCTATGTAATGGAATGTAATGTATTGTAATGTAATAATGTATGTATACGTATATGTACGAATAGAGCAACCGAGAAAGTTGGAGAAAAAACATGACACCCATGGGTGTATATATGTGTATGTATATATATATATATATCTTCCAAAACACATCATCATTAAAAATCAAACCTGGGGTACCAACAAAACACCTGGCGGGGATCAACAATTCGGGAAATGCGGAAACCAAAGAAATTACTCCATCATAGCTGGTTGTGCTGGTGTCATACTGCTTTCATTGCCTTTAGTGGCACAAGGTGTTACCAGAAAAACACAACCGCCTCTATTTCAAGGCTGTTAGCTATGGACACTCAAATGTGACAACAAGCCACGACGCTTTGCTCGATGCAAAAAAAAAGGCTTTCGTACTCGCGGCTTAGGCTTTGCCGCAGAGCAGACTTCACGACACCATGACTCACAAAAGCAATGATACGCTTCCCTGCTGAGCATCATGTCCATATTTCCAGCATGCCAGTAGAACATTTTGAAACTATATCCTCATATATGAATGTATATATCATCATATAATATCATATATCATTAGATATCATATCATAATATACATAATATATATATAATGTATATCATCTATATCCATTCCACTCTCGCCAGGCACCTATGACCAACAGCCATAGAGGTCTGAAGAATCTCAGGAGTCTCAACACCCGTGCGACTCGCAGCACTCGGAGGACTCGTAGCGCACTTAAGCTGCCTGGCTGCCAGCACTCGGTGGGCAGCAGGGCGGGACATCCAGCCGCATTTCCCACCCAAATTTCACACACCTTATGATGTACAAAATATGTACAAAACAAATTGTGAACCATAAGATACCATAAGCAATGATCAATCATAATCATCCTGAAGTACTCCTGAAATATATAGCAGTAGAACGGACAATTTTACCTGTCATTGAGACAGCACAAAGAGTCATGCCCATACAAATCATCCATCTTTCAGGACAATCAAACATGTACACTGACCACGTCATCCATTCTATTTGAAAGTCCAATATGCCCTGCAATCCGTTGCCAGGCTGGCAAGACCGACTCTTTCAGGGGCCCACCAGAATCATAGCTGAACATCGCCGAAGAATATCAAACACACCTTCAATACCGTTCAACATCAAATTACCTACTAGAAACAATCAACACAACTACAGTAACAATTCTTCGTTGGCAAGAATGTCCACCTGACTTTGACTGACACGATCTTTCTTCTCCACCCAAATACACCATTCACATCCATGGAATCCAATTACCAGTATCCCACCATCCCGTCATATTTTTGGATGGCTCAAAACCTACTGCATCCTTTTTGGGGATGAACATCAATTCACCATCTATTTTGGGCTTCCCCAATATAATTCACCAGGGTTTTGACCCTGCCTGAGCCATCGGAGATGTACACCAAGACAAAGGTATCGAGAACGGATAAGACCACCAAGAGGAAGTCCTCAGCGACTCCCGATTTTTCAGGATCTTTGAATTTGGATCTGTCCACACCCGGCCATCCTGGCCAATCTTTATAGGGAAAAAATGATATTAATCATTAACCCATGATTTTTTTAAATATCCATATCCGGCACACCAAGGATGCCAAAAAAAATCTGGAGGCGTTGCCACTAGAGGGTCCGACACAGCAGCAACTGTTGCCATCTAGACGTGGGGAGTTACTATATATATAATATCTATATTCAGAATATATGTATATATGTATGTGTATATATATATGTATATAGATTATATATATATGATATATATATATATATCATATATATATCATATATATATATATATAATCTATATACATATATATATATATGTAATTATTAATATCTAGACATGGAGAGCTACTCTATATATAGTATTAATATTTATGAATCCCTGTGACAGTTAAATCATATATCAAGCATTGAGATTCATACACCATCCAGTAATATATAAAATAATGTATATGTTCGCGTGGTTGCCATCTACTGATCCATCATATTCATCCACTATCTCCAGATTCATCACCTTTTCATCCGGTTTCTCCCGTCTCAAAGGACGCTCATCCGCCCATCCGGCGACTACACCGGCCAGGCGACAAACTTATTCCAATTGTCCGTGATGAAGGGCCACCAGGTTCGAGAATAGATTCGAATCAGTAGCTCCACACAGAAAAAGAACACAAAGCAATAGTTCACCTGCAAAGCATGAGGGAAGTATGGACATAAATACTTGGGGATGTGTTATCACCAGTCACAATAACAGTCCTTATTCGTCACTTCAACCAGTGTATAACAATAATAAACATTAATAGATAATAATAGTATAGTATATAATACTGTGTATATAATAATATTATCATAGTCATAACTTTTATATTTAAACATATACGTATATGTATGTATATACATACGTCGATGTCACCAACCACAATATATATATATATATTATAAAGGAGAAGACTCGAACTGTAGAAAGAACATGAAAGAACACTATAATCGGCAACAAGAGGCTGTACGAGGGTTTATCAAGATTTATGAAGATTTTTGATGATGTATTATTTCTAATACTAAATCCCATGAATCCCGAAAAACCACTGATTTTAACCCATTTTTGGTTTTGCTGCCCATCATTTTGGGGTGAAAAATGGATTTAGACCTTCTGGGGGGAGCAGGGGGGGTTTATTAATGCATCACCAGACTTGAGGTGGCCCACGAAAGTTGGATTCATCTACCCAGTTGGCATCCGGCTGGCCACAAAGAAAACTCCAGTGGATGTGCAGGTGACATCAGGTGACAGCCATGCTGGGCGACCGGACGACCGTCCAGGGATCCAGTGATTGATTCTCGTAGACCTCTGGGTGATGCAAATCCTCGGTCTTCCGACATAGGCGAAATAAGATGATATAAGCAATAACAGTTGGAATATGCTGTTGAAGTTCAAATTCGGAACCATTCCGAAGCAATCTCAAGCCAATTCCTTTGTGATTTATCCATGGATATCCATTCTTCATCCATTTTTTCATGGAATCACTATGTTCAACTGCCGAGGGTCGGTCTCGATCCCCAACCACACCTCGGTCTCACATGCACCAGCTGTGCTATGGGCGGATAATCACCATGGCTTTCTTGGAAGATTTTAGTACCAAACAATAGCGATAAACCATCACATTTGGAGGGTACCATAACATGGCAATTAGCAATGGGGAAAACCATATTGGTTTCCTGGACCATGAACGCGCTATGATTGCTTCATGGACTTGATTGCATCGTTGGCCATGAGAACGTACACTCGATTTCATCCGCGCTTTGTTTGATGCAGCCTGCCCGAGACCACAGTTAAACACATTTCCATGTAGAGTTCATCCCAGCCGTAGCCACGGAAGCCGTCGCGAGCATTGCCCGAGTGGCGGTATTCAAAAAGATGGCCGTGGACACCACCGTATTGAACAAAGCTCCACGGGTCCATGGCAGTTTCTCATACACCTGCACCACATGAACCACATTGTAAGCTGAACTTTAGTACCGTGGGATGATCAAAACTGCTAATATCCTGGTAAATGGCACATGTCCTAGGGGCCAAACATAGTGATTGGAGATAGTGATATGTATATATATATAATACTATATATATATACATACCAGTATGTATATATATATATGATGGTCATCCATTCCAAAATTCCATGATGGGAATCATTATCATGGGTATACAACTCCATCTTAATAATCTTAATAGATTGATGACCGTCCCCAAATATTGGTATCCAACTTTTGACCTTGGCACATATGACCACCCCCCAAAAGTGGTGAAACCAGCAGCAGGGTTGACCATGGTGTAGGTAGGCCACATCCAACAAGCCGTCCACAGGCTATTGATCTCAAGTAGCCCCGCTTTTACTTCGTTTTGTCACGTTTTTTGGAGGACCCCAACTCTCCGATTCCTGGGAAGAAACCCAACTTGCACGTATGATTCTTGTTTCCAAAACCATCCAAAAAAAAACGGAAAAAATATGTCCCTGGTCAGATACCCATGCAGCCACTTTGGAAGTTGTGAGGTGCCTGCTCTTCCGAGGGGAGCTTCCATTCCATGGTGTGCTCCTTGCGAGCGGCCACATACCAGCAGCAGGGAAGATAGGGGGGACATATTGGGATCAGGCGAACAGATGCAAACGAATGTTGTGGAGGTCATGCTCACCCAAAAGAAATTGGTTGAAACATGAAACAGAATCGATACAGTACTGGGAAGAGCAAAACATGTATATATAATATATATGATATATTATCATATATTATCATATTATATCATGTAGATTTTTTCTCCATCTATAAATGAAGAGAAACACATGACATGTACATGACACAATGTGTTTGGGGGTCCATCTGGGATCCCCCAAAAACCGCTTCCCCCCCGACGGCCCGACCCAGTCCCTGGAAGATCCCAAGCTTTCCATATCGCTGCTCAGCGTGCGCAAACGATGGTGCTCGTTGTGCGTCATGCTTGACATACCTCAGTATGGACCCTATAGACCCTATGGACCCAGGGGATAGGTCCGTAAAATATGTAACTACTTCTAAAACCAACATCCCTGAAAAGAAATCATCTATTGGAGAAGATGAACATCTATGGAAGCCAACACATTTATAGATACTTATACTTATACATGTCTAATAATGTCTATAGAATAATCGAATTTTAGAGATATTCATACATAAATATACATAAATTAAATATCTCTTGAACATTCTCTATAGATCTCTATAGTAAATTTAGCATTGTTTAACAACAGTTCCCACCATCTCCAAGGTGCTGGTGCCGGGGATGTCCATCGTGGGTCTGACCCGGTGTCGACTCGGCACCCCTGAGGCGCCTGAGATCGACTGGACGGGCGAGTGAGTCATGGTCACTGCGTCCACCGCATGGTCCAAGGCAGCACCTGACGTCCCGCTGTAGGATGCCCACCGCGTAACGCGGGGCCGTGGGAACAATCAAACATGATGGGAAACATATGGTCTTTTTCTATATACCACATCAATTCATAGAATACGATAGAATGCGTACATGTTTGATAATTTTGATTTCCTGGGGTGAAACAATCAGCCAATGGGGATGGCTTGCTGGTAAAACCTCATAAAACATTAGGAGTAGATGGTTTATTACCGGGCGGAAAGAAATATGTCCGGAAATGTCAATAATGTGAAATGGAACAAATTGCTTGGGGGATGTTGGGAATGGGTTTGTCTACCAGTCTAATGTACTGTCACCTATTGCTTGTGAAGGGGGAATTGCCTCTAAATTCATGCAGCCTATCAGGGGTAACACGACCTGTATGGCCCAGCGAGGTGATTTTGCACCTTCCAAAATGGGCACAGTCCAGGCATAGGACGAGGATTACTTGCTGCAACTCCAAAACTGATGAAAGACACCGATGAAACGAGTGCGCCCGACACTTTAACATTCTGACAATTGCTGAATTCATGGCTAAGAATGCTAAGATATAGACCATCTGCGCGGTGTGGGTCAAAATTGCATATCCAAGAACCTGTATATTTATTGATTATATTGGATTGTTGCTGGACTAAACAATAATGTGCTTCCCTTTGCCCAAACGCGCCGGGGATCTCCCTGGCTCTGCGGCAAGGGAACCAATGGACGCCACTGATGTGCGGATGGCTCTGCCCACGGGTGGTTGAAGAGCCATGGCCCGGGTGCCACGGTGCCAACGTTATGGACTTCGATTTTTTTTGGGGGGGTCCCGGAACCAATGGAGCCCCGGCCCTTCGAACACTTGGTGTCGACGTGGCTCTCTTTTTTGGGTCTGATAGCTGGAAATATGAGTGGCCAGTACTCTTTGATATCTAGACGTGAGGGGTGACAGCCACCGCACCGGCCACTCTGAATCAGGATTGTTTTTTTCACTACAAATAAAGGAAACAAATCAGTTCAGTCCGCGAAACTACAAGAATAGGTCTGTGCCACCGCAATTCTCATGACATTTCATCATGACATGATTATGTAATTATATGTAATTATGCATATATTATCTTTATGGTCTTCGTTAATCTATCTATCAGCATTGTCAACCTGTTTCCTGGTTTTTATCCAACCTATTGATGGGTGAAATCAAGGGCCTTCCCACTGAGAGCCAGGGCCAAGATGGTGGCCATGTGTCGTACATGGGCACCTGATGTACACTAGCTGTAGATGTACATGAATACCATGAGTGACCATGATGTATATCTACCTATTTAGAATTAGAATAGATAACTCTACTGTACAATGATATATATATATATAATGTACTGTATGTAGTAAGAGCAAACATCATGTCTTGAACATTGGTTGATCCATTGGTTATACTTTTGCATTGTACTATTGCAGATGTTTGATGCATGATAAATCGAACTTGGATACCCAAACATGGCTTCACTTAGTCCCAACAACTGGCAAACAACGGTGAACCCTCATCCTCATGCTGACCAAACCAGCAGAGGTCAAAAATGGCCAACGATATTGGCTGCTTACAGACATTTCATGGATGGTACGGGTCAACAATGATCAACATGTTGGATCATGTTGGTACCTTCCAGACCCAAACGACTTCGAGAGTTGCTTTCCCACTGCCGCGGGCCCCAAATGGTTGGCCCTTGAAACCAACTGGGCCAACTGGGCCAGAAGCTCCCCAGCCCCGCAGATCTCATTTTTTTCCCCCTCGACTCCTGCGTTGCGGCACTCGTACCTTTGACCTGCGGGTTGCATTGCACAGGTTGCGCAGGTTCCGCTGCTTTGCAGCAATTTGCAACAGAATTTGCAACAGAAAAACATACGGGTGTGTCTGAAAATAGTGTATCCCTAAACCCAATGGTTAATGATCAAAATGGCTATATTGGGAGAAAAGATGAGAAAAGGCTATGCCAAGATCCTGCTGGTTCAGAATGAAAAATCACCGCTCCGAATGGGGAGGATGAGAATGGAGATGGTGATGGTGACGGCGATGATGATGGTTATCGTTATCATTTATCATCATCGTTGTCATTGTGTGATTCGATGATATCGTACATTCTCAATATATGATACTATATGCACCTAACATCATCTAAACAGAAAGTCCATCTGGCGGGAAATGGGGCCAGTTCCAGCATCGCTGGGATTCCCTGCGCGTTCACGCGCCCGCGTGGACAACCAAGGGTCTTCCCAGCTGCTCGACGACTGCGACACATTTTTGGGATCGAATGGATGACGCTGGGAATAAACGTATCTCGTAACCAAGGGGAACCTGTGGCCAAATCTTTGTCAGCTTTTGGAATCTTGGCATAGAGATTGATAGTGATAAACTCCTGACCACAACCATTACCCCTTGTTCTGACTGAGTTGCAACACTTCACCAAGCTGAAATAGGCTCAGTTTGTGGTGGTTTCCCTCCTGAACCATCATCTTTGGTGAGGTCGTCGTGATGTCGTTTAATTGGTCAGAGACTTGTACAATTCCGCAGCTACGCGCTACATCCGCTCTGGCTCTCTTCAAGACTTCCGTTCAGGCTGGCCATGGCTGGCCCATTTTCGTTGAGAAGCATCTCATATGTGTTGGTTGAATCCATTCGTGTGTTAACAATATATACCAAAGCATTAGAACATATCCCAGATCTGCATTTCATTTCGTTGATCTTCCATTGGAGCAACAACTATATATCAATCATTATCAATCCCCTCTCCAAACTCCAAACTCCTCATGCCTCAGGGAACGTCACGGCCGCAGCCAGGCAGTGCCAACCTGCCCATGAAGTGAGGACTAAGATCTGTCTTTTTTTGGTGGGGACATTGAAGTTAGCAACTGATTTACGGCACTTACAATTCTATCTAGGCTAATCTAGGTGGTCGACATATCCATCATCGGGGGTTGTAAGGGCTCCACTGTAGCCACATGTGAGGCATGATCTCATGAAATACTGGTTGGTCGAAACCGGAGTTCTTATATGGATGAAAACACATTGGATTTGGCGGTATACCATTTCTTGAGACAAACTCAATATTTCCATATATTTCCTAAATCTGACACAAGCCATGTTGGAGATCATTTACAATGAGGGCAGCTGAGCTGGTAACATAATCATGCAAATCATCCAGCAGCCCATCTTCCTTAATATCCCCCAGAAACCATCATCTAGCAGGGGATTTACCAATTTCGGGACCATTTTGGTGGACCTAGGGCCGTAGGGCCTGGGATGGGGGATGGGATGGGATGGTTTGTTGTTGGATATTGTTGGATCCTCAACTGGCTCTAACATGTTATAACATACCATTTGATACCGATTGTATCCTGGATACGAGAAGAGTGAAAAGATATAATTGCCAACCATTCATATACTATAGTGTTTGAATGTGTTTGATAGTTTTAGGATGTTGCACGCATTATTCCAGAGTTTGTTGTTGTTTTTTCGCATTCGGAGTCACTACGGAAATCCTCCGAAATGACAGCTGTGGAAACAGCTTGCCTTAAACTCACGAAGAGGAAACGCAACAAAAGAGTTTGAAGACTGCTAGTAGGCAGGGGCACTCGTTCAAGGCTCTGATTGAATTGCCTGCCAAAGGTCAACTCGTGCAGGTTGCTCAGCAACGTGACTGTTCGCGGCTCTGATTAAACCACTCGCCAAACGTCAAGGGTTGCAGGTTGCCGGGCAAGGTCATGCCTTCAAGGCTTTGGTTGAAAAGCCAACCGACAGTCAAACTAAGCAGGTTGTCCGGCAAGGTAAGTCGATGGAGGCTTTGATCAAAGTACTTACCAAAAGTCAAACTTTGCAGGTTGCCCGGCAGGGTCATGCCTGCAAGGCTCTGATTGAAACGCGAACCGAAAGTCAAATGGTTGCTCGGCAAGGTGACTCGGTCGAGGCTCTGATTATAATCCTGACCAAAAGTCAAACCGTGCAGATTGCCCGACAGTGTCACTCGATCAAGGCTCTGATTGAATAGGCAACCAAAAATCAAGTTTTTGGTTGCTCGGGAAGGATACTCCTTCCAGGCACTTTGAGGCAGATGGTTCAAATAGCGAGACGATTCTCCACCAGCTATCTGTGTGAGCCCTTCCGATGCAAACTCTTCCTCAGAAACTGGGACTTCCTTGTTGTAACTCCATGCATCACATAAATCTGTTGGAATGTAAGTGCAGGACACTATGGATGGCCACATCTCGCTCTCTCGCATGCTCTCGCAACGTTAGACGAGCGGTGAAGCAAAGCCTGTGAACTTCCCGGCCCAGGGTGCATCCTTCACATTCCTTCACTAGGAAAATAATATTTAATATGGAGGTATATGGAGATCCATCAGCAAACCACCAGATGATGGCTCCATATAGCCACCAGCACTGGTAGACATTGGACGCGCAGCGCCGCAGAACTTTTTGCCAGCAAATTCAATATGGAACCTCAAAATTGGCCATATCCAATATATGTAAATTCATCTCCGCTTTCAGGTCCCATGCTAGATTTACATAGATTTACAGGGTGTAACCACCTTTAGGTATTGTTCAACTGGTGTTTTTTTTCCCAGGGCACACTTATGATCCGTAATGATCCGTATCTATTTCAAACATCGAGATGCTGTATGTGCTGGTTTAACTGTTACCAGGATTCCATCATATTCCATCCGTCTTCCGGAAACTCTTGAATCTTCATGAATCTTCGCTAGTCTAATCACGATATAATTCTTCTCAGTCAATAAAATTAGCAAGTCAATGCCCCTGCATCCCCTTCCTACATGTTGCGGGAAGAGCTTCAGATTGGCCGAATGTTGACCCATCCTTTGGCTACCGTATTCCGCCAGGTCACCCAGCCTCTCGCCGCAACTGAATTGGAGTGATGACTCAAATCTGGTACCTGATGGATTCGGGTGGATTGCTAGGCTGCTTAAAATGATACATGTGAGTGTAAAACCATAACAACGGAGGTATGTATAGTGGGGATGTAACCAACAATGCGATATTCTATTTTGGGGTTGCCTAGAAATGGACAGAAACGGGGCATTTGCCTCATCTTGCTCATCTTGTGGCAGTTTTAAATACCCGAAAAAAATATCGACAATGAGATTGTTGTGTCCTCGCCCTCCATTAGCATATATATATATAATATACATACATTTAAAGGCTATTGGGGATGTAGGTATTTTAAGTCTTGCCAAAGTTCATCAATTAAATATCCTTATCATCCTTAATATAAATTGGTCCGCGGTGTTTTTGTCGCCAGCAAGTGCGGTGGTAAGTGTGTTGATGATCTAAAATAGACTATAATAAACTACGACAAAAAGGGACAAATTCCACCAATCACTGCACATGATGCACATGTATGACACTTGCAACCGTCACTTGGTGGGTTCCTGGGCACGAAACGAAACTCAGAAATCTACCGGTGCAGTCAATCGGGGGACTATGGAGGTTGGGATGTGGATGTTAGAAGCAAAGAGTATGTGATCGACGTGCTGTGGGATTGCATACTTGATCAGGCATGCTGGCGACATGTTGATGGGGAATATTTGTTTCAGATTTCTCATTCAGCATTGACTCAAAGATCTCAAAGATTAAGTGAGGAAACCAACAGAACCTGTCAATGTCCTTTCCATCATGGAGAACAACCGGAAGATCTTGCGAATAGGTTGGATCCCTAGAGATACGATTGTTCCAGCACAACCTGGACCACCTGGCTCTCCAATGGTGTCGGTTTCTGTCCCCAAGAACACATGGCATCTTTTGGGAGGAAACATGGAGATGTGAGTGCCACAGTGAGTGCTTGTCAAACAAATGCGACCCATATTCCATTTAACAGCAGGGGAAACCAGCGATGGTTTAGTGGATTAGCCATTAAACAAGGTCTTAAACAACCATTATATTATATGCCATCCCATCATCCCATCCCCAAATCATGGACCTCCATCGTCTGTAGTGGGAAGTGATGATCTGTAGTTACTATATGGATTTGTCCAAAGATGAGTCCCCCCCTACATCATCTTACATCCATAATGCTTGATGATCCGTTTCCATACGTTCCCCATATTTCCATATTCTTCCTTAGAAAGATACCATTTTGATACCGCAGGACACCCCATGGTGAACCCGAACTCGTGCCTCGCGCACCAAATACTGCTTGGGGTAAGGCCGCTGGCCAGTGCTTGTGGCCTCGAGTCAGTCAGTGAGTCTCTCATCTATCTAATCTACCTCATCTGTCCAATTGTCTGATGTCTAATCTAACTAATCCAATCCACCCTACGGCTTACGAACTTCTTCCCAGTTGTATGTCCCAAAGCTCAGCCATGTTGAAAACTCAGAAAAACACTGGCAGAATACAGTGGGATGGCCGAAAAATCCTTCAGCAATTGGGCCAGAATGTTGCAGCCTGTCAGCACCATTTGTTACCTTGGCGCTTTGCCACGTCGACCTTTGGCGACAAAACGGCACGCGTTAAAACCTTCCATCCCTAGCCAGCAGTAGCAGTATTGGCAATGGAAAACTCCCTTTTCATCCTTTTTGTACATGAAAAATCATCAAGAACAGGGTATAACAGGGTATTACATGGGGATTTTCCATTGCTGTCCTGGACTAATTACCAAAGACATGGAATCATCCTCCCCCAGAGCATTGGAAGGGAATGAAAAATTGAAACCTGTTGAAACCATGAAACAGTAATTAGAATGCACGTTGGTCAAAGGCTCTAGTCTGCCGTACGGGTTTGTCCAAAAATGGTGGATGCCCCTAAATTCCTACTTTACCATATATACTTTACCAGTGAAAAACATGATGAACATGAATGAACCACAATAAACCATGCTAAGTGGGGTGCCCGATTTTCAGACAAACCCAACATTCTCATGTACACCCTTTGCCTTCAAGACAGCGACAACTTGGTTTCAAGTCTTCAATTTTCGAGATAAGAATATTCGGAGAAAAAATATTCAGTGCCGTAGTCGCAATGATCGTGCGCAGCGGCCCTGCTAACAACAAGGCTTCATGGCCAGGAATGAATATCTTGCCGGATTCCCGGCATTTCGATGCATTGATCCATTTAGTAGAGTCTCCGGCCCCTTGGTTGCGGGTGTCCGGCCCCTCTTTCTTCGATTTTTTTCGCGTTTCTCCGGCCAAATTTTGGTATCCGGCCCTTAAATTCCCGCGCTCTCGTCCATCCCGTCAGTGGCAACAGCTGGGGCCTCTTGTTCGAGAGTCCCTGAGCTCCTATGGCCTTGGTATGTATATACAAACGCATGTGTATCTGTGCTCAAAGGAATTTTAAAAGTCAAACTTCCGACAATATGGACAGATGAAAAAGCAGAGGTGGGAAAAGTCAGAGAAGAGAAGAGAAGAGAAGAAGAAAGAAGATCAGAGAAGAGAAAGAGTCAGAAGACAGAAGATGCAGGTGCGCGGAAAGGTAACAAAGTCGCGAAACACCGTGTTTTTCCAATGATTTGTGTGGCTCCCGAGGGTCGAAAAGTAGGCTCGCTAAAGCGGCGGGTGCGGAGCCTGCTTCGCGCCACAGCGGCGTGCACTCTTTCGACATCTGAACTTCCAAAAGTGCTCCGACCCTGGTGTGTTTTCTACATTTTGACTTGGAATTGTGCTTCGCGCCACAACAGTGTACACTTTTTCGACATCTCAACTTCCAAAAGAACTCCGACCCTGGTGTGTTTTGCACATTTTGACTTGGACATGTGCTTCGCGCCACAACGGCGTGCACGTTTTCGACATCTCAATTTCCAAAAGCGGTCTGAGAGCGTCAGTTTTTTGCGCTAACGGCGTGCCACTTTTCATCTCTCACCTCCCCAGACCATTTCCAAGTCAACATGTACAAAGCACACCAGGTTTGGAGCACTTTTTGAAGTTCAGATGTCGAAAAAGTGTCCGCGGTTTTGGCGCGAAGCACATTTCCAAGTCAAACTGTTAAATACACCACATGTTCGGACCACTTTTGGACGTTCAGATGTCGTAGCATTTCCAAAAACGATGGCAGGCGTGGGACATTTGAAGAGGATCCGTAAAGATGCATTTCGCGTAGCAGGCGCAATACAAGCGACATGTTCATCAGAGATGTTAGGGGGTCAGGGCGGAGATTTCCTGAGAAGGGTTGCATTTTGGAGCATGAGATCTTCAGGTTTGCTAAGATGATTTTGTTTGACAGGTGCAGCACTTCGTATGACCTGGCTTCACTTTTTCGCGGCAGGCGCAATACTTTAGACAGATGGAATGGACAAATCGCAAAACGCATTGGTACGAGGCCGTCAGCTTTGTTCTCAGCTTTCCATTTTTGAAGGAAGTCTCGCAGAATTGTTTCGTTTGTGATGTTGTCAACTTCGAAAATTGAGGAAGTCTCGCAGAATTGCTTCGTTTTGGATGTTTCAAAAATTGAGGAAGTGTCGCAAAATAGCTGTGTTTTCAAGCTTGCAGGTAGACAGACAGATAGACAAACAGATAGACAGATAGACAGATAGACGGATAGATAAATAGACAACTACAACTACAACTACAACTACAATTACTACCACTACCACCACTACTACCATTACTACCACTACTACCACTACTACCACTACTACCACTACTACCATTACTACCACTACTACCACTACTACCACTACTACCACTACTACCACTACTACCACTACTACCATTACTACCACTACTACCACTAGTACCACTAGTACCACTAGTACCACTAGTACCACTAGTACCACAACTACCACAACTACCACAACTACCACTACTACGACTACTACCACTACTACCACTACTACCACTACTACCACTACTACCACTACTTCCACTACTACCACCACACCACCACCACCACTACTGCTACTACTACTACTACTGCTACTACTACTACTACTACTATTACTACTTCCACTACTACTACTGCTACTACTGCTACTACTGCTACTACTGCTACTACTGCTACTACTGCTACTACTGCTACTACTGCTACT
>Ga0126342_10003286_pt1 | contig 26571 bp, 19 predicted proteins | sample Cyp1metagenome_FD_92528 | JGI IMG/M metagenome (GOLD analysis project Ga0126342, IMG submission 92528) | Coral microbial communities from Lord Howe Island, Old Settlement Bay, Australia - Cyphastrea 1 metagenome | ecosystem: Host-associated > Invertebrates > Cnidaria > Coral ...
CAAAACCCCACCTGAAAAAACATCAAAGGCGAAGATGAAACATTGAACCCCAACACAAAATCATAACAAGCAACATACAAACATATACGCCCTGAAACCCCCATTTTTCCATTTTTTTCTGGGGCATTTATCAACTTGCTTTCCCCATCTTTCCCCAGACACAGGTCAAAATTTATTGATTCATGGATGCCAGACTCTTTTTTTGGACGGCCATTTGGCAACAACATAATGACATAATACAGGTTTAATACAGGTTTCAAGGTCAACCCAATTTTTGAGTTCTGATGAGAGATGGATTTTTTTGGCACAAGGTCGCAAGCTGCATAAGACTAGTGCTTGTATATATAAGATATTTAAAATGACTGAGGAATGCAGGTATAATTAGTCGGCATTGCAGTTGATTGTGGTACCGTGCTTGTCCCCGAAAAGTCCTTCGAAACAGAAAAATCAGGAGCCTCTCTGTTGGAGCAAAGCCAAAAATTGTGATTGCCCTCCTGTTTTTTTCAAGAGCGATTCATTCACATGCCCTCAGATCCCTCAGTTGAGTGCTGTTGCCTAAAAGGACTTTGGAGAGTTGCTGGCTTCCCTCCAAACAAAGATGAAGGAGCTGAAGGCAGCAAACAACTTTCTTTCTCAAATATATTTCGTTCGCAAAGGTATTGTACGTGGCACACTTCGTTCTCTACCCCTTATGTACATGATATATGAATATGTACATGCGTGGCATTCCACTACATCAGATTGCATCACATTAGATTATATACATAAATACAGATATATATATATATATTATTTGCGGCCGCGCTCTGGACACCAGCCCGAGCACCACCTCTGTCTCCAAGAGGGTATCCGACCCTGAAACCAAAGTTAAGCATTATAGCATTTTAGCAATAATATAGATATATTGTATATAGACTTTCTCTCTTTTGATTTTGATCTCTATTTTTCTATCTATCTATATATCTTTCTATCTAATCTATCCATATATCTATCTATCTATCTATCTATCTTTCTTTCTTTCTTTCTTTCTTTCTTTTTCTCTCTCTCTCTCTTTCTCTTGGTTTCGTCCAGTCTGCACCCTTCAGGTGGATAGAGCTGAAACTGCAGCCTTGATGTCCCATTCTCAAGGCGCCTTGATGAATTCTGATAGATCAAAGAACTGGAAAGCATTGGGTTGTTAGCCTCTATGGCGACTGCTATGCACGATTTCATTTCATTACGTAGTTCTAAGCTGCTTTAGGTTGAGCAGGACCATGAGTTGTGTGTCTCTCATTGACACAGCACTACATCCTATTTAAACACTCTGCATGACATTCATGCGCTAGGACTCAATGGTGCTCCAGAGGACGGGATTGGGTTTTGGACCGTGATGTTCCATCAACATGTTTTCAGAGAAGCCTCGTCACTTAAAGCGCAATACGGACTCTCTACATCTCTTTACCACGTCTTTACATCTTGGATTGCAAGTAGCAACGACACATGCCAGGACTGCCAAGATGTACCTGAGAAGAGGCAGCTCGCTTGGCATTAAGTTTGCCGCATGTTGTGCTTTGATTCATTTAGATTCCATGGATCTAAAAAGATCTCTGGATATCTTACTAGTATGTAGAAAGTAGTACATTCAAACATGTTGGCATTATGTCCGCCGGTGTCTCGCTCGAAGCATTGCAACATGCGATAGGAAGGCGTCAGAGACTGCAGAGACTGCAGCAGACCAGGCGGGGAGAGCAAGATTTTGTCAATCTTTCCAAATCCTTCCATCGCCATTCCGTTGCCACACAAGGCCCGAGTCCCACAAGCTTTTCTTATTCTTTGAATTTCTTTGATATTCTTTGAGTCCTTTGAGAACTCCCAGAATTGCGTGGACCTGTTGCACCTTTGACGTTGGTGGACCTCTCAGGCCTTGAGATCACCAGTTCCGGGAGAAAGCCGATCTGGACAGGCACTACTGGAACTTCTCTTGCTGGTGGTACCTTGAATTTGGAGAGTAGTTGTGCAAGGGCATGGACTTCACAAGATGTGCAAGCACTTTGCATCAAGTTTTCAAGATTTGTTTACAATCCTTGCCGGTTACGCAAACGTCCAAGCAAACCTGAGGTTCAATGGGTCACCAACAACCCACGGCATAAGTTTGAGTTAAGGAGTGTGCGAGGAAAGTTGACGAACCTGGGAAAAAATATTGGTGCTCTCAGAGGTGTCTTTGTTTCCAAAGTGTCTATCTCTTTCCTGATGTCAAGAGCAGTAAATGTAAATGCAACCAGCATGTTCGACAGTACTAGTCGATGTGACATGCTGCCTTGTAATTTCGATGCAGGCGCACTCCGACCAGAAGTTGGTGGCTGTCGTTGGAAGCTTTCAGGCGCAGTTCTTTTCAGCCTTGACCCACCTTGCGCAGAATCTGACACCTTACTTTCCCTTTCCTCTCTCAGCTTGGTTGAATATGTTGGAAGCCTGTTTGGACAAATCAATAGAATTTGAGTCAGATTTTCCAAACTGAGAGCATTTGGGAGCAATCAGCAAGATCGCCAGTGTCTTGAATTCCGTTGACGACTTAGCATAGCTACAACTCGGCCATGTCTGCGGAACCTTTGGCGATTGAAGCAATTGGAGCAGGAAAGAACGAAGATGTCCGCGAAGTGGCACCAACGCGGGGAGTCTCCTTCTGGGGAACTGTGGTCACGATGCTCAACGTCTTCGTTGGAGGTGGAAGTGTAGTATTGCCTTATGCCTTTCGATTGTCGGGATGGCTCTTTGTTCCAGTGCTCCTTGCTGTGGGGCTGCTCATGGGCTTCACCCTTTGGATCATGGGCTTTCTGCTGCAGTCTCTGGATAGCCGTGCAGATGAAATGGGCCTGCCACGCTCGCAGCGAGATTGGGGCTTCATTGGATATATTGCCTTTGGCAATGTTGGCCGCTTGCTCTTTGCTGGCTGCATGTTCTTTGACCTGGCAGGTGGAGCCTTGGTCTTAATGAGCATCGTCATTGAACAGCTGCCTTTCCTCTTACCCATTAGACACTCTGCGACTGCCGTGCTTTCTTGCATTCTGGCTATTTTGTTCTGCTTACTCCCGAAGAAAGCTTTCTCGTGGATGGCCGTGGTTGGCATGGCTTCTCAGCTCTTTTTGGTGCTGGGCCTCGTGATCACAGGAGTCCAACTCCATTCCTCGCATGAGATCGCCACCGACCAAGTGGTCTTGGACCTGTCGGGTCTGCCACGTGGCTGTGGAATTGCTCTTCTTTGCTTTCTTGCACACAGCGAAGCTCCCTTGATTTATCAACTGATGGAAGACAAACGACAATGGACAAAAGTTGTGGTCTACAGCATGACTCTCACAGAAGCCTTTCTATTGGCATTTGGGGTTTTGGGCTACGGCTTTTTTGGCACTAACGTAGCGCAATCCATCGCCGATAACATTGGCCGAGATTTGGATCTGCAGCTTTTGCCCAATGCTTTGAGTGCATTCTTGGGGGCTGCAACCATCCTGGGTCTCTCCTCAAAGCAGCTGGTAACTCTGCCTCTGCTGCTGGATGCAACCACAGACTTGTTTGGGGATCGCTTGAGGTGGCGTGGCCAATTTGTCATGAAGACAGTTATTTTGATTCTCTCTACTATTCTGTGCCTGGTGCTCAAGAATGCAGTTGCCTTTATCGGTGACCTTGTTGGTATTCTCCCAGCAAATTGTGTATGTGTTGTCTTCCCATGCATTGCCTTCTTAAAGCTGCATGGAGAAAACATGCCCCGATGGAAACGTGGCGGGGTGCTTTTCCTTGCAATCCTCTTTGGCTTGTACAGTGTCTATGGACTGATCGAAACTGTTCGCCAGCAAGTTGCCATGTAAAGAATTTGCAGGCGGGTCTTGATCATTTCTGAGAGGTTGCTCACCACAGTTTCATGTACATTGTAGTTTATTGTAAACCTAAATCTTAATCCTGCATGTGTCTTGGGCCTTGTTCCGGGCTGAAGGAATTCATCGAAAGTTAAGACCAACAATAGACTTGGAAACAGCCGAAGATTGCCAACGATTGGCTAAGCAGATAAGTATAAAGCTGCGTGGCCAAAAGGTGGCTTCTGACTTTGGCGGATTGGGGGTGATTGGGATGACAAATCAACAAATGCCTGCCAATGAACATTTCGTGCGAGCAATAAGACAGCTGGATTTTGACTTCAAAGGCACGCCAAGATTGCAGACTCCAGTGCCCGTAGTTTGATGAATAATTTGTGCTTTCTCTAAGATCTTGCAGACCTCCTTTGAATTGGGACCTGGATTGGAAGTCGAATCACTTTTCGGAAGGCTGCACCACTGCCATCTCCTGCGCTTCTTGGACAAGATGGTACTGGTAGCTGAAACTTGAAGTCAGCTCAAAGCTGATCAAAGCTGATCAAAGCTGGGCTGTCGATATTTTAGAAAACTATGCATTTCTTATCATTTCTTTCTATTTATTTCATGCAGTTTGGTCTATTTTGAATCATTTTGATACGTTTTGATGCTCAAATTTCCACAGCAGTCCATTACATCCTTCGCGTCTCATCCTTTGCGACCAAGGCTGAGCTCGCCCGCTTTGTCTCCCAGGGAGCCAGTGACCCCGATGCGTTTGCGGGTCGACTCTGATGCATTCACTCCGTCTCAGGCAGCGAGAGGGCAGTATGGGCAGTGGAGAGTTGAGCAGAGTGGAGGGGAAGTTGGAAGCGCCAAAGCTCCAGGGGCTGGACATTGTTTTGGGATGTTTTGGGCCATTGTGAAAAAAAAATGGTCGCTTTCCTCATGTTTGCCCCCAGCCTGACTTCGCTGAACGATGCTTTGCTGATCTTTAATCTTTGTCTTGGGCCTTAGAGAATCCGAGATTCGTTTGAGTTTGAGACATTTCAGGCTGGACCTCGACCATCATCGCCTCAGACTTTTCCACTACTGCGACGTCCAGGCCCTGTGCTGATTCAAGGCCTGCATCCTACACTGCATCCGGCACGCATCATCCATGCATCCTTCAAATTGCAACTGCAGGGTTTTTGGATGTTTTTGGTGTAATGAGTGTGATGCTTCACGTCGATATTGTGTGGTGTCAAGGAACGTCATTGGGACATTTCATTGGTCTCTGCGTTCGAAGATCCAATCTCGCTTGTCTATGCTTGTCTTGCCATGCAGGCATTGCGCCGAGGATGCCATCTCCTGCATGGTCCAGATCGAACTCGCCTGGTTTGACACCTCTGACTCCAGATCGCCAGGGAAGTCCTCGAGTTCCTCATGTCTTGGCATTCCGGGCAACTTCACCACCTCGTGACACGTCTCCACCACCACAATCACCTGTCTCAAATGTCTCAAGGCCTCTGATTTGGCAAGCACCACAACCACAAGCACGGCAAGGGCTCCAAGGACCAGGGCCGCAAGGAGCCCAAGGACAGTCGACCAGACCCTGCACACCCAGGAATGTGAGTCCAGCTGGATTTGTGTCTGCATCTGGTCCACCAGCTGGAGGATTTGTTTGGGGTGCGAAGTTGCAACCGCAGGCAGGATCTGGAGGGCGGACACTGCTTTAGAGACGCGGGCTTTGTATATGGCCTTGTTATGCATTGTTATTTTGACATATTTTGACACTTTAAGGAACCTTTGCTGCAAATACTTTAAGCCCAAAGGATCCCAAAGAGAACATTGTACGGAGACTTTTTGGATCTTTACGGACGCTTTACATGGATATTCGGGTCGCTTCGCGACGACAACCGCCCGCACCGAAGCGTTAGCTACAGAGTTCCAATAAATAAAACATAATAAAACCATACAAGTATGTTCGATGTTGGGCCTTTGGAGGGCGCATGTTGGGAGTATGTTGAGCCCATGTTGGGCCATGTTGAGCCCAAGTTTGGCAACTGAGCCGATTTTGGGTCCCTTTAAAACAACGTGGAAAAACAGAGGATTCTAGAGCAATACTGGCCTCCCCAAGCTACAGCTTAATAGCTATCGCAATTGCTTCCGGATCATGCGTGCCAACAAAAAACGCCTCGGCACCTTCGGTGCGTGCGGATTTTTTGGATGTTGTTGCAGTAGCTGACTTTGCAAGATCTTCCAAGCATCCTTGCCCAGGCAGCTTCATGGCAACCACCTCGGTTGCAGTCACCGCCTCGACGGGCAGAAACCCCAGCCAGCCAGAGACCTCTGCAAGCGCAGCCCATGCAGGCCACGCCTCAAGCAAATCCATCGAATCAGTCGACCAATGGGCAGCATGACCCATCTGACCCATCTGGCCCATCTGGCCCACCTGCACCAGGCCCACCAGGCCCACCAGGCCGACCTGGCTCGCCTGGCCTGCATGGAGTTGTGCCAGTTGTGCCTCTGCCTGGAGCTGTGCCCGGACCTCCTGAAGGGCCTGAAGGGCCAAGGGTGCCAAAGCCAGCAAATCAACGGGTCCTTACACCCCTCCGAATGCCAGTGCAGAGTCTGCCAATGCCGCCTTCAACTCCTGTGCTGAAATCACTTCGGGCAGTGTTACAAACGCCGATAAAATCAGCTGGTACGCCAGTGCAGACACCACGACAAACTACGCCATTCACACCTTTCTCCCTCTCCACACCTTTCTCTATACCAACTGCAACTACTGCAACAATACCAACCATGCAGCCGATAGGGCCGATACTGGTTGCACAGCCTCGAATAGGCCAGGGACCTGCACCTTTTGCAACTGCCTTCCCCCTTGCACCGCAACTTGACGAAAGAATACGAAAGACTTATGACATCTTATCACGACGTAGCTAGATGCAGCTATAATACAGATGCAACATGACGATCCGTGATGTATGTGATGTTGATTGATGCTTATGTTCTTTCTTGATTAAGCAACAAAGTGGGCAAAGAAGTTGAGACATTTGGCTTCATGATGTTGATGTGGTGTTGAGAGGCGAGTGAAGTCCGATTTGAAAGTCCTCTGTGGTTCCGAGTCCCGAGGCGACTTGGTTCTCCTCCCTCGCGAGCCATGCGTTCACCTCCGCCGAGACCAGCCAGCAGTTGAGACATGAAGAGATTGATGTGACATGATCAGGACATGACGATCATGTGAGGATTTCCTGAGCATTGAGGAACCACTGCAGATAGTACGGTAGATTTAGATACGGAAGACAGCGGAACACAACAGGAAACACCGTTTGAAAGTCAGTTCAAATGAAGACAAAGCTCACATCGCCTGAAACACAGGTGGTGATTAGAGATTAGAGTATCTTTAGGTCAACAGAATTTGTGAATTAAAGTGGCTGAAATAGTTGAGCCTTGCAATAGCCTTGCCCACTGATCTAAGCTTGTGTCAAGGCAAGCATTGATCCAAGAGCCGCAACCAACACCCACGTTTTCTGCTCTTTGACAGCACAAGTGCAGCAGTTGCACACTGAATGGACATATTCTGACATATTCCAATGATTCCAAACGAAGGTGTGAGCCGAGTACGATCCTCTAAATAGCTTGCACATGCTGTGCACATCCTGAGCTCCGTGAGTTCAGAGGGTGTATGATGGTGTATGATGGTGTATGGACCCTGTATGTATGTCTAGTCTTATGACATATTGATGATATATAATCATATATAAGGTGCAGGTACAGTTTATGGTAATCACAGGTATATATATACCGTACGACGCGTTTCTTTTAATGCATATCTTGAGATCTGAGAATTTAATATTATTCGAACATTGTAAACCCAGTGCCTGCTGCTTTGGAGGGTCACTCCACTGAGCAGCAAGATCCGTTGCTTGACAGCATGAACATGCAGTGGTCTCATGTCCTGGTTCAGCATCATAAATAGCAAAGACTGTGTACATGGACAGCTGATGAAAGCTCGTCATTTTTTGAATCCAAGCTGCCACGGTTGCTGTTGAAAAATGTTGAAGAACATGAAGAACATTGAAGGATTTTGATGTGTTCTTTTTCCTGGCAGCACAAAATGATTTTAGGCCTGCTCAAACATCAACTGCCGTCACAGATGTGAAGGTTGGGCTTCGGGCATTGCTTCGAAACAGACAGGCAACACATGAAACAAATGAATTAAGGCAGAAACAACTTTTTGATACTTTTTGTATGGATTGGAGCAGCAAGAGTATAGAAAATGATCATGATCTGAATAAATCTGTAGAACATAAATGAACATAGCCTACAGACTAAAGCCTATGGGAAGCGGGACGATTGCGGATGCTTTGCAACTCCTTCGACCTCGCTGTCAGGTTCATGGTGAGGCATCGGACAGACCTGAAGCGGGGCCATTGCGGGCCTTAGCTTGGGAAAGGGCAGCTCCAAGAAGGGTGCAACCCTCAGACATTCACAATGATTCACATAGATTCACGAGATGGTTAGCCAGTTTTCGTTTGCAGAGTTTCTTTGCAGAGCACCAACACAAAAGAATGCAGCCTTGCTTAGAGAATCTGCTAAGATGCATTGCAAGGCATCCAGAAAGAGTTTGAAAGACTGTTCACATCCGTTGGCTACATTTCTTTTGAGCACATTTCGCCGGAAGGTAGCTCGCATAGAGATCTGAGTCGCTGACTGTCTGGACTTGCTATGAGAGTGTGCCTATTCTTAGCCAGTCCACCGCAATGGCATACTTGTTTTGCAGAATTAACTTACTGTAAGATTCCTGAGGTTACAACTTCCACAGGTTGAACGACTTGTCTCTCATGAATTTGTTCCCAGCTTGTGAAATTTGAAAGGCATTCTGATGAATTACAAGAGCCATTGTGTGCGTGTGTGCGCGTGAAAAAGTAGACCAACTTGTGGTCGATGTCAATGTGAGTTCAATGAAGTCGTTCTGCTGGTTAACCGACAGAACCTGCTTAAACCTTGCACAGAGGGCAAAGACCCTTCCCCTTAGTGCTACATATGACATCATATGACAAGATTTAGCTACGAACTGGTCTCAGAGCGAAAAAGGGATGTCGTGCGAAGGGACTCAGTTGAGGCACCCAAGTCACTCAAGGTTTTGTTTGTGCAATGAGTTCACAAAGCGTCCACATACCATCACATACCCATGCATACTATGCATACTATTCATACTCATTTCATCTCATTTGTTTTTCTACATGTGACATTGACACATATTGACACCGAAATGTCGAAGTGACAGCAATCCTTGAGGGATCTTCATGGACGGTTTGCCACTTGATGTCAGCCTGGGACCCAGTACTGGTACTGTCTGAGAAAAAATGACCCAGTTCATGATGATCAACCGTCTTTCTGCTTGTAGTGGCAAAGAGCATTTAGAGATTGTCGACATGAACTTGCTTTGTGCTTAACTATGACGTCCCATGACTTGCTTTATGTCTTTCTTGCCCCTTTTTTGATGCAAATTGACTTTCATGTTCAGTTTTAGAAAGCAGACATTGGTTTTGTCATGCATTGTCCTTTGGTTAAGATAGGCAAGTAGCCGTAATTAGCCTTATGCTGCGTTATAATCAAATCCTAAGTGGGATCTGTGTTTTGATGTGCGGTATCCCAAAGGCCCTAGGGTGCAATTTTTGTTCTGAAAAGGTGTGTCGTGACGTGTCGTGGTATATGTGGCCTTTTTCAATCTTTTTCATAACCGGAGTTTTGCTCAGGTTTGTGCCGATTGGTCTGGTTTGGAACGTGACCTGGTGCAGATGGATGCAAATTGTTCATTTACACCGCACCTTCACATTTGTAAACTGCACAACAGCGGTTAGTAAACTGCTTCCACTGGAGTATGGAATATCTCCCTTGAACGTACAAGTTCTGATGCTTTCAACTGGACTTTTGATCAGTATGACTCAGTATGATCAGTCACCAGAAGTTACCATGGCTTCAAGCCCAGGCTCTGGGGTTGCACCATTGAAGCTGTGGTAATGGCAGCCGCGTGCTGGCCCTGGAAGTAGAACAGCTTGACAAAGTTTGTTAGGTTTGGATGTCAGCTCATTTGCTGCCTAGATTCCGGGACAACGGAAATGGTGGGAATGACAAATGACTCTCACCCCAACCCTTAGACCCTGAAAAATATTCTGGACATTCGTTTTTGTTTCTTTTTCAAAGAAACATCGTTTTTGATAGTTTTTGAAGTTTCAGGTGTTTGACGTCAAAATCCCTTGGTTTCCGACAAAAGAAGGTAAACACCCAGAACCATGTTTCTTTTTGGCAGGATTTGCAATCTCCGGGTAAATTTATTCTAATGTATATAATATTATAATATGTTGTAATACTGAATGTTGGTGGTGCTATTCATGTGTACCCGTGTGCCCGTGTCTAGAGTCTTTCTTGTGGCAGACCAGTGACTGCAAGTAGCTGCAAGTAGTTCACCTAAGTGCGAAGTGCAGGTGACAAAAACATACAAAAACAAAAGGTCCAAACAAGAAATATGGTGGACTTTAAAAACGGTCTTTCATGATTATCCATAATTTTCCACGACTGAAGGTGTTCCAGCAAAGACCCCTTCAACAGTCCGAGCAGGACGGTAGGGCACTGGCGTGTCAGATGGCAGACTGCCCTTTGCAGACAGAGTAGCAACCATGATAGACCAAGAGGTTTGCTTGCAGACAGCAGATGGTGGTAGGTCCATCTACATCTGGTATCAGCATGGATTTTGTATTACATTGTAGCGGGTACTGTAATTGCCTTCTGAACATTTTCTTTGAATCTCAAGCACACTTCCAGGATATTTGCGGAGAGTGATGAGGCCTACTTGGCTGGTCTGTAGCAGACTCAAGAGTGAATTACTCTGGAGTTGGGACTCGGACTTTTCCAAATGTGCGGATGACATAATGATAGACGTCGTCTTCAATTTCTATCTGTACATTTTGTCCTCCCAAATAAGAAATATGCTTCCCCTGAGTTACTTTTATACCGTTCGATGTTCAACATTCTGAGGCGTCTTTCTTGGATGGCCCGTCGACGCTTCGACGGTGGCCATTTTTCCGAGCCCATCATGTCGGGCTTCCATGGCAGACGCCGACATTTTTTTCCAAGGGAACATCCCGAACAGATCTTGTACTGTTGTCAAAGTTCTCACAGATCAACTGCTTTAAACTGTTGTACGTCTTTGGCGCGCTCTTACTTTGAATTGGTCGACTTCGTCAGCTAACTTTGAGGATGCTGCGGCTCTTTGCATACTGGGCTATGCACTTTGGCAAACTTGCCCAGTTGAAAGGCTAGCCTTGACTAATCTTTTGGATTGTGGTGAAAAGCAGATGACATGTTGATGCTGATCTCACCAATTTACCTTTCCAGGCAAAGCTCGCTTTGATACAGCCCTGGGCATCGTTTCCAAGAATGCAAATATCCACCCTGGAAGGCCTTTCAGTGGCACACAGCAAATTCAGTATTTGGAAGTCAATGAAGCAATGATCTAAATCAAGTCACAAGATCTTGTTTGCCTGCACAAGAGAAAAAGTCAGCTGCCAAAAGAACCAGAACAAACATAAACGCCTGTGGTTCCACACTTTAGCTGCCATCCTTGCCAGATGGATTGTAATTACATGATTGTACTGTCACACCTGTTGTCTCGATGCGCCAAGGTTCCAAAGCTTCTTAGCCAACATCATGGATCTCGCAGAGCGTGCTCGCTTTCTTCCCCTTCCTGGAAGCCCAGAGACTGTAGCAAAGACCATGCAAGACCTTGGAATCATGGCTGAACAGAACCTGGGACAGACCCAACACAACGGAGAAACTTTTCGGGGCTTGATGACTGTGCCCAGATTCCGCATGGAGCCAGTCAGAAAGGTCAGGAAATGAGATGTCCGTTTTTCATTACCTATTATAAGTGACAACCTTCAATCGCATGAAGCCGGAGGACTCACTGGTCTGTGGTAGTCAGAAGTCTTTCAACGTGCGCACATTTTTTTTCTTGCCTTTTTCCTCCTTTTTCTACCGGAAGCATCCTGAAGCATTTTCTGTCCTTATTGCTGGGTCGTTCCATGTAGCGATGCAGATCCAGCATCGAGTCGATTTGGCAACACAATCTGCCAAGGGCGCTTGATGAGTTTCTTTCGTTGCGAACATACCGGGCCATCGCTCCTACGCACAAAGAGCGAAACGAAGCTGCGGGCGCTGCTGGCAGCAGCATTCAGTGCCCTGGCATTCTTGCATGTTTCTTCAGAGGCAGCGTTGGTGCTAGCTAGGGCAGCTCGGACAATTTCACTAGATTCACTAGGTCTTCCTGGACCTACATGACTGTTGCATCGTGTGTATATATATATATATTCACTGTATAATAGTATATATATATATATATATATATATTATATATATACACTGTACATTTATATACTGAAAGCTGCATTTCCAGTGTAAAGATGTTGGAAATGCGGCGACAACTGCGCCTTGTTGCTGAAGGACTGAGTGCTGGCCACACCCGTTTGCTGATGATCCAAATTTTAAACATGCATTCATTTGCTTCAAACATGCCGGAACATTTTGAATCTGATTCAAAGACATTCAAATGGAAAGACGGTGTGTCAATTTGTGCCATGAGAGGAACCAAGAAACAATAAGAAACAGACGCAGGAGAAACTCGTGGAAGTTTGTACAACTTTGTGAAAGAGATTTTGAAAGAGAACAAGAGAACATGACACTTATGAAAGAGACTTTTGACTGAGAATGTGCATGTGTAATATTGTTATATTATGTTTGTGTACGTTTGTGTACGTTTGTGTTGTGAGAAGTGCAGCCAAGTGCAAGATGCGAAATGTGCCAAGGCGAGCAACTCCTGGTTGGGCGGCGCTTCATCGATCAATTGCGGGGGCCGCCGAAACGTCCTCGTGGAGCGGGGGCCATGGCCTCAGTGTTGGCCGGGCCCCGCAAGGCCGAGGAGGACGAAGAAGAGGCAGGGAACCGAAGCGACATCGCCGTGAAATCGGATGAAATATATGATATGCTTGTTTCATATTCTATAATATTCGAATATTATTATATTTATATATTCTTAATCAATCTTGATTTGCATTAATTAGAATGTAATGAACATACGTATTGTGAGATATCATATTGATAGATATTGTGAGATGTTGAAGATGAAGAAGGCAATTATATAAAATGATTTGCACAGGATGGTAGGAACCGGGACAACGCGGAGTGACCTGGCGAGCTGATGGGGATTACCCGCGTATCGCCTTGCAATATGGTGGGCGGACAAGGGGTGTCCTGGCCTCAATGGTCAGCAATCATATTCCACAAGAACCTTAGTATCCCCTGCCCCAACCCATATCTAGCCTTCAACAGTAGTAGCATCGAGTTTTGAAGAGTTTTTGTGAGCGTTTGTGTGCAAGTGCAAGTAAACATAAGTAAACCAAGCGGCTCACCGCAGCGTTGAATCAATTGTGTGTCCAGGTTCGAAGGTGTTCGAATGAAAGATAATGAAAGCAAATAATTTGAAATGAACAGTATACTTGTATGATCTTGTATGAACAGCACTACACCAGGCGCTCACCCCAACCCTCCCATGTGTGAGGATAGATCCAATAGACCAGCTTAATCCAGATACAACCCTCTGCCCGTCTACCCATATTGGCACCTTGGCGACCAATATTTATCCCAACTTAGAATTGCAGCAAACCCAAAAAATAACGGCGCTTTGTCAAATTTGTCTTCATGGTGTGCTGAAATATGCTGAAAGCTTTCTGGCAAAACAATTGTGTACTGCCTGCCTGGAGGCACAATCGTACGACCATCCGACAGATGAAACAGAACCCGACGACATCTTCGACTTGAATGCAGAACTTGCTACGATTGAAGAAGACGAGGACGACCTAGAAGATGATGATGACGAGGAGTCGCAGGACGAATCTGGGCTATTTTGCATTTCGACGTATACCATCCCTAGAATTCACCGTGAAGTCCCGCGGAGACTTTTTTCATCGGACTTGAAGATTGAAAGTCTTGCCTGTGACCAACAAGTCCAAACAGCATTGACATCAAGACCAGAACAGGTTTACGAGTTTACTACTGGTTACTACTGGTTATGTGAGCTTGTTTCGGTGCAGGCTGTGCCTCCAAGTTGTCAGTCAAATTTGGACAGGTTTGGAGACGTTTGGAACGGGAGGTGAGCCTTCCCTGCCACGCCGTCAGGACTTGGAAGATGATGATGATGTGGCCACAGGCGGCAAGGGCACAAATTGCTGAGACATTGAAGTCTTGTGATGTTTAGCTTGAACTTGGGAATGTTGGTACTGTACATTTATTTTTGATGATTTTTGAATGTTTTTGAATCACAAGAGAGATCAGAGATGCAGATCTAGAGGGATGGACCTCAGGCTCTTTGGCTGCCAAGATTTAGCACTTGGACACTTGAACCAAAGATGAAACAAAGATAAAAACTCACGAATGGCCCGAACGGCCCGAATGGCTCACTTGACTTTTCACTGCAGAAGACATTCTCTGCGCAAGCTGTAAAGCACTGGTCAAGGCGATGATGTGCAGACGCGATTGCCATGGAAGAAGGCAGAGAAACGGCCGCCTTGCATCACATCTCAAACCCTTCCTACCGTACGATATCATCATATTCATGTTATATCATGAACATTCCATGCTGTTCCCATGTGCAGATGGCTGATTGTATGCGGACACACACACACACGCATACTCACATGAATAATCTATATCAAATTATTTACAGTATACTTCTATAACCTTCTATAAACTTCTATATGCGTTTGTATTCGCAACATTTATATCCAGATCATTTCAGATCTATTGTATTATTGTCATGTAACATAAACCCTTCTGGCAGAAAAGAACAGCACTCTGAGAACTCGGAGATACTCTGAGCATTGGAGAGGCACGTGACGAGATGATTTGGGCGGTGAACTCGCTGCCAGAGAAGGGAAGAAAAGTTCACCAGCGCACTGTGGTCGCCAAGTTGCAAACCTCTCAGGACGCGACATGTTCTCTTTGCAGTTGCGCTACTGCATCTGTTGCCGCACTGTTGCCTTAGCATATGTTGCCACGAACTCTAGGTAACTCAAAGCATTGGGCAAATCTGCAAAACTCCAGCTGCTCAGGATACTGCAGGAACGGTCACACTGGACAGGCATGGTCGGCGGGTTTCTTCGATAGTTTCTGATGTTTCCGGGACGACATGACAAATTGACCATGCTTAATTGACATTGAATATATGACACTGCTTAATCCACTTTAACATTTCCGACACCTGGATAATCTTGAATGAAGTGCCAAAGCCCAACGTGCTATACCTGGCTCCCTTGATCTTTTGTAGATATCACCCAGTACTGTATCCAGGCTTCTTGTGATTTGTGTACAGCTGCTTCAACATGTCGTAAGCTTACACAAGAGGGGCCTAGAGGTCAAATCCCATTAGGGACAACAAAGTGAGTGTACAGGCAGATTCCCATGAAACGACTGGCAAGCGATGAACTTGAGCACACAGAATATCACACAACTACCTTAACATCACATGACTTAACACACATGTCACGCGTTGGAAACTAGTCACATCTAGTCACATGGTTTTTGTGTTTTTCAGGCTTCCCGATGTGATGGCAAAGCTGGCGGGCCGTGCACCGCAACACGTGGCTCGCAAGGACTGCGCTCAAAGGGTGCAAACTGACAATTGCGACAGACATTTGGCATACCTTGCACTTACCTGGCAATTTTAGTAGTACTCTTGCACTGCGCTTGACAATAAACCTTGTTTCAGGGGAAGGAGTCTGAGTTCGCAGCTGCTCTAATCTCAAAGTGGTCCACGCACGCCCAAAGCTGTGGAGTTTTGTTACATACTGATATAATCTTATAATATCCTAAAATTTCTTATACACTTGTTGGATCTTGTTGGTTTGAAATCCTGAGGTTTGCTTTCCGCGTGAGACCGTCAAGGAGTGCGGATCTCGGAGCAGCTGTGCACACAGTGATTTTGTCTTCAACTTGTGTTCCAGTGTTCCAGTTTTCCAGTGCGCTGCTTTGTTCTTGGGAGTTCCCTACGTATCATTCCCAGGGCGACCGCTCTGCTCATATCACCATTGTATACAATTATTGTAGTTCATTCGTCTATGACTGTCTCTGAGATGCTGGCCGTTTGCATTTGATGGCACTTTTTGTGGCTAGATTTGTTCAGGACGAATAAGGCGCATTGTGATTTTCAATATTTGAGCATGATGTCTAGTATGCACATGATAATATATTATATATGTATATAATATAATTATATATATATGATATGTATATTGATACACAATATATACACAATATAATACAATAGGATATACTATACTATACTATACTATAATATGCTATAATATCTTAGTTGCTGCTTGTCATGTTACAGTTGAATTGTGCTTATTTGCAGCTAATGCTCATCTCATTTCACTGCAACCTAAGTACAAGTTTCTGTATAGGCTCGGTGTGTTTCTACCAGTATGAATCAAAGACAAAGCATGTTTTCTACCAGGAGTTTAACAGTTATGCAAAGCTATCATCCATAGGCAATGAATTGCATGTAGCGGCTGCTTGGAGTCTCTTTTGCTCACAATCTACGCGGACATCCCAGGCTGGACCTGCCATCAGGGCCGTCATTTTTAACGCCACCCACGCTGGAGGGTGCAACGCCATCTGCTAGCATCTCTCATTCGACAGAGCCCTAGCTTCCTCGCTGCCTTTTGGACCCTTTTGGGAACGTGGAGTAGCTTCTGTTTTGATCTGTTTTAGGGAATGCTTCATGGTCCTCAGAGGTTCAGCATGGGCTCCTTCTTCGTGGACTTTGATGGTGACCTGGTAGTGCTTCGGTTGCATTGATTAAGAAGAAACAGCTCCAGTCACTCCTTGGAAAACAGACTTCCCTTGCAAGCTACTGTACACTTTAGAAAACAGACAATCCCTATTCAGTTTGGTATGACCGGCATGACCGAAGGTGATTAAGATTGAGAAAGCTGCAATTTGTTTGAAGCAGCCTTGCAATAAATCGCAGAGGAATCATTTCCAATTGGCAATAAGCTTCACTCGGAGGTTAAGATGGACATATAAAGAGCAATGCGAACATGTCAACATGATGTGAAAGAAAACAAACAGAAAGCAAACACTAGTCACTACTCATCACACAGAAGAATGTCGACGCATGCAGCAGCATACAATTTTCTTCACTTTCTAGAATTTTAATTCGGAGAAGTTGTCAGAAACAGGTAGGTTTGAATGGCTTGAAAACAAAATTCCAACTGCAGGCTCGGCCCAGCTCGCCATACCAACTTAGCTTCTTTCTTCCTGAGCGCAACACTTCATCTGAAGAGGTGCCCAGCAGGATGCAGTTTTTGAATCTTTTTGAATCTTTTATAATGTTTTGTAATGTTTTATACCGTTGTAAGTTCTAACGTTTTTGATGTGCTTGAAGTTTGCATAGGCTCACGCTATTGTGTTGTAGGACAAGCAGCAGCAAATCCGTGGTGTATTGGAAGCCCGCAATCCAGTAGGCAAGAGGCCCAGGCCTTCTATGCAGATGATGTGCTAGTGAAACAGATGCAGCCATCTGCAGCAACATCCGAGTCATGAGAATTGAATAGAATGTGTATAATTATATACATATAATATATATATATATGTAGCCACTAAAGATAGCTCTCTTCATTGGTTGTATTTCTCATGGTTCAATTGTCGACTGGTGAATGGCTTTGTACAATCCGTTCCCAAGGCTTTCCGTGCCATGTCAACGCTGGTGATGATTTCTTTTGCTGGACACCAAGAAAAATCAATAATGCCATGACAGGTACAGACTATGACTCAAAAAGCCGTGCAAATGGGCGTACAAAAAAGTAGAACAGGTGCAAGAACTGCGATGTGCTGAGGCACTGCAGCTAGCATGCAACTTCTGGGTTCCAGGAAGCTTAAGTGTGAAACGAAGCGAACTGCTCGACTTTTTCAGCATCTTCAGATGCTTGAATTCTGACGCATTTTTTTGTTTCCATTTGGTTTCTGAACAGGACATCAGTCCGTGTGAACGGTGTGACCATCTTCAGAGCAGCTGAGTTCTTAGAATTCGAGAATCTTTACTTCGCAGTTTGCCTACTTTGATCAGTGCGCTCTTTCTTAATCTCAGATACATATCATCATAACACTATAGTTGTACATATAATATAATACAATATAATACATATATATATATATTATATAATATAGATTCATACATATTTGTGTATATTTGCACATACATACACATAACATACAATGTGTTCTATCTACAACTTGTCCACTATAAATATTTTGGATCTTTGACAAATCTCCATCTGCTTTTCTGAAGGTAGAGCTCACAGCTTGCCCTACTCAGATCTTATGCAATTTTATACAGAAAAATTAAATTGCAGGCTGAGATCCTGTTCGCACTTGCTACGCTCTGTGTGGGACTTTGTTGGTTTAACTTCTGTCTCAGAAAGACCTGTCCTTTTTGCAGCTTCTTGTGACACATATCCTCTTAGTATATCTTTGTATGCCTTTCAGCTATACGAGGCCCTGAAAGAAGCTTCATGTCAGTCCGTCTAGGCCATGGTCCTGCAGGCGTTTGGCATCGTTTGACATATGACTCACATGACATATTTTGATCAAACAAATGCTTGCAGATCTTGCAGATCTTGCATCAGCTTGCATCAGCTTGCATCAGCTTGCATTACTGTAGTCACTCGGTTCACTCCAGCAGTGAAGGCCGTGCGGTGTATTCGATACCACGTTGGCTTTGAAAGGTGGCTCCCGCTCCTCATCTCCAGAACACCTCCTCGCAGTGAAGGCAAGCAAATTCAAGTGAACAAGCCGAGCCTAAACCAAGTGTTTGTGAGCGACTTGACCTTTGTTGAATCTACGTGGGCAAGACATGTCACTGGCCTAAAAGCTGATCATTTTCTCATCCATTCCCATGACTCAATGACTCATGACTAAGTCATGACTCAATGACGACTCAGCTCTCAGATTATGAATCTCTCAGATGCCGGGATTTTTTGAGAGATCCTTTTGATTCAAATTGTGATCCTTTCGATCTCTTGATTGCTATTGCTGTATTGCCCTGCGCCTTGCAGATCTTGGGCTGGGAGATCAGCCTCTTGGGTGATGAGCGAGGTGAAGGTGGTGCGGTTGTTGCGGAGGAGGCCTTGGAGGCGACGCTGGAAGAGTGTACTGAGATGTACTGGAAGAATTGACTGAGATGTACTGAGTATAAGTTTCATCAAGTTTCTACAATCTGGACATGTGCTAGATGTGTACATGCATATCATGTATTGTATATATGTGAAATGACATGAACTTGATTGAATTTGTATACTTACTTTGATTGTTTTTGTCCTGTTTGGATGAACATAGATGTATACAGATTTATATAGATGTATAGATAAATTATCATAAAGTGGAGCTGAGTACAGAGAGATTCTCTTTATTAACCAACCAAAATCATGGTTTTGGATGTTTTGGATGTTTTGAATGTTTTGGCATGTTTTGGCACAGGCCATCCAAGAGGTGCGAGCAAGCATCAAAGCGGCCATGGCACGGTAACTTGGCGTTGTATTTTGCAGGACAGTCTGGATGAGGAAACGGAATGAAACGGAATGAAACGGGAGGACACGAGGTGGAAGAGCGTGGTGTTGCATTGTTTTGCTATACTCTGATATATTCTGTAAATTTGATGCGTGGGAGGTCCAATGAAGATGATACGGTCGAGGATCTCAGTCGGCCGCACCATTTGGGATTTGACACGATCATTTTGCACGGCGAGTCTGCTCTGACAGCTCTCAGACAGGACCTTACAACGCTCAACGCTGGTCAGGAGGACAAAGAGCCTAAGAAGCGGAAGCTTCGACCTTCAAGGCATCTGGAAACATGCTAGCAGCTGCAAGCAAATAGGAGAGGATTCGTGTTGATGAAACCGGGGGCAGATTGAAATTCATGAGGGATGCATTTTGATCAAAGAAGGTGCCCAGCAGTTTGTAACACAGTCTTTTTAGCGGCTTCTGATCTGGAAGGTTCTCCTAAGCTGATCAATCCTTACCAATCCTTTACATATACTTCTGCCATGGAATGCCGATTTGAGAAGGTTAGAATGTTCTAAGGGTCCTAACCCCCAGGATCAGGTCATTCAAAGTTAAAGAAAGATAAAGAAAGTAGTAAGTATTTATGGATTGATTGATTGATTGATTGGTTGATTGATCGGGCCGGGGCTCTGCTTGTGTGGAAACGTGTAGAATTGTAGAATCGGCTATCAATTGGATAATCCTAGCTACAAATCTCCTTGTATCTCTTCATGGGCAACAATGCGGACCTTGTGGAAGGTATGAAGACACCCCAGAGAAGGTCCTGGACAAACTGCTTGCAGTCGTCCAAGAGGTGGAAGTGCATCCCATCGCTTGTGTTCAGTTGTGCAGCACTTCTTGCAGTTGTCCTATTGAAATTTTAGTTATTTTTACATGCCTTTAGATGGCTTTTCGCAACTGAGTGTTTGTATTGTGACGTGCAGGCTTCAGAAAGGCTAAGCTTCAGCATCGATCATCAGATGCGCATGCATGCGGTGGACTGAGAATTTTCACGGTCAGTCCTATAAGCAGATCAATTCGACAACATGCCTGGAGATGGCTGTTTACTGATGTTTACTGAATAAATATGAAAAAATAATAAAAATATGAATCAATTATAGTCAATTCAAGTCACCTCTTAATTGTCAGCTGTGCGCGTGCACATTAATTCTGGGACAAAAATGAGGAAGCTGCTGCCAGGAGCTCAATTGGATGACACAAGTGGTGAATATAGATATATGATATATATATATATATATAATTATATAGTGAATAATATAGATTCTAGATATTTCTAGATGATTCTAGATTCAATGCATTCTAACATATTGTAACATGATTCAGATCCAATTGACAATTGTTCGTGAATGTTCGTGACTTGGTGACCAGGGAAAAGATTGTTCTAGATTTTCCATGATTTTCCTGCTTGTACGGGTGAACTATGGTGAACTCATACTGTGTGTTGGGGATGCTTTCCCAGCAAACTCACGAGTCGCTCTTGTTGCCAAAGTAGTGCAACCAAGGAAAGAGGCAGAAAGCGGCGAGAGAAGCTGAAGGACCCGAGATGACCCGAGTTTCAGAAGATGCCAGAAACATCTTTTTCTAGCGAGTGCTATACCTAGTTCAGATTTAACTTCTGTTATATACTGTTGATTTGGTTGAATGGAATGCTTCAGCTCAGTCATTTAAGCTCGCTCCTGTGCGTCGTTTCTTCGATGTTTCTCTGCTTGACCTTTGCACACCCTGTAAATGTGTGAATCATTGAGAGGTGGACGATGGGGGACAGTTGATGGCAGTTGTATATTTCACGCTTGTCAGATTTTTAAGGGCATGCTTGGCGGATCTTAGCGGCTTAGCAGAGCTGATTGCTCTGATCTTGGCGTTGCAGGCGACCAAAGAGGAGGAGGTTCTTTTGGCTGGAGAGGAGACAGCGGTGAGAGCGTTTGGGTCATGGTCAAAGCATGTCAATACATAATGTGTGACATAATATCAAAATACTAATACAGCCAGTACATACTAATACAGTAAATAGAAGGCGTTTTGCGCAGATCTAGAGATGCAAATCTATGCAAACCTTTTGCAGTAATTTGTCCACAGGATTTGTCTTCTTCATACGGTCGAGGGAACCACAACAACAGGTGTGATTTGCTTGCATCCCTGAAACCTGAGACTGGAGACGAGGAGCAACTAGCACTAATTTGTTCCACAGGACATATTTTTCGGCCCTTTTGAGAACACACTTGCAGCATACCTGCCTCCGCATACGCATATCCCTTCCCACCTCCGCACTCAAAATCGATATGGAACGGATTCCATTTAGTGAAGGAGTCATGATACCCATTGAGGGTGCACTTGGTGAGCATTCTTTATCTCAAATTGTGACATGATGCATTCGCATACATTTGATTATATTTTGATCTATTGTACATCGATGTGTCACAGTTTCCTGTTCTTCTCCCATTCTTAAGGAGTCTGGCTTTGTGGATTTCCTGCGGCCGTTGGCTCTGCACTCAGCAATGCGGTGCTATACAGTTTGCTCTGCAGACCTGACACGATCTGACTATCCTGTTGGATTTGACATCGACTTCTAGGGTATTCTCATGCCTTGCAGATATGTAGCCAACTTGGAGTCACGTGCCAAGTAACAAGTCTCTGCAGTCTTGGCCCAAAGATGCCCAAAGAGTCATAAAAATACAAAGAGCATGACATATTATAAAAGAGTAAAGGAGTATATAGTCTTTTTGCCGGAACTGTTTGTTTGCTTTTTTGCGCCGCTGTCATTTGTGCCTTGCGTATCCTTGCGTGACCTTCTTGCACTGTAGCGACTGTAGCATCTTCAACAATTTTGTACCTGTTGTTTTAAGCGTTGAAAACGGTAGACGGCAGATACTGGCAACACGTTGAATCTTGATTTGATCGTTCCGTGATTGCTTCTCCTCGGTCTGACTTTTGGGCCGCATACGGCCGCTATCTTGCAGGAATTCTGCAAGGATCCTGCCGTTGCTGCAGCTAGATCTTTGAAGCGGTGGTCATCCTTGCACGTTTTCTCATGAGAAGAGCATAGTGCACGTGTCCCTTTGCCTTTGTCAAGCAACACTGAAGCCAATCTTCCAGAGATTCCAATCACGTCAAATCACATGCGATCACATGCGATCACTCTTTTTCCCAAGTCATCGAGTCAAATCAAACAGGGCTAAGAAAGCTCCTGCAGCAAAGTTTCGCTGCCCTGTATGCGAAGAGGTGGGGCCTGATGCCCGCAAACATGATAGGACATATCGGTCCCTGGACTTGAAAGATTTGGAAGGTGCAATCTTGCAAAGATTTGCAAAGCAATGCTCACGGGTAACCTCTCTCTCAAGTTTCTCAGCAGAGTAAGATTCGATTTCGGCACATTTCGGCACATTTCGGCACATTTCGGCCATTCTCACAACTTTACAGAGTGCGCTGCTGGAATCGGCCACCATTTTGTTCTTGCCTGCTCAAAGTCTCCCGACTAGCTCTGGCAAAACAGAAAATGAAGACGGCTGAGACAAAATCCGACATGCCCGAACAAAATCGAACTAATAGAATAGAACGAAGTTGGAGCTGCTAATACTGCAATACTGCAGCGGTCGGTAGGGAGGAAATCCTCCAGTGACATCCAGTGAATTCCATTGAGTTGTCTTTGCTATAATATGTAATATTTATATAACATATCTAGTCCAGTATACACATATATGCATTGTGCAAGCTGAAAGGACTGAGGCGAATTCATGCTCAATGTATATACATATATATTATGACATATATAAGTCTATATAGATGGATATATATATATATGTAATATGTGTAGTAGATACAGTTGCAAGCCGGAAGCTGTTACACACATTGAGATTCAGAGTCTTTCTCTTTCACTGCAAGACTGAAGCACGTGTCATCACGTGTCAAGCTGCTGATTTCTCCGATCTTGCTTTATGGCTGGGCCAAGTCCCAATGCTGTACAGCCTAGCGGCCGGCCTTTGCCTGTGGAGTGCGCAGGACCGATGCTCTTGTTTAGCGCAATCTGTAACAAATGTTGGGAGCTATCAGCATGAATCCTCAAGATAAAACGATTCACCCAAAAAAGCAATCCAGTAGACTTCAATAGACCAACAAACAAGCAAATAAAAACCAACCAATACAGTAAGAGGAGTACCGCAATACTAGTACGAGACGCTTCCATATAGACAATGGTAATGATCATCATCTCCAAATAATCGAATTCGCATCACATAGGCTCGTTTGCCCAAAAGACTATGATGACTATAATATGTTTTCAGCATTATGTGCCGCAGCCCTTATCTCAAAATGCCTGGCTGTTTGGCTTCAAAGTCTTTCAAAGCCTGGCAAAGCCTTCTGACTGACGTCTCTGACTGATGTTTTTGAAGGCACACGGGCCAAGATCGCCATCAAGTGGCTGTGGTGTGTATCGTAGATGCTCCAGCCTGGAGCCTGGCGAATGGCTGGCTCCCGATGAATGGCTGACGAGTCCATCCGTGTCCTGGTCACAGAGATCACAGAGGATGTTTGAAATGGTTTGAATATGTTTGCTGAAATTTGTTGAATACGTTTGAATCATTAATATTTTTTGAATCACATTCCGCATAATGACATCAAGACATCTAAAGATGCACAAGGGCATAGGGACTGTTGTACGGTGCCAAAGCTGTTTGATTGGGTGTATGTTCCGGATCCAGACTTGCCTCATGTACATTGCATCAAGGACAGATACATCGCAGTACTCATAGCAGATCAGCTCCAGGTCTTAGATTCCGTGACTCGCCAGAGTTGGAACATGTTGGATGTTACAGTAATGAAATGATGTTAGAAGGATTTTTTTTCGGTTGCTGATGACCCGGTCATTCTCCGGCTTAGTCTCATGCAGGATCACTCAAAGTCACTTCCATGAATCCAACAATATCCAACAATATCCAACAATCACGTTTCATGTTCAGGGCACCTGTTGCGTTCTGGTTGAAAAACATCTCCTCGCAAGGCAAGCCTGCGTACTCGGTGGGCCTCTCCAAACACCAAATCCGAAGCTTGGAGCTGTCTTGACAGAGCTGGTAGTGGTAGCGCCAAGTCTTTTTTCAATCTTATTTGTGGAAGACATAGGCTTCTTACATGCTTTCACAGGAACGAGAAATGTATGGATAAATGAAGACACATGTATTGTGGAATGGCACCTCAACGAAAATGGGATGATAGGTACAAAAGCATTTTAGGTACTCCTGTCCATTCCTGATTCCTTCTTGGTCTAACTGAAAATCTGAGGCGTCACGATTCCGAACGCAGTATATATACCAGTAGTACCCCCACGAGGCGGGGCGGAAGTTGCCTTAGGGTTATACTACAAGACCTTTCTCATCTATAGAACTTGCATGCGCCGTGCGCCAGCCAGGCCCCTGCGTGCGTGCTTTGTGCGAAGCTGTTGCGGTGTTGTTGTCCAAGAACATGACCTGCGCGCGACCCCGGCGGAATGCAACTAAAAGCGAACACTTTCTTCACACTTCACACTGCTCTCTTCACACCCCGCACTTCACACTTCACACTTGCACTTCACACTCCACACTTCATCTCATCTCAAATCATGTGAGCTCTTCTCACCTCATCTCACCTCATCTCAGCTCTTCTCATCTCGCCCCATCTCTTCTCACATGTCATTTAAGCAAGTTCTTCTCAACCGTTTTCATCTCGTCCGAGCGCTGATAAACCTTTCTCATCTCCCCGAAGTTCTTCTCAACTCATCTCAGCTCTTTTGCGCGCCAGAAAGATCTTACTGTCAGAGAAGTCTCTTGCACAAGAAAAACATTGGGCGCAGAAAGCTTTTGCACATAGAAGCTTTGAGACACAGGTGCATTTACACAGAAAAGCCTTTCAAACATACTTTGTACTACAAAGCTTAGCTGCTTGCACAAAGCACTTCCCAGTACGACTTTGTACGCTCTGTACTTCCCAGTACTAAGCTTAGCCGCTTGCACAAAGCACTTCCCAGTATGACTTTGTACGCCCTGTACTTCCCAGTACTAAGCTTAGCTGCTTGCACAAAGCACTTCCCAGTACGACTTTGTATGCTCTGTACTTCCCAGTGCTACTTTGTGCTACAAAGCTTGCAGAAAGTATTTCCCTGTACTACTTTGTACTACGAAGCTTGCACAAAGCACGTCCCAGTACTACTTTGTACTACAAAGCTTGCACAAAGCACTTCCTAGTACGACTTTGTACTACAAAGCTTGCGCAAAACACTTCCCAGTACTTCTTTGTGCTACAAAGCTTGCGCAAAGTACATCCCGGTACTACTTTGTACTATAAAGCTTGCACCAAGCACTTCCGAGTACTACTTTGTACTACATAGTTTGCCCGTAGTACGTCCCAGTACCACTTTGTACTACAAAGCTTGCACGAAGTACTTCCCGCTACTTTGTACTACAAGGCTTGCACAAAGTACGTCCCAGTACTTCTTTGTACTACAAAGCTTGCACAAAGCACGTCCCAGTACTACTTTGTACTACAAAGCTTGCGCAAAACACTTCCCAGTACTTCTTGGTGCTACAAAGCTTGCGCAAAGTACATCCCGGTACTAAAATCTTGCACAAAGCACATCCCACTACTACTTTGTACTACAGAGCTTGCACAAAGCACGTCCCACTACTACTTTGTATACAGCATCAAGGAACCAATCAGAACTACGCACACACGACGAAACAAGCACTGCAAAACACCATCAAGGAACCAATCACACACCAAAACGAAGGGACCGCAAACCAAGCCCCAAGCAACATTCACGCAGCCATTACAATTCGTTTTGCAGCAACTAGTATACATCTATGCAGCCATGACAATGCGATCTGCAGCCACAGATTCCAAAACGACCTACAACTACGCACACACGACGAAACAAGCATTGCAAAACACCATCAAGGAACCAGGAACCAATCACACCAAAACGAACGGACCGCACCCGCCGCGCACAGGAGGTACCTTTCATCGCCGGCCGAAGCGACTTTATACGGAAAAACACAAGGTTTCGCTCCGGCTTCCTCCCCAGCACAAGCCCCATGCAACATTCATACAGCCATTACAATGCGTTTTGCAGC
>Ga0126342_10003287_pt1 | contig 26571 bp, 17 predicted proteins | sample Cyp1metagenome_FD_92528 | JGI IMG/M metagenome (GOLD analysis project Ga0126342, IMG submission 92528) | Coral microbial communities from Lord Howe Island, Old Settlement Bay, Australia - Cyphastrea 1 metagenome | ecosystem: Host-associated > Invertebrates > Cnidaria > Coral ...
GCAAAGAAAAGCAAGAAAAGCAAAAAAAGGAATAGAAGCAAAGAAGCAGAGAAGCACTGCAGGAGGCAATAGAGTAAGCAGGAAGAAATCCAAAAAAAATCCCTAAACTAAAAAAAAAAAAACTAAATAAATGGCCCTCCAAAAAATAAGCCTGCTGGCGCACAGTAGATATTGAAGCACTTAAAGAAAGAAATCATAGTCGAAATGGTCTGGTCATAGCTGGGTGATCCTGGGTGCACAATCAGCCTGCGACAAATATAGGACAACTACTAGGCACAACCAGCAGAAATGAATGGCCAAGGGTTGGTTAACTGGTTAACCTGATCCTTGAAAACAATCTGTCTCAAATCGATGAAATGAACTAACTTAAAAGCTCCATCAATTCAAGATGGGGTTTTCTTGGTTTCCAACTGCTAACATCTAACATCTAATTACTACTTATAAATAGTTAAAGTTACTATTTCTATGACAAGTTCTCCAGCATTTTCTAAATTGGTGGAATTTTCGACTTCAAAAACAAAATTGCCGCGTCATCCCATGGCGCACCAGGCCACCCCATGAAGAAACCAAATTCCCGCAGAGCTCTGAGGACCGACGCCAAGTTGGCGAAAAACGAGGCCTGGGCGATGGCATGCCATGGCTACGTGGCTGGTGCTGTGGTCCTTTTTTTGTGGCTAATTGGTGATTCTTTTGCAACCAAAATTGGATTTAAACATATATTTAAACTAGATAAATGGGAATGTATAATTGGTTTATGTTAGCTAAGTTGGCTTAGTTCACAAGGACCACTAGGAAAACTGTTGGGCTTTTCGTGAAGAACTGTAAGCAACCAACAAACAGATCTGGGGGACCAGAAGTACATTGAAGAACAAAATGATCTAGAGTAGGATAAGTACATTGAAGTACATTACTGGTGATCCTAATTGGGCTATACCCACCTGTAAGTGGGCATGGCTATGGGTTTTTAAGCCACTGAGCATTCACTGTATCTGCGTGTAAGTACTCGGGGGTGCATCCCAAGAACTGGCCAAGCATTCATGATCATACCTAGACCCTCCAAACTCTCCAAGTCCCCTGAAACACTATGTTTTAACCCAAAATCTTCGTTTTTTGGGGTTATTTGGAGGATCGATAGGCAAATGAAATTGGGGTGTATCCCAAATTGGACAAAAAATGAGTGATACCACGGTTTTTCGCCACTCCCCCGATGCCCATGGGCCTAATGGGGCTGAGGGTGACATGGCTAGGTGAACATATGTGAACATGCTGCAAAATTGTGCCCCATAGCTAGCTAAGCTTGTAAGGAAGTTGACTAGGATTTCTGGTGGGTGTATCAAGCTATTTCATGCGGGAAACAAACCAACTTACAACCACGGGGGCATCAAGAAAACCCGTGTTTCCATGTTTCTTTTTACCATGAACGCTATGGAAATCTCCTTTGCTCAAAATTGGGACATATCCGCTGGTCTGAATGAACCATACTAGTTGGTCTAAGACACGCTGGTTCGTGACCTATTTGAGTCTATCCGCCAAACCAACATACAAACACAACATGACCTGATTACGCATAACTACACCATACAGCACAGCTTTGATCCCCGTAAAACAGCACACATGGCACAAACCCATTGTGGTTCTCACATGCCCCACCGTCGCAAGTCATCAAGTCGCAGCAGTCGTCAGAGTGGTGCCCAAACATGCCAAGCCCGCGTGGCGATAGACGTATTTCACCTGGGCGGAGCGGACTTCCATCAATTGGCATGCTGATCATGGCTGGATGGATGAGCCAGTTGAGCCACTTGAGCGCTGTAAAAAAATGTATAGGCCAGCAGAAAAGCTTGCCTGGTTCACCCTGCACCTGGTAGACTTTTTTGCCACTGATTCAATCACTGATCTGGTGCTTTGGGTTGGTGCTTTGGAATGGGTTCTGCTGAAACGGATCACTGTAACTGTATCTCTTTAAATATATATATATTACATGTACGTCTACATACACACACAAAAAAAAAAAACATCAAAGAGAAAGAGATAGAGACAGAGAGAGAGAGAGATATATATATATATATATATATAAATATACATATGTATATAGACATATATTAACTTAATATATAGACATACATATGTAGACATATATGTATGTATGTTATTACAGTATTATTTCTTTACATTTGTATGCCACATACCACTATATCATCACAATTCCAAACCACCATACCCCAAACGCCAGTGAACGGGTGACAAATCCAGGTTTTCCCGCTTTGCTTCAAACCAGTCCAACGATAGTGGGGATCATCCAACATGTTCGCAAATTGCGATCCAAAGCCCCACCAGGGGTCACCAGGGTCCATGATATATGGAATACTGATGAGAATGGATAACAAATATATATATATATATATATAACATTGTATAATTTTATAACCAATGATGTCCATTCAACAATACATTAATATCCATTAATATCCATTAATTATGTTAATACAATTCAACGGTAATTACTATTGTTTATGGCATTGGGCCATTGGGTTTCCCACATAAAATGTGCCAGGCTTCTTTGGGGAATATAACTATAACTATATAGTTATTGGCTTTAGAAACCAACAAACATATACAAACATCACATTTGGAGGCGTTCTAAAATAGGGATACCCCCAAATCATCAATTTTGGTCGGATTTTCCATTCTAAACCATCCAGCGATTTTTCGGGGTACCAGGAAACCGGTCGATCCCCCAGTTGGGGGCCTCACATTGGCGCTCCGGATCAAGAAATCCACCAAGCGGCCCGTTCAAAGGTGCTGTTCGCATCCCGCTGTCGCTTTCGCGCGCCCAAGATGGCCGTTGAGGTGCAAGGCGTGGGGGGCTCGGGCGTCGAGGTTTTGGAACGCGCCCAGAAGTTGATGAAAACCAGGACCTGGCTGTGTCTGTGGAACCCTCTGGTAACGACGAACAGTTTGCGAACTGGAAACTAGCCATAGAAAGTTCGTTGATGTACCCATTAAGCATGGTGATTTTCCAGTTCGTTATTTTAGGTTGACTACAAAGGGTACTCAAAACATGATGATTTCAGCATCAAAAACATCGAGTTTATCTATTTCTCATGAAGGGAACATGCAAATTTTACCTGGAAAAACATAATTTAACATGAAGAACACGTGGCTTTGACCTGCAAAAAACATGGACTGATAGCTGATTTAACCTACCAAAATTTGTGGTTTCCAAGTGTTAAAACAACGGAGTACTGGTTGTTAAGCTATGTGACTTAGGCCTTAGGCAACAAAACAATAGATCCATGACAACACTAGATCCAGGATTATCATCAATTAAGGAACATCAATCAATATTTTGTTCTGCCTTTAGCCTTTTACCCCCCTTGCAGCCCAAGTACCACATCCGCACCCAGCCCTGCGATCAGAAAAATGGACAGGAACGCTGCTCCCGTCACCTCAAGCAACAAAGGGTAAATTCACTTGGACCCTCCAAATGCCCATGAAAATTGGGGAAAGTCTTCAAAATAAAGAGTACTGGTTGGTGGTATGCCCACCCCTCTGAAAAATATGAAAGTCAGTTGGGATGATTGTTCCCAATATATGGAAAATTAAAACATGTTCCAAACCACCAACCAGTCTTAAAAATAAAGAGTACATTGTATCAATGTTCTTGATACTTGCAGGGGTTTAAGTCAAAAAATACAAAGATATAAGATCTGTTTACGAGGCTTGCATCCAAGTCTAGATGTAATGGTGCCTGGTGCCTGCCCATAAGTTACTTTTAAACAAATCAGTCATGGATCAACCAAGGCTGATCCACCGAAAGGAAAATTCAACATGTTTAAGGAACACGAGCGCTTGCCAAAGGTCCAAAGGTTCACAGCGGCAGGGAATTTGTCAAATGATTTTCTTTGCACTGATTCACTAGTGACAATGGCCTCGATAGTAGTTTACACCTGCAACCCCCCTGCCCATTATTCAATTTTCACCGCGCACGGCAAGCATTTTCTTTATCCTAATGTTTCGTCGTTTTCTGACATTGTTCATGGCCAATCTTGGGTGCAAACCTTCAAACAGCTTCCCGCAATTATCAGCTGGTTAGTGCATATGATCTAAGAATGTGATTAAATATGTTTAAATACTGTTCTGTGGCAAAACTTTTGCAGGATTAAACTACCCGACCCGTTGAAGCTTATTCCCTAAAGATCGACTTAGTTTACCAAACAAATCTAGGTGCAAAAAAAGGTAGGTTTTCTATATCCCAAGCTTTGATGCATAATTACCCAATTCCCGTATTTTATCGTACTTTGGTTATTCATTCTTTTTTGGTTGCTTTAAATCTATTAGTTCCCTTGATTTTCAAACATACAACATGTTGCTCGCTGAAACTCCGTTAAAACCACAATTTGTCAAAATTTGATGGTTGAATCCAGATTAATTACCATAAAACCACCATTTTCCCATTAAAACCACCATTTTCCCATAAACTACTTCTACTTTTCTCATCGAACCCCTACCCATTTTTTGGTCACCGGGACCGTGCGCCCAAGGCACTTCGTTTGAGCCACTCACAAGGGCAGTGACGAGGAAAGCCATGGGGATAGCCAACATCCTCGACACGGCGCTTGGTTATGACTAACATAGCCATGGAAAATAATCACTTTTAATAGGTACATAACCTATAAATAAATGGGTCATGGCTTCCATAGCTATGTTAAATAACCAGAGGGTATAGTTCCATTATTTTCCATTTACCATCTGGTAAACTAACAGTTTGCTATTGAACATGGCCATAGAAATCGTGGATTTACCCATTGAAAATGGTGGATCTTTCCATAGTTATGTAAACGTTTACCAGAGCGTAGTATATATATGGTTAAGAGTGGTTACTAGTGGTTAGTAGTGGTTAAGAGTTGATTTTTAGTGGTTATATCCTCCAAAACGGCATTAGTTAGTGGTGACTATTATTTATGGTGGTGCTGATGATTGTTGCTCACAATTGGCCAAACATCTGCTAATACACCTCAATCATAATAGGTCATGAGTGGTCATGGTATATCCAAAGTACAAGTACCAGCTCTGGGTAAATACAAATAACTGGGTAAATTATACCGACCTCACTGTGCCCTCACTGGAATCATTGTTAAATATTAAGGGGAATCATCGCAAAATGGCCGAACATTTCAGGTTTGTGAATTACTATAATTTGCCCAGAAATAAGGATGACTATGATGGTGGTGCTGATGATGATGCTGATGATCATCATGATGATAGTGATAGTTGTAGTGATAGTGATAATGATAGCGTTGGTGCTATCATTAACTCTCTGGCCATGAAACAACGAGCCTATGACTGGTCGCGATGGACTGCCTGAGTTTAGCAGGGAACCTGGGGGACAAACATATATTTAAACATGCACCCCGGGTCTCGTCAAAAAGTAAATACACCTCCCAAGACATGCATGAAAATGGTCGGCGATACTTAAAACCTCGAAACCTGCCTGTTTTACAACGAATTTTAACAAAGTAAATCCGTGTTCTTGCTGCTTATCATGGGCCAACATCTGCTAATACACTTCAATCATAAGAGGTCATGGTATATCCACAGTATAAGCGCTGGAGCGCAGCCTGCCTCACCCACCATCGCCAAGCATCGTTAACAGCATCGAGCCGCAGGAGAGTAGCGGACTTCCCGCCTCGCGTCCACCATGGAGATACGCGGCAGGGATTTTTGATGATGGGAGATAGCAATGGGAATATGAGGGGCATATCATGGGGATACATACAGGGTGGCCCCCCCCAGTTATAAGTTGGTTTATATAAACCATTATAATCCCCATTAACTATAGTTATATCACTTATAAACCAACTTAGCTATCTTGGGGGCCCCATCCTGTACCAATCGATATATATATATATATATATTGATATTGATATTGATATCATGAATGCTGCTCCCAAGTTAGCTAAGTTGGTGAACATACATGCAACAACTAGGACTTTTGCTAGATTTATTTAACTAGTTCCTGGGCTAACAAATTCAACAATTGGGCACCACATGGCACCACATTGTAGCAAGTCCTACCAAAATATCCCAACATCAATGATGCTTGGCTAAAATCCTTGAAACAATAATCTGGTTGGTGGTTTTAACCATCTTGAAGAATATTAGTCAATGGGAAGGATTATCCCATACATTATGGAAAAATGGTTGAAACCACCAACCAGCAATGGTGCATTTTGATATGTTCGGAGATACCCCAGTGAATACTCGCAAATGGCGCGGAATCTGTGTGCCGTGGAAGGAGCCATCCCATCCCAAACTATAGGCCTATAGGCCCATTACATCCAGTTATGAATGTCTTTCCTCCAATCAAAAGATGTTTCTTTTGCAGCATACTTGATTATATATCATCGTTGTCATCATCCAAACAAAAACTATTCGGTCGGGTATTTCTGTTTCGTGCACATCTGATGTCAAAAAATAAACGCAACAAATTTGCAATTGTGAGGCTTTGAAGACCCTCTGCCCCACTATTGCTCGCGCTTGATGCAAGGCACATGTATGGTGAGGTAGGTGATGATAAACAGCACCTGAAGCGATGCGGCGGTCATCACCGCTTTCTGTATCCCTGCCATCCATAAAGGACCCCAATTATCCAAGTGAAAGGTAAGATCACCATTTCCCACAGTTCTGGCCATGAACAGTTACAAATGGAATTCTAACTTCATAAACCCATAAAAATACCGTTAAGGGCCATAATTGTACTCACATGATGGACCGAAATCATGCCATATCACCGTCCATGCTTTTGGGAGAAAACCCACAACGTCCTTTTGGGAAGAGGTTGGCTTCGCCATTTCTACCATCACCCATGACTGGGCAAATGATCAACCCCAAACTGACTTAAATCTTTTTATAGTTTCTACAGTTATGGCCCTTTACCAGCTATAAGTACTTACAAATTATAACTTGTAAACCACATTTATGGAGTATAATCCCATAGAAATAACCAGTTATATAACCATGTATAATTGGTATTTCGGGCCATAACTGTACATGTTTCTATTCGATTTGGGCATCCGCCAAAGATAATCTGATCCCTGGTCCAAGCGGCCGAGCCGATGGCAAAGAGGCAATCCGACTGAAGCACATCCTGGGGCGGCTCCAGCCACCCGGGTGAGACCAAAAAAATGGGATACACCAAGCGATTTGATGGTTTAAAAACCCAACGAAAGAGAATAGATGGACACATAATTATCATAATTGTTTACCCCCTACATAGCACCCCAAACAAAACAAACCATTAACCTTGGCATTTCCAACAGTTTAACAAACTTAGGGGGCAATCCAAGAAGAGTTCTTGGTTCCTCAAGGCACCGGGGTCACGAACCTTGCTGGGATCATTTCCCTACCGAGCTGGTGATGCGCATTGCTCATTTCATGCAGAACGACATTTTGTTAAGCTGACAAAGTTGATTCCCCTTGCTAGGAACCATGGACTGTAGATCTGCATATCCATTTATATCCTTGTTATATCATATAACTAGCGTTTACTTGCCCATGTTGTATGCCTTGTATCCGTTACACCCGTATATACATATGATATAATTTTATCCTCACAAAACAGTTGGCTTTATACCCAATGTTTCAACATATTTCAACCAGATGTCGATCATTCATTGATTGGTGAAATCTTCACGTTTGGTTGGTTGAATGCCACTTTTTTTAGTGACAACGCCAACTTTTTCAGATCTAAGTCTAGCAATTCCCCTGGTGTTCAGGTATAAATCCCGATTTTGCTTGTTTAAATCATTATATATATATATATATATATATATATTTATACATATTAGATAGATAGATATATATATATAATATATATATATCCATCAAAACATTATTAAAACCTATTAAAAACCATCATTTTTTGGTGTGGCTCGGCCCGTCTCCACTACTTCCACCAGTTGCAAAATTGGAGATGAGGTGCCCACAGCTGCATCGTGGAAACGCCACCGCCATCGAAGTTCAGCCGCAAATTGCGTTGCAACCTGAGGCGTCAGAAGCAATAATCTGGGTAAATTATAATATTTCACTAACCTGAATAGTTTGGCCACTCCTCTTCCATTTCCCCGGCCCATGCCCCCTGAATAGTTCGGCCATTTGGGGATGATTCCCCTTATTAACCATGATTCCCAGTGAGGTCGCAGTGAGGTCGTTATAATTTATCCAGAATAATGTCCTTTTGGTCAAAATAGGTTTGGGCCGGTTTGGTATAGCATCTATCATCATTTGAACATTTACCTGTTGTTATAGGGGTAAACAAACCCCATTAATCAACCAACCAATGGGAAAGGGACATCTATGGAGTCAGAAGTGGTGATCGAAGTAGCTCTGGTTGAACACATCGCTTAAGCTTACGAATCTTACCAATATACAACACGTGTTGAAAATTTGAAATACGTCTTCAGGGGAATGCAGGTCATGTTCCAACAACATAAGATGATGTTCCGATTGCACATGGCTGTGAAGGTGGTGCTCACCTTTTGAGACCCCCAATTCCGATTTTTTTGGAAGCAAATCATCTACAAATCATGTCTTTGGGATTTAGACTACTATAGGTTACCATGGCAATCATCGATCGAGGATGAAATTTGATGAAAACTTAGTGGTCTAGGTTGTGGTGATTTGTGGTGACTGTTGCACTGGGGCGTCGAAAAAACATTGCCCCAGACATTATGCAGTATATACCCTCTGGTTATTTAATAACATAGCCATGGTATAGCTGGCCCATTTATAGATGGTTTACCTATTAAAAATTGTGATTTTCCATGGCTATGTTAGTCATAACCAGATGGTAACCACCAGAAACATATTTGGGTCATCAAGGGCATCATTTCAGGTCCTTCGATCTGTGTTCCAGATAGATGCCATTACATGCCGTTACAACGAGCCAGAACGTATGATTAACTAGTGATGATTCCCAGTAAAACTAACATATACTGTAGGTATGCACCATGTGTAGGGCGTGTCCTTGAGGTTGTCACCCAATGGATTTCCATAGCTGTTTGATGCTTTTACTTTCTGGTAAATAAACATATATCCCGAAAAAATCAACAATTTTTAGTGGAAACTCATATTCCAACCCCTATCTGACAGCGCGAATTTATTGCAGGGTAGTGTGTCTGATGGAAAACCCCAGTGCCAAGGCGCAGCAGATTCTTTTGCCTCGGCAAAAAAAATCGCGCCAAGTCGCAGTGTGACCCTGGTTGCGAACTGGTTCTACTGCATTGTTTTGTTCCAACAATGGATGATAATCACTGATTCCTTTTGAATAGGTAGAAGCCCAATATCAAGACTTAACTAATTGGTATTTGAGATTGCCCAAATGACCAAAAAGTTCTTGTTTCACCACAAGAAGTGCCCATAAAGATTTGATACAGTTCGATCCCAAAGCAGAGTTCCTGGGATGCATCGTTAGGGGGAAGGGGCTTACAGTAAATCCTGTGTCAATTTTCAGAGATGCACAGCATTTTTTTCGCCTCGTGTTTTTTACTTTGTCCTCTCATAAAAACACAAAACAATCTAGCTACAGTTAGTTACATTGATATAATAGCCATGGAAAATCCACCCATTTTTTAGTTCGGTAAACCATCTATTTCTATGTGCCATGGCTTAACCATGGCGAACTGTTAAGTCATAACCAGGATGGATAGATAGTCCATTGACAATCATCCTTTTTTTAGGCTCGGACGGCTCGCTCACCGAGCTCAAAAAATGGAGCCTCCACTGAGGTATCAATATCTTAAGATGATTGTTTTTTGACAAAAATATCATAAAAAACCATACAATTATAATATATTATAAGTATATTAAAGCGTAGCTATATGTATTTATCAATGGGAGATCTCCAGGATCCTAAAATGGAGGTACTGTACCATATGTAAGGCCTATTTTTCAGGCCTATGTAAGGGAATATCCCAGCAAAATATGACCTTATCTGGTACAGTACCTCCATTTTAGGATCCTGAAATTCCCATTGATTATGTGAGTTAGGTTCACTAACTTAGCGATTTCGTAACCGGGGCCCCACATTGTATCAATATCCACAGAGGACCACCGGGACCAGAAATCGCAGAGCATCGCACTTGACGTCCGCTGCGGACGTCCCCCAGCATTTGTTCGCCACAAACCATATAAAATCCGCAGTTATGGCCCAACTAACAATTACTGGTTGGTGGTATACCCACCCCTCTGAAAAATATTACTCCTTATTGCTCCTTATTGGTGAGGAGCGAGGCTGTCGGACGACCTCGCATCCCCGCAGTTTCGCTGCACTCTAGCGGGTCTTTGCCGCCCGAAGCAGGCAGACGTCAGCAGGTGTGCTCGCCTGCCTACCGAGCTGGGTGAAAATCAGCTGATCTATCTCATCTACCGTCTCCTGGCTGGCCCGTAAGCGGTAGCATGCGCACCACTTGGCCAACGCAGCTGATGTAGGACGAGCCATTCGAGTGGGGACCACGATCTTGTGAGAGCGGAGAAAACTCTTCCACATCATGAGGAAGAGTTTGCACCGCTCTCCCCACGGTCGTCGTGCAAGTTCAGGCGCAGTCTCCTCACTGGAAAACCATCGCTTTTTGCTGCACCAAGGCCCCTCAAACCCAGTGAAAAGGTTGAATGTATAGAACAGCTGAATCCCGGCAATATGGACTAGAGGTTGCGAGCCCCTCATCAATCCAACACCGACAGCCACCCACCAGTTATACAGATGCATCGTGTTGACCCTGCCATACCTGGAAATGAGCTTCTCGGAAACTTCCCACTGTTGAGGCAGTGATACCTCCACCGCTGACACCTGAGCCGGCAATGGTGTAACCTGCCGCGTCTGCTGTTCACTTACCGCCAACCGAGAAGTCTGCAGAAGAACCTGTTGAATTGCCCGGTGCAACTGCCGGTGAAACATTAGTGCACCGTAAAGCCCTTGCCACACCAACATGAACTCATCTGAACGGCGTCTGTTGACTCCATCTGCTGCCATGTCTGTAAGGGCATTGTGCCAGTACGCCCACTCTTCGAGGGGGCCTGTGGCTGCCCGTAGATCTCCATGGGAAACCACCTTTCGCACCTGGATCAGCCCCGGGTTCTGGCTCAGAGCCGCATGCAGTTGCATCCACAAGTCAGAGTGAGCACCATTTCGCTTGGGAGCTCGCCCACTTTGAAGCTTCCGAATGCCCCGAATGACCGCCTGACAGTCACACCACAACCGCACCGGTTGGCTTCTTTGTACGGCCCACCGCACTGCATGCAAAGCTGCTGTAAGTTCCGCTCTGAGGGCTGTTTGAGAAAGGCCCACGACATGCCCACCCATCAAGAGTCTGTTGTCCCACGTGCCTGCACCACCGGGAACCACCGTCACAGCCCAGGCTGCATAGCGCAGCTTTGGCTCATGGGGATGCAAGCTTGTCCCATCCAAAAACAATTCAACCACCTGGGAGGAACTTTGAATTGGGGGGTCTAGTGGTGACATCTTACAAAGTCCATCTTCCCTCAGCAGAAAGTCCACAAACATCTCATACTCAGGCAACACCAAAGGCCACCCATGATCAACCAGGCACGGAGGAAGAGACGGGAGCACAGCAAGTTGGTCTGGTGTGAGATGCGCACGACAGGAAGCAAAGTGTGGGCAAATCCAAGCCCGATGATGGAAGCCATCCTTTGCCGGACACCAGGGACACTTGGAGGTGACAGCTTCTTTGAACTTGGCCCTGCCATTCTGCGTGAAGAGAGTGCCATCCAAGTGACAACGCAGGAACACCTGGTCTGCCGCTCCATACTCCTTGAGGGAGCGGTGAAGCTCGGGAAGATCCACCTGAGAAAGTCCACTAAAGGTCGGTCGGTGGGAAACTGCCTGAGCCAAGACATGGCCCCAAGAAAACTGGAACCTCAGCACCAACTCATCCCATGCCACTTGCATCAGGCTGAAGGATCCAAAACGGTCTTGGAGAAGCCCCTGACCGCCAACAGCCCACCCCAAACGCCGTACCCGAGAGGCCAAAACAGCAGTAGGACCATTAGCCGGGAGCGACAGCTCAGTGTCGGCAAACACACCCAAGAGTGACTCAACTCGATCAGAAGAACCCAACTCACGGGTGTCCCGCATAGTTTGAAGGATGGCCCACGCTTCGGGGTCAGTTTGGCAAGAAGCAGCAGCGAGGTGAAGGTAAGGATTGGCCCCTTTCCGGTCCGACTTCAGAGCCCGAACTGCCCCTGAACGGAGGGTCTTGAAGTGGTTTTCCCCCACATGGACAACTGAAACCCCATGCAAAGCTCTTGGCCAAGCCATCATGTGGATGGTGGAAAGCTTGGCCCGATAGGACCCCGGGGAGGCTCGGAGGCGAACCCACACCATAGGCATGCGAGACATCCGCTTCTGCAGTTCAGCATTGTGGCAGTGCTTGCTGAAGTTCTGGTGGGCCCCAAGATTACGAGCCGCCAAAGTGACATGGAGGGGAGACTGACGGAGCTGCTTTCTGGCCAGGGCATCAGTTGACCACAGGCAGGTTTTGGATAAGTCCAACCGCAAGTCCAGCTGATCAGTAAAAACCTCAAGCGAAGTCCACAGACGCTCAAAGACACCGACGTCCCAAAACATCACCCCCCAATCATCCACAAAAGTCCGCAAGTCCACCCGGACGTTCAATGCTTGAAGCCACCAGTCTAGCATCCAGTCCACCACTGCCATGCCAAAGACCGACAAAGCACATCCCTCGGGCAACCCACAGTTAGACGCCACTGGCCCCCCACCGAGCTTCGAACACGGAAACGGCGTGTTTGACCCGACACAAACGACACCCAAGCACGAAGGATGTGTGGAGGAAAGCCCATACGCAACAGAGCATGCCACAGAGGAAGGCGAGGAATGTTGTTGAAACACTTCTGGATGTCCATCAATATTCCATGGATTGCCTCTTCATTCACATATGCCAGCTCAAGTGCCGATGCCAGCTCATACCAGATGGATTTGGCATGCCTGGACGGCACCCCACCTTGAACACTGACAGGAAGGTGAGGCATGATTGATCGGAGTGCCTCCCGAGCACGCACTGAAGACCAAACTCGGTAGGCCAGGCTATAGACCACAACCGGACGGAACTCGTCCACAGAACAAGCTGCAGGGTGCTTCGCTAAGCTTGACACAAAACCAGAGGCCATCTGAGCAGGCCACATCGCACCCTTCTCCACGGCAGCATAGAACCCAGTAAGGACCGCACAGGCATCAGCAGGGAGAGAACGCAAGTCAGGCTGGGAAACCCCATCAGGACCCTTCCCCGCACGAGGCTTCTTGAGGCGAACTGCATGGCAAAACCGTTCAACAGACCAATCAGTACATGACCACTCAACGACAGGGGCAGTGCGATCCAAAAACCCACAGATTTGGTCCCATTGGCCCGGCTGGACGTGGTGATGCTTCTGCCACCGAGTGGACCACACGTCAGCAAACTTCTGCAGAATGGCCTCATCAGAAATCACGGCACGTTCCTGAGAGAGGACATGGCCTGGTTGTACCCCCGAAGTGTCAGAAACCCAAATCTGGTCCTCCGAGTGGGCCACGACTTCAAGCACCTGTCCATTCACCACAACCGGCAAGTCATCAAACAGACGAACTGGACGTGTGAGAACCAAAGACATGTCATCAGCACGCACCTCATCAACTCCCACATCAAGCCGGTCAACAAGTGTGTCCGCCTGTGGCAGGGGGTCTTCCTTGCAATCCCTAAAGACATGCGCCAGGTTCTGTTCACGGCGGCGCTTGGCATGGCTATAGCGTTGGCTAATCAAACCTTGTTCATACCTTTGGACAAAAGCCTGAAAACCATGGAAGAGGCCCTGGGCAAAGTCCAGATCAGGGCAGAGAAGGGGCAGAGGAGCCACCAAGGTGGGAGACAATCCCTGTGTTGTCCACCAAAGCCCAAAACCGCCAGGAAACCCAACAGCTGTACGGATTGCACGCCATGTTTCATCCCTATTGAAACTTCCAGACCAAGATGTAACCCCTTTGCGCAAAATGCGGCACAGTGACTGCAAACGACGCAGCTGTCGGAAGAACCGAGCATGTTGCAAACTCACTCCAAGGTAGCTGGGTTGCACATCACCTTTACGGCCCTTCTTGAGTGGACTCAAGAAATGCTTGGTAGGGGTAGTCTCCAGAACACTAGCCCGCCCACACTGCTGACGGGAAGCATAAACACCCTGGTGACGATTCCAACTGACCGCTTGGGTTTCAACCTGGTGCCAAAACTGGGCATACGACTCAGTAAGGTCCCCAGAAAGGTCCACATTCACCTGACAAGTCCATTCCTTGGGCCAGGGAAAGGGTTGAGGGACACGCCATGCATGAACCGTTGAGGACAAACACCCCAAGTCAAAGGAAGCAGAGACAGCCGCATGATCCGCCCAGTAGTCAAATTCAACCTGGGTGCCCCTATAGACACGCTGGAGTTCAGGAGAAATCCACATCTGGTCTATGCGACGTGACCCCCGGCCCGTGGCTTCAACAGATTGGCCAAACTGCCATGCACGTAGGTCTTGCACCTCCCGAAAACCCAGCGATCGAAGTCTGTCCAGCTGCTCCAGTTCCTCAGGACCATAGTTGAAGTCACCTCCGATGACCCGCGGCCCAGAGGCTTGAAGGCCAACCCTGTCAACCAACTCAGCAAGCAAAGCTTCAGTCTGGTATTTGGCCTGGCGATGATGGGCATTACAAGGAACACCGTACAACATCCCCACAGTAATCCAAGCTTGAGCAACCGCAACACCAACCACCTGGACTCGGGCAGAGGCATAAACGTCAGCAGAAAATCCATGGACAAGCGCCCTGGCAGGGCTTTTGGAAACCAGCATGACCCCAGAGTGAGAGCCTGTATCGGTGTGGTGGCGAGGAAGGCATGGGGAGCCCGTGATGGCATACCGCCATGGGCTCTGCAGCATCTTCAGCCCTTTCACAAAAGAGGAGACACCCTTTTGCGAGAGCTGAGTCTCTGTCAAAATCCATGCATCGCCAGGCAAGTGTGCAACCTGGTCCAACTTCCCATTAAGTCCACTGGGATTCGCAATGCCAAGGTTCCAAAATTCAGCATCCGGGCCTGGATGCGCAGCTTCTCCAACGCGGAGCAAAGTCAAAAGGACCAACAAAAACCACCACCGCACACCTGTACAACCTGACCCGATCCTCGAAGAATGGAATGCAGGACGCATGGTGGCACAAGTCCAAGTCAAACCACCCGCAGGACGTGTCTGTTGCCGCTGGGCTAACTTGACATCACAAGGCGAGGGTGAAAATCCAAAACTTCGGAGTGTCAAAAGGCTACTCCATCGTGAAACAATTCGTATCGCACCTCCATCGACTGACCGAGAAAGTCCACTACAGCCTGCTGAAAATCCCAACCCCAGAGCCAAGACATACACAGAGAGGCCGGCAGTCCACATGGCCACGAACCAAGAAGGGAAGCCGCACAAACTCACAAGGAAAGCCATCATCGACCAGCAGAACATCAAGTGACCACCAACAGAGACTTCCCAATTGCCAGAGGCAGTCAAACCAGCAACTGGGCACCGTCACTCGGGGCGATGGCGTTTCGACAGCAGGCTCTCAAACTGAGACATCTGTTTGCTGAACATGCTATCTAACATGGTCTGCTGGTGGGTGACCTGCTGCCTGAACTGCTCTTGGAAAGTGTCCTGAAATCCCTGGATAGCACTCGCCTGGGCAGCAATGGCATTCTCGAAGTGAGTACTTTGCTGCTGCAATTGGCCTCGCAAGTCCTGGAGCTGACCAGAGGTGTCAAGTGCCTGCTGCTGGGCTTGATGGGCAAGAGACTGAGTCTGCCCAGTCAAATCCTTCAATTGCATCTCCAAGGTTTCCACCCTCTTGTCCATAGACTGTTCGGAGTCCACCTCCATCGATTGCTGGGGGATTTTGGCCATAACTTCCGCCACAACCTTTTGAGTGATATCCTCCAAGGGATTACCAATTGGAAATGTCTTGGCAGGGAGCCGGGCGGCTGCTTTGGCCCATGGGTCATGCGTTTGGATGTAATCTCCCTCTGCTGACTTCGAGACAAAGGACTCAGTTTGGGACGTGGAAAACACCTTCGGAGCAGGATCAACCGGCATGACATTCTCATCCTCCTTTGCAATCAAGACATCACCATGGGCAAGGCGCAACATTTTCATGGGGGGCTCTTGGACGGACTGTACACGGAACATCAAACATTGGACATGTGCTTTGGCAGCGACAACCTGAACTGGCTTGGCAACCCATCCATTGGCCTGAAGCACCTGTGCCACGGATGCTTGGAGGGTACCATATGCAAACGGACCAACCAAATAGCTCTGCCTCTTGCCTGGGGGCAAGAAGGTGTGCCCTGGCTTCAACACCCCAAAAACTTCGGCAGCATGTTCAGATTTGCATCGAAGGCCCATTTTAGTTCCCAGCCTGGCAAGTCCAATCACATGGGCAACCGTTTGTCGCATCAGGATGAGTTGGCTGATGTCCTGCTTGGGAAGCCATACCACCTGAAAGGCAGGGGAAGGTTTGCGGCCATCCAATGACTTTGGTTCAAGATACACCCCATTGTGCCCTGAAAACTGTTGGACCACCATCTGAAGGTGTTCTGGCAGCCTGATGTGGCAAGTGAACATGTCAGCTTGGTCAGGGGAAGCAGGGCTAAAGTCCAAGCGGAGCCACTGCTTACCCCATAATTCCAGCACAGGTGAGTCCAAGGGAAAGTCCACAGTTCGGTGCCAACATTCACAGCCACAACAGTCTTCATCACGACACTGCAGCAGGGGAGGCACCATGGCAAAGATGTGGAGCAACGGATGCGACACCACCTCACCCCAAGACACTGTGGTTTGATCTTTGAAGACCATGGCCTTGACCACGCAAGTAGGAACCGATTTCACCTCACAGCCGGACTGCAGGGGCACTCGACAAACAGGCACCGCACCAAGTTGAATCAAGTGGCCATCCACCAGCAGCGGCTCAGAGTTGGCTGCACAGACCAATGGGACCCGCTCTGGGCGCACTGGACATGAGGTGGCAGGGGCAGTCGGGGAGTCAACCACAAACAAGGCCAAGGGACCAGCAGACAGAGGACGGCCGGCTTTCAGGTACGGGTCAATGGCAGACACAGACACCACAGCAACCCCCGATGAGGCCGATCCGACTTGAGGCAAACTGAGCTGCGACAGAGGAGTACCATCCTCGCTCTGGAAAATGCCTGATTCCAACCTGAGCAGTGTAGGGTCCAAGCAAGTGGCAGGCTTGGCATGTCCCTTACCCCCTCCTTTGGCAGACTTGGCACGCTTATGCTTCTTGTTGCCCACCGGCTGGTCACTAACCCTCTTGTCAATCTGAGCTTGGAGTTCAGAGGGCTTGATCAACATGAAGGGGGGCCGGACTTGATTACCCAACCACTTCAATTCTCTCCAGGGGTTCCCAGAGTCCAAAGCAGCACTGACATCGGCTTCACCCAGGGCTTTCAAGACAGACATGGCTCGAGTGGACGATTCAGACACAGGAACACCATGCACAGTCAGAAGGTCCGCAAGACGTGCTGACACGGAAAGTCCAAGGCCAGCCAAGCACGGTCGATAACATGGGTCATCAATGTGTTCAGAGAAGCCCCGACGTAACCCGGCAGCAAAGTGGGACAAGGACTCATTGTCTCTGACCATCTGCCAACGCCACAACAAATGCCGGACAAGAGCAATCGCGCCAAAGCTCCACAGTGGCCAACAGGAGTAAATCCAGGGTCATGTGCTCTCCACGTGCCTCGTGCACCACCTCGGTGGATTTCGATGATACGGCTCAGCTTCTCAAGGACAGAGACAAATTCCATGGTGACAGACAGGGAGTGAAGTTGAGAACCCACCATATCTACCCTCCACACCAAGGGAATCCAATGACCACCCAGCAACACCGCTGAAATCACTGTGGCTTCATGCCCAAGTTCGGAGACCAAGTATTGCCAAGTGGCCTGGTCTTCATGGTGAATCAGGCCGGTGACTAGCAGAGGATCCCACACGTGCACATATTGAGCCTCCTCAGTGCCTAGTTCAGTCTGCATAAGTCCATGGAGCACCTCATCATCACCCCAAACCGGACCTTGTTGAGCCAGCAATCCAACCCTCTCAGCCTTCGAAAACACAGGACAACGAGCTGATCGGAGACCCTCCAAATCGGTGACAAAACCAGGGCGCGTGGCATCAGACGCATGGACATACCTGAGAAACTCATCGGCATCAAAGCAGCAAGGAATGGCCGGAGTGGCGTACAAATTGGCTGGGTCCCAATCCGGTGAAACAAGTGAAACAAGGGACGATCCTCGGAGCTGCTCAGTGGCATCAAACTTTTCACCATCAATCCTCAGGGTGTAGTCAGTCACATCAACGCCCAATTGCGCTTCAGCAGCCAAGAGCTGAACTCCTGTGGTACCTGGGGAGAGCTTCACAGTGACATCAGGTTCTCCGGTACATGGACGAGTGAGAGTGACCACCTTGGGCTGTGCTGCATCTTCAACATCTTCAACCGGGTCATCATCAACATCAGCAACGGTCATGGGAAGACCAGGAGACCACTTGCTGCGACATTCCTGCAGGACTGTTGACATGTACGACTTGAGGACAGGCAGCGGATCACATGGAGGAAGCTCGAAAGTCCAATCAAGGCACTGACGCACATGGGAGAAAATCCAAAGGCCCATCAACGCAGCAACAGCCTGACCAACTCCAGCCATGGCCAACCTCAAATTGTTTCCCATGGGTGCTTGTGGGTTGCCACCCATGAGTGCCCACATCTCAACAGGATGGAGGTATCTGGCATGCCGCATTTCCAAGTTCATGTGAGTCTGGCATGTGGACAAAGGTATCAAGACACCTACCAACCCCTTCTGTCGAAGCCTGGTTTCCGACAAAGCAGCACGACATCCACAAGCACAGGTGTACATCTGATTGCCAGCACTGTGTAACAAGGTTGGCAACTTGTCATCCATGCGAACCCAGGCCCCATCAATCCCTCCTGCAGCATACTGATAGTACTTGGACAGCTCGTACAAGTTCAGCTCCAACTGATCCTGATCAGGCTTCGGCCACGGAAGGAATTCAGGAATGAGATCACGGACAACCTGGATCTCCTGCAAGCATGGCATGTCAGGGATGTAGCACGGGTGGACTACTGGGGCGGTCAACACAGCAACCCATCTGTCTCGCTTGGTGCACCAGGTGTTGCTAAGTCGAAGAATGGTCTGAGACAGCCGGTATCCTGTGGCAACAGTGAACTGACGCAACAACTCCTGAGCCTGTGCATCACGGAGTACCTCAGGAGTACATTCCAGTAAAACCACAGCAGCTTGAAGGAGCCAGGCCAGTTGGAGGCTGTGAGGAAGCGACTTGGCTCGTGGATCTGACATTCCCTTACGGTCACCAAGCACCGAATGAGGCTGGCAGGACACACCAGAGCACACCACACCATGGAAACATTCCAAACCAAGCAGTTGACGCAAGACAGAGGTGTCAGCCAGGTCACCAACAATGAACTGTGCCCCTTCATGCAGAGACTCAAACAAGGAACGCCAACGGTCATTGTGGTCCACCCCAGCAGCAACGGAAAATCCAACCAACGGGACTGTCACCGAGAAACCCCCGAGGCCTGCGCACAAGTCCACAACACGGTTCAGTGAGGCCCTGTCACAAACTGGAACCGGTACCAACATGGATTGGGGGTCAGCCTGAAACACCATGGGGGAAGTAGATGTCACCACTAGATCAACCCCAACCAAAGTGCCACCAGGTGGTAAATCCCCTCTTAACCAGACTTTGAAACCACGACGATCCTGTGTTTGTAGTAGATGAAGGTTTCCTTTGGAATCCGTACAAATAACTGACAGCACTGCAGAAGTTCGTTGACCAATGCAAAGTGAAGACCAGTCCATGGCACCTATCAAAACATGCACCCCAGGGGATCCGTCTGCGCAGCTCTACTTCTGGGAAGACCCTGGGCCCGAGCTCTGAAAAATATTAGTCAGGTGGGATGATTATTCCCAAGATATGGAAACATAAAAAATGTTCCAAACCACCAATTAGGTTATTTTTATGGATTTATAATTATATATAAGCAACTAGTTATAGGAGTTGCCCTTTGGTTATTTAACATAGCCATGGAAAAGAAACACTTTTAATAGGTACATCATCTATAAATGGGTCATTTTCCATAGCTATGTTAAATAACCAGAGGGTATAGTTCCATTATTTTCCATTTACCCTCTGGTAACCGTTTACATAGCTATTGAAAATGGCCATAGAAATAGTGGATTTACCCACTAAAAATGGTGATTTTCCATAGTTTACCCACTAAAAATGGTGATTTTCCATAGTTTACCCGCTAAAAATGGTGATTTTCCATAATTTACCCACTAAAAATTGTGATTTTCCATAGTTTACCCACTAAAAATGGTGATTTTCCATAGTTCTGTTAGTTTACCAGAGGGTAATTATAACTGTTCATGGCCACTGTGGGGAAGTTCCAGTAGTTCCAGTATAGAGGTACCCAGAAAATCGCAGGATTCAGGTTGCAGAACAAAACATGCACCGCTAAAAAGGGCACATTTCGGAGAACTATCCATCCACTTGCTTTACGCCTACTATTCTTTATAGTTTAACACATTTTAACATATATAATGTATATACAATTAATTATATAATATACCTATTCTTCCTTGTCTTTTGTTTGGTTAAACAGCTACATCGAGGCTACATCATGGCTAAATCCCAAAAAATCTTGCCACTTCATATTCATCATATTTACCCTCTGGTAAACGTTCACATAACTATGGAAAGATCCACCATTTTTAATGGGAAAATCCACTATTTCTATGGCCATTTTCAATAGCAACTGTTAGTCATTACCAGAAAATACTCCTTAAATCATCTCCTTGTTTCACATCCGAAAGCACTCCAAGGAACTGAAAGTCCACCAACTTCGGGATCACTTCCTGGAGTGATCCACCGATCGTTTTACGGGGAGTTCAACCTTCCAATGGAACGACATCCCAAAAAAGGTGATTCAGCATGATTTAAGCAATGGAAATTCCAGCCATATGGGTTCCAAAAATAAGATCTATGGTTTTCCAAAGGTCACAAGCTATGACTTTTCTCCACCAATTCTGAGATTCTTGGGTAGCTTGTAGCTAGCAGGGAAGTTACCTTAGCGCTTGCGATGGTCATGAAATGGACATATGGATCTGTCCGGACATTTGGCATTTACACAAGCAGAAATCAGCGAACAAAAACTCATATTCCTACCGTGAACTATGATGACATCGCAAAGTCGCTGGAATTTGCCCGACGATTACTGGTTGGTGGTTTCAACCCCTCTGAAGAATATTAGTCTGTTGGGATTATTATTCCCAACATATGGAAAAATAAAATCAATGTTCCAAACCACCAACCAGATTATCTTACCATCTCTGCCCAAAACCATGGTACACTGTTGACACAACATGGGCCAAGATGGTAGGACTCGAGGTGGATCTGACCGTGATTTTTGGAACTGGGTGGTCCATCACAATGGCAAGTGACTTCGAACCCCAGTTGTAGGTAAAGATAAGTAGGGTTACCATTTGGTAAACGTTTACAGTTTACGACATTGAACATGGCCATCTATAGTTGATGTTCCTATGAATAGCATGGTGATGTCTCATTAAACATGGTCATTCATAGTGGATTTACCCATTGAAAATCATGATTTTCCGTAGTTATGCAATGTAAACGTTTACCAGGCCGGGTATACTTCACTTACCAGCAAAAAAGCTGCGGGGTGAACATCCTGTATTGCTGTAAGCCAGGGGGTTTATGATGTTTCACTCATCTGAAATAAGGCTATCTTTGGATAATTCATGATATAATTCCGTAAACTAACTAGTGAGGTAGCAGTGAGATCGTTATAATTTCACAAGATTTATGAATATATATATAATATATCTATAAATGATTTAATATAAAGGTAAATCAGATTTTTCTCCAGCTGGGCCCTGCTGTCTTTGTACCTACACCCTCTATACCCAAATATGTTCCCTCTTCACGATGCTTTTCACCCTACCTGGGGTGCAAGCAGAATCGTAGGTGGTGAATTTAACTCAGATATTCCCGGAGTCTAACCCATATTTCTTCCACTGCCTTAGTAATCTATCGGATATGACTAGTTCAGTGAAATATGCCCCCATACATATGCCTTAGTTTAGATCCCATATATACAGTACCCTCTGGTTATGTCAAAATAGCTCTGGAAAATGGACCATGTAATTTTCGATGATTTACTTATTAAACACGGCAATTTTCCACTGCTATGTTCGTTTACCAGAGGGTAGTAATTACTACTGGCTTAACCTCTGGTAAACTAACACAACTATGGAAAACCACCATTTTTGATTGGTAAATCAACTGTAAATGACCATGTTCAATAACTATGTTAGTTTACCAGAGGGTAGTTTAGATCCCATATATAGAATTATATAGATATATACAGTAGTAATTAATACCAGGTTATCTTATCGCTACCTCCTTTTTGACATGCACAACGAAACTCCGAGAAACGACGAGAAAAATCCGAGAGGCTGTGGCTAAAAGCTTGTCCCATACACCTGCCATCCAGGTCGAGATTCGGTCGAGATTCCCTCGAGATTCCGGCATGGATTGCCCAGGTCTTTCAATGATGTTGATTTATGGCACAATTGATGATTTATATTGATGTATCCATTGGTCATAACATCATTTATGGGATAATGATTTTGATGATTTATGTCAATTTATGTTTATGTTGATGTGTGATTTTTTAATCACAATGAATAAAACTTGATTAAAATGGAACACAACACAAATAAGAACTTACTTCAGTTCTTTGTTCCAAGTAACGGATTGTGACGGGGATGAAGCCGATCATCGTCGGTGTTACCATTACCTTGTTATATTTAACAGAATAGTCCGCTACGGACGCCATGGATGACGATTAAAATTATGATTTACCTATATATACACACATATAGATATATATATATATGAAGCACATTGCTTTTCCACAGCTATGATAAATCACTAGAGGGTATGACAAGCAACACCAAATGGACTTTGGATTAACAAACCAGGGGATGATCCCCTGATTTCCACAGTTGGTAGGCACAGCGCACCCCGCGCCCCAAAGCCATATACACCTTCCCCAAATGGTTGTTTTCCCACGATTAAAAACACGATTCACCGGAAGCAACCCCAGGAATCTATGCAGTGTTTCCCATCCAAATCATCTTCAAATCTTCATTTTTAAAGGACTATGATTGGCCCCCAAACAGCGGGCTTCTCAAAATCTGACCAAGCAAATATCAGGGCAAAGCTTGAGTCTTTAATAATCCTTGTGCAAAAAGGCCTACCGTTTCCCGTTGGTTCATTCCCTCCCTTTTTTGAGGTTGATTTGTTAATTTGGGGACTATAATCATCCTGAAGCAACTAGAACATGGAATTTTGTGAGAGTTCACTATTCACTATTCTATCTACTCCAGGATGACTATATATCACTACGCGTTGTATTCGTATGTATTTGTATAGTTCCGGTGGGAAATTTGAATCATTTTGCTAGATTTTATATGACCGCTTGGTAAAATTGGTTGCTGAAACATCAACGTCATTCCCTAGTGTATAGTTGGATAGAATTGCGTCCATGTATATCGCGGATGACATGGTTCGGATTGACCCCAGTGTTTGTACGTCATATACCCAGGCTCGCTGACAAAACAAATGGTTTTTCAGGCGATGAAACTCACAAGTCCTCGCACCTTTGCAGGTATTCGGTGACAATAAGCCTGTCTTGGGTGATAACTGTGATAACATGTGCCTGAGTTTAGAAATAGTTTAGGTATGATGGCCCAATGGCACTTCGATGTGCATCCCATACTTCGATAGTGACCCACCTGGGGTCACTGGGATTGTCGGACAGATGTGGGACCCCTCCATGAAGAAATCCACGACCAAAGCATTTACAAATCAATTGGTTAGCTAAGTTGGTGAACATAAGTCCAATAACTAGGGCTGATTAGGGGGTGAAGTTATATCTATAGTTAATGGGGATTATACACCAACAAACATATAACTATGGGGGCACCACCTTGTAGTTTCCCGAATGTTGCAACATGCAAGCGAATCCTCTCAAAACATCCAAGAACTGAGAAACAACTGCGAAAAGCCGTCCCGCTTATAATACCAAACATTCCCCAGAAACCATAGTTTAATAGGGGATAAACACATATTTGGGACCATACAATGGGGGCGTTTAATCTGGGGGTATGGAATAATCATTATAATATTATCTTTAAGTTCACATGGCTTCACAAAAATTGTATCCCTATGTCACTTCCCCTTGATCCTTGTCGTTTGGCACGTGGTGCCCCAGGTCGGAATCGCTAAGTTGGTTAATATATAACTCCAATAAGTAGGTCTTATGGTCTTATGGTATATTTATGTATACCCTCTGGTTATGACTAACATAGCCATGGAAAATCACAATTTTTAATAGGTAAACCATCTATCAATGGGCCATTTTCCATGGCTATGTTAAATAACCAGAGGGTATGTATACTGTAGTTAATGGAAGTTATAAACCAATTGGTAACTGGGGGGCACCTCCTTGTAAACCATTCAATCAAGATTGCCCATTGGTAATCAAACGTGGCTGGCCGGAAAATCCGTAAACGGAAGTTTCAGAAAGGAACATCCCCCATAAATGGTGGATTTTCCAGCAAGCCAAAGCCACGCTGAATTCCCATAACAGGCAGGAGGATGCCTCGTATTCTCATTAGCTCGGCGCCGCGGACGCTGTTCTGGGCCGGCGACGGGAAACTTCAACCAGCACTTGGGGGTAATTACTGACAAAGGGGACACCTAAAACCAACAAGAAATTGGAATTGAATGGGATGTAAGCAACCAAAAAAACTTATATAAACATGTTAAAATATGTTAAAATTATGTTAAATTCTTGTGGAAGACTGTGGAAGTTGAAGGTTGTTTTTTGACCAAGATGAATCTTTTCCGGCGAACGCTATACTCTTAGATGCCTTACCAAACCAAGGTTAAGCCACCAAAGATGGGGATGTTGCACAACCTCCAACCACCCAGAAATCCTACATGTTGTTGATATGATACATGATTTTGAAACAAACGTTCCATCAACCCAATAGTTCCTAACATGTGATAAAACCCATGATTTTCTACCATGTTCGATTACATGTCATTGCATGTCATTACCATCTTTGGTTGAAGGAGGGTCAGGGCGAAGGGACGGCATTGCGCATCAACCTCCCAAGCCAGGATTGTCATATGCATCACACACGAATCATGGGTCCAATACATGTCAATACATGTTCATGCCTGTTACCCTCTGGTAAACTAACATAGCTATGGAAAATCAAATTTTGAATGGGTAAATCAACGATATATAAATGTCCATTTTCAAGTTCGCAAACTGTTAGTCATTACCAGACCGTAATACATGTTGCTGTACATGTCATAGCAATCCCCGATCGAAAACTTGGAAATCATCACATACTGTGGATGGAAGAAATCCTGCACCACCAAAAGGATGGTTGAAACCCTATAAATAATAGGATAAACCATCTATCAACTGGCGCAGGATTTCGCAACCATCCCCCGTATCATCCCACTAAAATGCTGCTTTCGTGGGGCTTGCTGCAATACATTTAGCACCAAATGGTCACCGGAAAAAAGTCACCGTTGACTCGAGGAGCCAACAGGTTTATCTGGAAACAGTTCCATGGAACCTTCCCATGATTCCAGTGATTCGTAACAACCAACAGTAACCAACATCTGGGCAAACCAAACCAAACCAAAACAAAATTCCAATGGCTCTGAAAATCGGATACTTATGGATACCACCAATTCCAATAGATTTTAATCACTACCCTCTGGTAATGACTAACATAGCTATTGAAAATTACAATTTATAGTGGATTTAATGGATTTTTTACCCATTAAAAATTGTGAAATTCATTGATTTTCCATAGCTATGTTAGTTCACCAGAGGGTATCAAACATATCCAGATACAACCACTGATTCTAGATAGTACTGATAGTACCCGGTGAATGATCATGCTTCAGTTCACCATCAAAAGACGCGTCCGAGGGGCAGGAACGTCGATTCTGCAACACAACATGTTCCAACCAAAGTAGCTCCTTGCCATCCTTGGAACCAAAACTGTGCCCAATTGGCTTGGTTCATGGCATATGTTTATCTGGCTGGTGGTGCAATAACCATCTTGAAAAATATGAGTTCGTCAATGGGAAGGATGACATCCCATATATTATGGAAAATAAGATTCATGTTTGAAACCACCAACCAGTTACAGTCAGTGCCAGAATTATAGAACGGAGCCAGGAGGACAAAAGTACGGTAAAATACCGTACCTTTGTCCTCCTCCGGGTTCCGATTCGGAGCGGAGTCGGGAAATTTAATTATAGAAC
>Ga0126342_10003288_pt1:0-25000 | contig 26569 bp, 25 predicted proteins | sample Cyp1metagenome_FD_92528 | JGI IMG/M metagenome (GOLD analysis project Ga0126342, IMG submission 92528) | Coral microbial communities from Lord Howe Island, Old Settlement Bay, Australia - Cyphastrea 1 metagenome | ecosystem: Host-associated > Invertebrates > Cnidaria > Coral ...
GGTGAGTTTACAGTTGCAGCTCGGTCAGCCACTCACATTTCCCGGTTGTCAAGGTGTATGGGGTTGAATTTGCAAGTCAATTTGGCCTTGATACAAGACTTGCATGCAAGACCATGATTGTTCACGTGCATGCAAGTTAGCACATGGTTCATAACAATGTCTATATTCCGAGATTTCAAATGCAAAATATAAAAGCACCTATCCATCCAGGATGCAGATCACCCCTCCACCACCTAAATTGCACATGGACCCCAAAAAAATTGCCATGTTGAAGGGCGGAGAATCATCCTCCAGACCTCATTCTTTGGGTTCAAAAAGAGTATATCGGTATATCCAATTTCATCAACATTGGGGATGGTTTTTGGCATTGCGTTTACCATGCCTTACTCACTACAAAGATATTAAATAGATACCCTCTGGTTATTTAACATAGCCATGGAAAATCACCATGCTATTAATAGGTAAACCATCTATTTCTATGGGCCATCTATACCATGGCAAACTGTTAGTCATAACCAGGTTGGGTACATCCAGTCACGCCCCGCGCCATGCCAAGACTCCAGCGCCAGGATTCCCACAGCCACTGCCAGCATGGCACCGAAACATGGCCATGTCTAAGCCATTGCCTCTACATGGCCCAGTTTTGTTTCTGTCTTCTATCGGCTGAAACATGGCTTTCTAATCCTGTTTTTGTGACTTAGGTGAGGCTGAAAAACAGTTGAATGCAGTCTTGAATCCATAGTTGCCATAGTTCTAAGTGGGTTCATCCTAAAACAACAACATTCGATCGTTGACATGTAAAATGGTAGGGGTTGGTCAGGCTGCCAAACGCCATCCTTCTCACACAAAAAGAGCTGTGAAGTAAAGCTCCAGTGCGACAAGCTATGCGCCACACCAGACGCTACCTTCTGCCGGAGCCTGAAAGAAGCCAATGTTGGGTGTGTTTTTGTTTATACCCTCCGGTAAACTAACATAGCTATTGAAAATGGCCATTTATAGTGGATTTACCCATCAAAAATGGTTATTTTCAATAGCTATGTTAGTCTACATACGTGTTTTTTATTGCTAGGCTGATCGAAAGCTCCAAAAAGCACGTGATGCACAGACCTTTTGGACGACTTTTGAAGATCAAGCCAGTGTCGGGGTTGTTTTTGTGATGTCGTTATATGTCTTAATGATGCAAAACTCTGTTTAGACCGGAATTGTTTCTAATAGAAACAAGTCCTTAATCAGCTGTGCACGGCTTCTGTGGCATGTACGACCGCAAGGGAAAGACCCTGGTAAATGGCATGGTGAAGGGCAACCATCTTTGCACCTGATATCCAAAAGATATCCACGGTCGGTGAATTACAAGAACTCATCCAGATTGATGTTTTGATTCATGGCTATACCTTTTCTCCCAGCGGATTCCAAGCGTATTTTTGGATTTACTTGCATTTAGAGATTTGTAAGCGGACATGGTGACTTCACCAACAGCACCGGGCAGTAAGACAATGGAACCTGAAAGGAAAGCATTTTTGGGGTGGTCCCGACCCCCCAAAGCTCGTCATTTACAGTGACAACCAGCGGCATGGGGAATGGGTCTTTTTACCAGCGAAACCAACAAATCAGCATGAGGCTGTCGACTAAAGATTGCCAACAATCACCCGTGTTGCCAACGAAAAAATGCTACAGTCCATGGTTCATGAGGGTGATAACAACACATAATAACCGGTAATAACCCCAACTTCAACACCCAGTGATCAATCTCCTTGTCTTCCCAGCATTGCCCTAATCTGGTTCCTTGCGCTTCTTTTGTTCGACGGGTTGCTTCTTCTTTTCACAGATCAGCTGTGTGGATCTGCGTGGTGCTTCCAATCTATCCCAATCTATCCCAATCTATCGGGACGGACATACCACCAATTTCTTTAGGATCGCCTTGTCTTCGAATGTAAAAACATCGGCAGTTTCTTCTCGAAGCCTCCATCAGGACAGACACACCCGTGACCTTGGCACCACGTAGATTTCCCCACGTCGGACTTGGGCGGTTTTTGTTGGGAAAACGAAGTTCGATACCTTTCCAAAAAACCGTGGGAAAGAAGGGGGGTCCAAATTTTGAGACAACCCCATATAGCTGGTAGTTGAAAATGTCTGGGACCGCAGATCACAAATACTATGGAGTCTAGGCAAGATTTTTCTGAATACAGTTCTCATTTCAGGCGCTGGAGATTGATTCTTGCAGGGAAAAACATGCTCCCGGAATTTTAGGCACATAACAGCCGCCAGTTCATAGTTGTCTCTTAGTGGTGTTCGCTTTCATCAACAAAAATGAGGCCTCGAGAATCTGCTATGAATCAAAACAGCTGGTATGTACACTGGTCATCAGCAAAATACCTGGTACATGATTTACATGATATATGTTTTGACAACCCATTTTTTGGGCTTCACCAAAGTCTCTTAGCAAGTTGGTCTGGGAAGCAGCATGGCTCCTCTTGCTGACACCGATCCTTCCCCTAGCACCGTTCCAGCCTCGGAATGTGCGCCATCAAGCTCCCTGAGTCCATCGTCGCAGCCTTCCTGAGCTGCGGCGGTGGCATTGACCCAAACTGATACACCTAGACGTGTTGCCGTCATCCAATGACAAAGAAGTATCTATATATATATATATATATAACTATTGCTTGCACGGTTCGGTGCACAAAATTCACTGTTGTCTCGGGAGATAACTGGGATAACGCAATAGCAATCTGTCAATCTAGACCAATTCCATCCAATTCCAACACTTTTTGGGCAACCTTAATGGTTGATCCCTTTTTGGGCACGTTCCCTTGTGAACCAAGGAACTCATCGTGATGTGAACCCTGAAATTTCTTGTCATAGCTAGGAGACCATTCGGCAACGAGATGAAGGAACTGCGCAATCATCTCGTACCAAGCAGTCAACCAGGGAAATCAGTGAGAACATTCAGTCCACCCACAACAAGTTGTCATAGTTTTTTAAGTGTAGTAATAACATTAGTAATAACTCTATACTATATACTCGACCAAAAAGGAGTTGTTAACCCAACTTTTTCGAGTTCCATCAACCACCAGACCGGACCAGTCCCAAAGGTGCCTTGATGCCATATGGACTCCATGGACAGCAGACACTGGTGCGACCAGGACTGGTGGCTAGACTTCCTCCAAGATCTTCTTCAACAGATCATCCTGACGCACAAAAAAAAAATGCTGAAGTGAACTAACCGCAGAAATATGGAGGAGTTGATATGTTTTGCTTCAAACTAGGGATTTTTGTTTGGCAACGAAAACTGAGAAGTTCACATGATCTCACCATGAGAATTGTCATAAATCAGCTTTATGTCAAATACTCCCCCAAATTTGCTTAGGAAGAAGCCTATTCCACCACGGATACACCAACAACCCAGAAATTACACTGTTACCCTCTGGTAAACTAACAGTTTGCTCTGGAAAGATCCACCATATTTAATGGGAAAATCAACTATTTCGACTGGGCCATGTTCAATAGCTATGTTAACAAATTACCAGAGGGTAAATCCCATTACATCCCATGGAAAATCACCATAAATTGCCATAAATCACCATTAAAATCCAATAAAATCCATTATTACCAGAGGGTAGTGAGTCACCACTGAATTTGCTGGCAACCCTGCCATTCACCACGGCTTATCCACGGCTTACACGGTAACCTCATCTTCTGGCAGCTGCTCTGGGTCTTCGAGGCTATCCACAATGCTGAAGCTGTCCAAAAACTCTTCCTCGGCCATACCATTGGATTGGTTTAAGGTGGTTTTTTTTACGGGGAAACCCCTATATGTCCATTGTTTAATAGTAAAAACCATGGTTTTCAATGGTATTTTGATCGTAAAAACCATGGTTTTTACAGGAAATACCATAGTTGATCGTAAAAACCATGGTTTCCTGTAGATGTTCCCAAATTGATATCTTTAATCGAGGCAGAGAACTGAAGTTGGCAGTCACAAGGGATCCGACCTCCGAATGTGGTGGACTTGAGCAACAAACATGTCAATGGGAATTCCAGGATCCTAAGATGGAGGTACGTTAGTACCATTTTTTTGGCCATATTTGGGGGGTATATCCCCCGAAATTAAGCCCTAAAAAATTAGCCTTATATATGGTAGGTACCTCCAATTTAGGTTCCTGAAATGGCCATTGAACATGGGAGATAGAACCAATAAGATATGGGAAGAAATGTGGATATGAAAAAATAAGATATAGGAAACTTAACATGGTCAATCTTATTCGAAAAAACTGGGGATATGACAAGCAACAAAAAGATTAAGTTTCACCAATAAGAAAAATGTGGACCTCCCAAAAAAAAGAAAGCTGGCCCAACTACATGCCAAATTTCAAAATCCTGCAGTTAAAAGATGAGTTTCTGGAGGCTTCCGAGGGAGGTACCTCCAAATCATCCATACATATATATATATATATATATAGATATACATATATATATATATATATACATATATGTGTATGTATATACATATATATATATATACATATATATATATACCGAACCACATCAATCATGTCCTAATTGAACCATTCTTCAGGATGAGGTCGACAATGAGGTGCTTCAAATTTGAAAGGTGGGCACCCCTGGCAATGCTCGTCATCCCACCAACAGTGGGTAGTACCAACAAACATGAGGATTTGAGCTACAAAAATGCGGATAAACTCCAAAAATATGTCTTATTGATGAATACAGATATATGATCTATCCAAAATATTATATATATATGTATGCGTACACACATTATATAGATCTATTCATAGTGCCTATCTGTACACATCTAGAAATTGGGGAGAGAACTTGCAGTCTGCACGGCCCCTGAAAAAGCTGAGGCTCAAAATCAAGATGCGCCTCATCCTGCCCGAAATTGCGATGAAAAAAAACGTAAAAATGATGATTGACCAGTGGGTCACTGGATCGATGAAAGGGAAAATCTACAGGAAACCATGGTTTTACCATCAAATATATGGCTTTCCTGTAATTTGTGACCTTAAAATGCCATTAAACCAATCCAATGGGTGGAAATTGGGGGGGATTGATGGTTGGACACAGACCCAAAATGGGGATTTCAGCAGTGAAAGTTGGAAGGAAACATGTGGGTTTTGGTGGGCAAAAAGTGATGTTTCTCAGCAAATAATGGGGGCTAGCCACTCTGCAACCGACAAAAAGCTGAAGGGTGAACCACAAAACAAATCGGTTTCGGTACCGAAAGCGATGGTGAGTCAAGCAACATAAGGTGTGGTACCCCGTAGGCCCCAAACTTGCGCATGCTTAGGGCTGAAAGATCAACGAGCTGAGATGGCAAGTAATGGACAGTTCAGACGAAAATGTTCTCTGTCCCCATAAATGAAGAGTGCTGTACTCTCCAAATCACTAGTTTCTTGTGGAAAATGAAAATCAAGTGAAATTACTCTAGGGCCTAGGGGCACCCTACTTCTGGACACACTAAGAAGATTCCTCAATCACAGCCAAGAATTTTTGACCCATCGACCTTTTCGTGGCTCTAGCCAAGCCAACAAAGTCTCAGAATTACCCTCTGCTAAACGTTTACAGTTTGCTATGGAAAATCACCATTCTTAATAGGTAAATCAAATATTTCTATGGTCCATGGCTTCCATGTCGCGACAAAAACTGTAACAAATTACAGCTGTCGGCTATCCCAAGTTATGGGAATTCTCAACGGAGCTTGTCTTGAAAGACGACTGGAAGCGCAACCAACCAGCCATACAATGGCCGTATACCCGGGCATCCCAATGGACTGGTTGCGAAATCCTGCACCAGTTGGTAGATGCTTCATCCCATTCAAAAAAAACACCTGTTATCCCACCTGAAATCTCCCATTATTTATTAGTTACAAAATGATCAGTGTTAATCATAATCCCATTTATCATGGAATTATAATCCCATTTAATTAGAATGGTATAATTAGTTGTTTCATAGTTACCCTCTGGTAAACTAACATAGCTATTGAAAATGGCCCTTTATAGTGAAATTTCCCACGAAAAATGATGATTTTCCATAGTTACGTAAACGTTCACCAGAGGGTAAATCCTATTAAATTCCATTAGATCCCATTAAACCACCATAAAACCCCATGAATAATCCATTTTCCCAAGTGATTTTACCAACCCCGGCCTCGCCCTCCCCCAGCTGCACATCAATGCTGTCCACCTCAGGCGGATCGACGGATCCGTCCGTGAATGCCATGGGACTTGATGGGACTGATGACCGAAGTCGGTAAAGATGGTATTCCTTTGGGATATTTGTAACCATATTTCAATGGGAGATCTCCAGGATCCTAAAATGGAGGTACGTTCGTATATTTTTGGCCATATTTTGGGGGGATATCCCCTGAAATTAAGCCCTTATATAGACCTTAGATATGGTAGGTACCTCCATTTTAGGATCCTGAAATTCCCATTGAATATTGGTAATACCTTCTGGTAATGACTAACATAGCTATTGTTTCAATGGCCCATAGAAATAGATGTGTAACCCATCTAATGGAGGTAATAATGGATGTTAATGGATTTTAATGGTGATTTACAGTATGGTAATTTATGGTGATTTTCCATGGGATGTAATGGGATTTACCCTCTGGTAATTTGTTAACATAGCTATTGAAAATAGCACATAGAAATAGATGGTTTACCTCTTAAAAATCGTAATTTTCCATAGTTATGTTAGTTTACCAGAGGGTACTATTTTCATACAAATGAGCTGTGGTCTTTGGTTGTGGTACATTTGTAGCCAATGATTATCATGATAAACCAGTATACAGATTATGATACAAATGATATCTTTGATCTTTGGTCTTTGGTTGTAGCCAAAGTAATATCATGATCATCCAAATATCAGCTATAGCTAAGGCTATATATATACATATATATATATGTATATATATATATATATGTGTGTGGGTATATATATATATGAGTATATATATATATGGGTATATATATATATGGGTATATATATATGGGTATATATATGGGTATATATACATATATGGGTATATATATATATATGTATGGGTATATATATATGGGTATATCTTCCGAACCTGACCATATATCATCCAAGTATGCTCAAAGTATACTCATGTCTTGTCGGTGAATATCCCCATTCTTGACTGACAAAGTGCGGTTTATGTCCTATATCCGAAAAATCCACATCAAGATATTTGGATCCCCATATGATCCAAACATCAAGGAATCATTCGGCCTCAAACTGTGCAGCCCAAAACATGTGAAGAAAACCACAGTACTGGGCAAATGTTACTGTAGTAAACTGCAGGTTTATGAATCTTGGCTTAACATTACCCTCTGGTAATTTGTTACGTAGCTATTGGAAATGGCCATAGAAATAGTTCATTTACCCATGAAAAATGGTGGTTTTCCATAGCTATGTTAGTTTACCAGAGGGTAATCATTGAACTCAATTATAGATGGTCAATCCCAATTGTCAATACTAATCACTCATCTATATCATTTTCTCAATTCTCTCAATTCATATGCAGTGGCGAGCGCTGAATTGTCTATCAATTGGTGGACAACCCCCAAAACTGCTAATTCTATCAATCGGATATCTGTGGATAATTCTTGCTGGATTAGTACAGAGCATCGAAGAATCCCACGAAAAATTCCACCAAATATCCCATACTCCCACGAAACCAGCATATTACCAGGTCATATAGTTCTTGGGTGGGTTGGTTGGAGAACCATTGTCATCACTAAATTTGCTTACCATTGTACATAGACAATGTCAAGCCTGGATTAATAAACCCCAAACGGCTATTTAATTGGGAAGGTACCATTATCCATTTAAGTATCAAATAATGACTATTGGGGGAATACCATGGAATACCCCTCTAATTAATAAACCATGGTGACTAGTCTCATCCGGGGTTGACAAAAAACACATATTCTCATCATGCTTCCATGAAGTTCCCGCTACATTCCCACCCATGATCTTCTCATGAAACATCCCATGAAATCCCTACAAGGTGGTGCCCCCCAAGTTATAAATGGCTAAACAAATCCCCTTATATAACTAGTTCGATATTAATCACCAACAAAAACCATAGCCATAGTGACATTGGACTTATATATTTGCACCAACCAACCAATCGCGATTCCGAACTGGGGCACCACCTTGTATAAAATCACTGGTGAACCACCCAAAGATCCAAAGCCGCATCATCCGCATCATCCCACCGAATTAGTCAAAATTGTGCTGCTTAGATCTGGTAAACGTAACTGGGCGAGCTTCAGCCATTCATAAATGAAAAATAAGCGATGTATCAACAATACGGCCTTACCGATCAATGGGTTATGAATTTTCTACGATTCGTGCGATGATCCTCCTTGGCCGATTTCGTGATTTGTATTAGTGGCCGTGGCCGTTTTTGCGCACTGAAAAGGACCGTGGATCATGTGTGATCCATGGAAAGTCATACCGAGGATGTGATACCAAAAATGTGAGATTACAATTTGATGATAGATAGCAAAAATATGCTTTTTAATGTGATACCAAAAACCATGGGAATAGATCTATCAAACATACCATGGAGAGATACCAAGGATCTATCGTTTGATCTACCCTCTGGTAATTTAAGATAGCTATTGAAAATGGTGATTTATAGTGGATTTTCCCAGCTAGAACATGGTGGATCTTTCCATAGCAACCTGTTAGTTTACCAGAGGGTAAATCCTATTAAACCTCATTAGATCCCATTAAACCACCATTAAATCACCATAAAAACCCATTAAACCACCATAAAAACGCCATTAGATCCCATTAAACCACCATAAAACACTCATTATATGTGGATTTTCCCATTGAAAATGGTGATTTTCCATAGTTTTTTGTATGTTTACCAGAGGTTTGATCGATATCAAGGCGCCAAACAGCTCAGCTGCTCCTCGCTCAACGTCGCCGTTCCCGTGGAGCGGAAGCTGGCGTCGCTGGCGTCGTTCAGCGAGACCAGAGCGCGCCTGGGGTGCGGTGAAATGTCGTCGGAGAAAATCGTCGGGTGATCAATCACAGGTTCATGGTGTATCAATCTATGAATTATATTAATTAATAGTTTTTCAATCTATTTTTGGATCAAAAATCAATGTATATATTATGGTGTAACACTTTTCTATCAATCTATCAATATATGTATATATATAGTGTTCCAAAAGAAGATAGAAAAAAAACTTTTCTATCTATTTTTGGATCGTGTGATTATAGATGTTATACATTTATGTGATATGTGATTGTATATATATATACGTATATGTGTGTGTATGACATGTCTAGATATGTTTATTATATATGTATCTGTATAATTGTTTACAAATACCCATCCAGTTCTGCAGTTCTGAATGTGTGTATAAGTACTACCCTCTGGTTATTTAACATAGCCATGGAAAATCACCATTTTTAATAGGTAAACCATCTATAAATGGGCTATTTTCCATGGCTATGTTAAATAACCAAACGGTGGTATGTATGCATGATAATTTATGTATGTATATCCGACGCAGACATACATGAGTTGGCCTAGTCTTTTCAAGCAACTTTTAAGCTCACTTGGACGTGCATCCAAATTAATAATCAGGTCGTAACAACGGTATGTTGCTTTCCAGTCAAAATCGGATGCAACCTCAATTTTGGGAGCGCCTTGATGGGCGTCCAAGAATCAGAAAACCAACTGATTCAACCATCAAACAGGGGCATCAGCGTTTGGGTCATTTGGGTCATGGTAGACTTCGGGGACTGCGGTAGTGTACAATGACTCTTGGAACTATCAGTACATCCGTGCTGTCTTCATGCGTTTTTCATGACGAAATTTTGTCAAAATGCCATCATAAATGGTTCATCATGACCTGCACTGCTGTCATGTTCCCCTTCTTACATCAATTGCAAGTCTCGTACAGCCTTGCACATATCATTGATCGACGTAATTTTCCTCGCCAAAAAACACGATTGGACATGACAGGGATGCCAACATGAGTTTACTCTCCGTACCATAGAATTGTTGTCCATACTATTAGAATATGTGTATGTATATATACAGACAAGTATAATTATCCAGTAGTTGATTGTCAATGACCATGCTGAGGTTCCCAGTTCTACATGGACCCCTGGTCATGCGTGTCAAGCCTTTGCCACTTGTTGTATAAGCTTGATGTAAGGCCAGCTAATGTGTGTATCTTCAATTGATTCCTTGGTTGAGTACGGTCGACTTCTCACCAGGGGACTACCACTGCCATGCGCTTGGATTATCCCAGGTCCGGGGGGTACTAAAATGGGGGTACCCCATTTATACACCATTGAAATGATGGATTTTCCAATAAACCATGCAGCGAGCTTGGGATATCTCGGGATACCCTGTAGGAAACCTCGAGGGCGTGGCTTATCCTGCCTGAACTCAGACCGACTGCAACGCCGACCGGGACACAGCTTCCGCAAGAGGCTGCGCAAAGGCCTTCCGCGGCACAAGGGGCCCGAATATGTCAATGATCCATACCCTCAAGCAAGCGCACCAGCCCAGCTAGTCATGAGTTTATCATGTTTAAATTTATATATAATATAATATAATATAATATAATATAATATGATATGATATGATATGATATTGTATAATAGAATACAATACAATACAATACAATATAATATAATATAATATAAGATAAGATAATATAAGATAATATAATATAATATTAATATATATATATATATACGAATGAAGGCTGGCAACAGTCATCAGCTACAACCAAAGTTGCACTGCCTACAACTAAACCTCATCCCTTACATAGACTCTGTTTCAAGCGGAAATTTCACAAGAAAACTCACGGCAAGAAAAATGGGTTTGTCTGAAACTTTGGTACCCCAAGACCATCAATTTCCCTACAATGTGAGGCCCCCAAGATAGCTAAGTTGGTTTATAAACCATTTTAATCCCCAGTAACTATAGTTATATCTACCATAAAGCATTGTTAAGCCACTTATAAACCAACTTAGCTATCTTGGGGGCCCCATCCTGTACCAAACATGACCAATTCTTGCTCATTTTTTGGGGTCAGGAGACCACCAGGTGTCTGTTTCCTGTAGATTTCACCAATCCAATGACCCCTGGCCGCCTTGCAAACTCGAAGTGCAGGACCCGATGAACCGCTTCAAGGGAATCCTCTCTGTCGAATGAATTTCGCAAGGCCATGGTCCAATAGGCCCATGAAAACCGCCAAAATCTGTGTCTGTGGGCACTTTTTCTCCGAATGCTTTAGCTGTGATAGGGAGAATCAAAAACAGCGAAAGTTGGCAGCTATCCTCTGGTAAACATACAACATAACTATGGAAAGATCCACCATTTTCAATGGGTAAATCCTCTATTTCTATGGCCATTTTCAATAGCTACGTTAAATTACCAGAGGGTAAAGTTGGCAGCTATCAGCTGCTGTGAAACCTTGGGCGACACCCTTGAACCTGCAACCCCTGCACTCTCCGGCCTCCAGCAAGGCTTGGGCGCCATGCCCCGCTCGAACGTACAAGGCTCGCAAGAGTTCCGGGTAGTTAATGCGATCGTCACCTGCAGGATGGGGCCCCCTAGTTGTAAGTTGGTTTATAACCCCATTTAAATATAGTTATAAGTATCATACACTATTGATCACTATTGTTATTATAGTTATAAACCAACTTAGCTAACGAACTGGGGCCCCATCCTCTCATCAAAAAGGCTGGAAAGTTCCCGAACGTCCCAGACTAAATGGAGGTAGCTGGGATGGCTTCATCGATTCAAATGGGGGATGTTCCAGCACGCCATGTTTTTTTGCACACCGGAGAGTGAGTTTTTACCCACTAAAAGCAGGTGGATTGCTGCAGGAAATCCACAGCAGCTATCGTGCATCATAAATCTGGGTAAATTAGAATATTTCACTGACCTGAATAGTTCGGCCACCAACTTCTTGCGGTCCCTGCCCACCCCCCGCTGACGCCAAGGATCTGAATAGTTCGGCCATTTGGGGATCATTTCCCTCACTAACTATGATTATAGGGAGAACAGTGAGGTCGTGATGAAATTTACCCAGATGGATGTGTCCAAGAATGCATTGGACATAGGGGATTTAGATTAAGAAATCATGGGGAATACAACTGATGTAACTGATACTGCAACTACAAAAGAATCACCGACTACGTGACTACGTCTATACACCCTTTTTAGTTGGTTCTCCAAATTCTTGAAAATTCCCAACTATCTCGCAGTTATTTCCAAATTTGCTCCCAATCACGATTATCTTGATGATCTTCATAATACATCTCCCAACTATCTCTCATCCCAAGAAATTCTGATCTTCATAGTAAATCTCCCATCTCCCAATTGATCTGCCAAAATGATCTCCCAAGTATTGCTTTATATCTTCCAGTGTATCTCACAAATTATCTCCCAATCATCTCCAACCAAAATCCAATTTTTGGCAGTTCACAAATATATATATATATATAGATACAGATATAGATATAGATATAGATATATACATAGACATAGATATAGATATGCTGTGACTTTCCATTTATAGCACCCAAAACTCAAGGACTCCACTACCTCCAAACTCTCCCCATATTTTTCCCAGAAAAAGCGCAACGTCCCGTGCAACGTCCCTCAACGGGTCACCGTTGAGATCCACAAATCGCCGGAGCTGCGCCATCTCCTCCTCCGTCCGCGCGCGACAGGAGGGCAACTGCCGCAGGGCTGCAGTGAACTCATGGGGCTCCAAATAGCCTCGCTGCGGCGCGGAAACGGCCCGAATTTTTTGGATGAAAAAAAGGAGGGTTTGATGGGAAATCAATGACTTATGGGATGTAAATGAGATGTAAATGGGGTGTGTGTATGTATATATATATACACACATATATATATATATAATATACATATATATATATACACATATAATATACATATATATATACACATATAATCTAAGAAGAATCTGGGGAAATGGATGGTTTATAAGATATTTTCATGAGATATAAATCTGGGAAAATCCAAGAAATCATGGGAAATTGGCTACTGGGGAAATGGGTGGTGTAATATTCGCTGTAGCTTGCTCACCGCAAATGGGGATGAACGAGGATATCATGGTATCATCAGGTGGAGGTTCTGATCTCCGCTGTTCTTCTATATGGCTTTGTCTGAAAATAGTGCACCACCAAAGTTCAGAGTCGATCATCTCATTTCCAATTAAAGTGCTATTTGGGTGGTACCCGATTTTCAGACACACCCATATATTTCTGTTAACTTGATGGAGGGGTAATTGCTTTGTAAATGGTTGTATCCTCGTACAATTAAGTATATCATGTGGTAAACCCAGTTCCAGACACGACTACGATTTGGGGATGATGTCAAGTACTACGATTTGGGGATATGGACCAAAAGTATGTATTTTCTTGGCCATTCCTTTTTGGCATTGGCCATTTTCTTGCTAAAAAATAGTTATTTTTGGTGAAAAAATTGGAAGAATGGTGGCTTATCCAAGATCTGGAAGAATGGATAGGAACTCGCCATAAAAACACTTGATACACTTGATAACTTGGGAGCAATGGTCTGAAAACTGGGGACATGGGATCTAGTGTGGATATCACAAAATACAATGGGATGTATAACCAACAGTGTGATTTGGCTTGTCCAAGAATGTCATGGACATTGGTGACATGGGGGGTTTAACATCAACACATAATAATTGGGCATATGTAACTCATATAACCCACAAAATTGAAAATAACCAACCAAATAACCAACCCATGCGGGGTTCCCCTAAGTATTCAGGCAAAGCACTCTTTTTTCTAGAGCATTTCGTTCGATGCTTTCATGAAAAAAAACTCCATTTCTATTTCGGATTTCCCGGAAAAAGCCATGCCATGGTAACTCTGGTGGCTAACTCCGCTAACCACGGCATGGAAATCGTGGGGGCGTCGTGGGGGCGTCCGTTTGTGGGGATCAGATCTGTTTACACTCAGATCTGAAGAAGAAATTCACCGACAGCTGCAGAGGGCCCTCAATATGTCCACATATAACCCATGATTCACCGCATATTTCAGGATACTTCAAAATCCAGGGATTTTTCGGATCTCACAAGTTGTCAAGTTGTCAAGTTCTGGTTCCTGCGGTAAGCAGGCCCTAAAACAAATAAAACCAAGGAGCCAAATGGTTTCAACCATGGTGAACCATCATGAAACTCTTCTGCTTCTGAACCCATAGCTAGCCACCATGAAAATGTTCCATGAATATGTTCCTATATGTTCCGTATCCCATAGAAATACCATACATATGTTCCACATATGTTCAAAATGGAACTGTGGTTTTTAACGTATTTTAACATCCAGTGGCCGTTCTTGTTCACATCAGCCTCCTCAAAGAACTGACGGATCCTTCGTCGCAGTGCTGACCCAAAAAAAACAGGTGGCCTAGGGGTCGAATTTCCCATGGTTAATGTATGTTTGATATCTGCTGAAAATATGCTTGATATGCACAAATAAGTTGCTCTTTATATATATACATGAAATATGGTTGATACCTGTTTAATATGTGTATATATATACACATACATATACACAGTTGATATGTGGCTAATGCAAGCTACTACATGGTTAAGAAATGATTGATATGTTGCCAATATATGATCTCCACTTATATACAGTCGATCCCACACCCCACCCATGATATGGGCGTGCAAACAACCGATATTAGGGGATCTATGATATATATATATATATATAATTATATATATAACCCACTAGTACAAAAGGGTTGATCATATACCAGATCAAAGTGCTCATGATCCGATTCCCGGATCCCATTCCCAACAGATCATTCTCTGATGATTTATGGGTTGGTAATTCTCCCCCGAGGCCCTCAACCAAACAAAAATTGGAAACATTCACCAAAAATGTGGACTGCTAACATGTCATATACCAAATATAAATAGATGGTCCGATCCCCCTCAGATGGGACACAAACAGATTGCCATTTGGAGTGGTCCACTATTCCCATGAAACCAGTCAGCCTAACCCCGTACTAGTCATCAATCAATCATCATATGTCATGTCACTTAGGCCTTGTATCCTTAGTCTTGAAAGTCAATCCCCGAATTTTTCTCCGTTTGTTGCTTCAGATCTCACCAACGATTAGAACTAGCAACCACTAAAAACGATTATGAATTATGACAATCTCGTTTTCAAACCATTCAAACCAGCTAGATTCTAAGCATCAACCATTCCTTGCGGGTTGCATCCCAGTTGAATCTAACGCGCTGTCGGCCAGTGAAGTCTAGCCACCCCAAATGATATCTGAAGGTCTGGAATCGGTGCCAATCTTGGAAGATACCAAAGAAAATGATTACCTGCTTCAGACATATTCCCATGAAGATTGGAAAAAAAAGTATCAAAGTACCCTTCACTAGTTGCTTTACCCATCTTCCATTGTTCACTCCCAATATTTCTTTTGGTTTACCTTGCTCTGGCCATAAATTGGACGGCAAATCTCATGAAAAAAAAAACCATGAAGAATGCTGCGTGTACCCCCAAAAGTCGGTGATGATTTGGAGCCTGAAATCCGCCATTTGAGATATTTGAGTCATGGTAAGCCCCGAAAAGAATCCAAGAGATTAGGAATTTTCACCATATTCTTATTGGGGGGTTACCATGACTCAAATACCATGGCGAAAAACGTTTGATTCTTGGGTTTCTTGGTATTTTACCACAATTCGAATACCATGTTTTTTACCCAACGTTTGCAGAAAGATCCCCATGACCGTCGAACCAAGCCTCAACCCCCCAGGCTGTTCCCAGCCTCATTGCTGGGCTGTTGACTTCCCCCAGGATGTCACGACAAATGTCCTTGGCAGCTGAGCTGAAACTGAGGAAAATGACCAAGAAAGGCAGATCATCGTATCTGTAGTAATTGTATGTTTTTGTATGTTTTTGGTTATCGTATATAATATATATATATAAGTAGTCTGATAGTATCTTGTGTTAATGTCTACAGCATCTCTGTTGTATCTATAGGTCAGGTAGTCTGTTAGTATCTTGTGTTAATGTCTACAGCATCTCTGTTGTATCTATAGGTCAGCTTTTCGTAGAGTTCAGTTGTGGTGTTTTTTGTGTTTTTTTGAGGGGGAAACACGGGAAACACGGGAAACAGGTCGCCACTGGTTTTTCCAATGGGGGAACCACATCCCAACTGGGCACCATCCCTTTCCTTGAAGGGCAACCGCTTGAGTGAAAAATTCTGTCACTTACCCTCTGGTAAACTAACAAAAAGCTATTGAAAATGGCCCAGTCGAAATAGTGGATTTACCTATTAATATACGAGGTGATTTTCCAGTTCATTATGTAAACAAGTTTACCAGGCCGGGTATCTAAGCAGATTTGAATCACCCCAGTCTTTTTTGGAAAGTTTTCTATGCTGATCCAGGGGAATCGATCTTACATGGGGCCACCCAGTGATGTGAACGTTGGTCTATAAACCAATTAATAACCTCCATTAACTAGTTCGTTATATCAGTTATATCTACCATAAACCAGAGTTAATTCTAAGCCACTTATAAGTTTTTTAGGCAACTGAACGCTATCTGAACGGGGGCCCCATCCTGTAAAATGATAAGATTCATGGAATTTAAGAGCAAAAATTGCAAGATTGGCAAACCTGGTCCTTGGAAATTGCAGCTATACAACTGTAGTTCGCTAGCTCGTTGGCTCGGCCATGTCGAGGACTGGGACTGGTCAATCCCACTTGCTCCAAGTGTCTTCATCACAGATCTGCGATGAAAATCAAACAAACCGGCTGAATATCTAAACTGGGAAGGCCCACTTTGGGGTAGTTTCCCACAAACCATCATATATCAGGATAAGCTAACAATAATTCACTAACCTAAAAACCTTCGGTCATTTGGGGATAGCTACCCATCACCCGTCGAGCATCATCCAGCAGCTGCGGAACAAAGTCCGTCGCGGGCGTCGTGGCACGGGGCTGGGTGAGAGCGAAGTGCAACGAGAGAGTGCCCAGAAAGTCTTCCACGCGGATGTTGCCACCTGTAATCTGATCGAATGGCAGACATAAACCACAGAAATATGGAACCGCTAAAAAGATATCATCAAAAAAACCATGGGGATAGAACGGGATGTGGCGTCCACCGTTTTCAACCCCCTGGTCATCAAAGGTGGCAGTTGGAAATTCACTATGTATAATATATGATGCAGCCTCCCAGGTCCCCCCCCCCCGGCCCCGGGGGCCCCATGGCGTCGCCTTGCTCCGCCGCGGTGCGATACAATGCCAGCGCCTGCGAAGGCAGCACCGCTCCACCATTCGCCACGACTTTTCGCAGCGCCTGCACGAACTCGCGGGCGCTCACGCGGCCGTCGCCGTCCCTTGGCCGTGGTGGTGTAGATCTTTCATTAATTGAAAATCTATATCTATATATATATAATGATAATAATGGGAAACTATAATAATAATAATGATAATAATCTATATCTATTAATAATAATAATAATGATAATGATGATAATAATAATAATGGGAAACTATTTATGAATATGCAATATAATAATAGATATAGATAACTATAGATAACTATCTATGCATTGTGATCTTGAAAGACGAATCATAATGGGAAAATCATAATGGCTATATAGTAAAAAATAGTTTGCCCTTAAGCCGTCTTACCCATTGATAGGTTTTGGTGAGTTAAAAAACAAAAAGGAACCATGATGGCTAATAACCATAGGGGTAATCACTATCAGGATGGTAGCATGGTTCATGGTTATTTACCATGGCAAACATAATGTGGCTTACAAGAGCTGCGATGAAGCCATGCTACCCATGATGGTTGATAGGTTATGGTAACCATAGTGGGTAATATGATTTAATTACCTGGGTTTGTTTAAGGTGATTTTCTAGTTTCCCAATGGAAAATCCACCATTTGGGAAATCGATTAAGTGAATAGTTTATATTTTGGGGGGCCCCCTTAAGCAAATCCAAGATTATGACTAAGAATCATTTACCCTGTTTACATTCACATAGATATGAAAAAAAACGTTTGATCAGGTTCCACAACAACCACCCTTGTTCTTCCATATCTGTGTGAATGTACTGGAGGGTACAACTGTGATGTATTGTAGATGCAATATACCTGTAGTGAGATGGGTGAATCGAAACCAACTGAAACGTGACCATTATCGCAATTTTATGTCTACATCCCCACCAAATATCTACATGCTGTTCCGGACATATGCTGTCTGTATATGGATTTATACAGGTCAAAATCGAGGTACCCAAAAGTGGATGGTTGATAGTTTTTGGACAATGGATGACAATGGCCAAATCGTTTTTGTTGTCCATACCCATACCATATTCCATCATCTTTTAAGTTCAAACAAGAATTCACCTTTTTTTCTTTCAAAATTCGGTCATTTTAAGGGGTTATCCCGTACATTTAATTCGGTCACCAATGGGAAAATTTTAGCCAAACCATCGGCAAATCCAGGATTACAGCAAGACGATGTAAAGGATTTAAGGAATCATAACATGGGGAAGAAAGCAACATCAAAGTATGGATTAAGGAACTTAAATCAGTTGGTTGATAGATTTCCCTACTATGGCCTATCATAATCCCCCAGCAAATTAGCTCGTATAAGTCCCATTCCATTTCATAATCATCGACTCAGTCAATGCGGGTTTCCATCAATGGGGGTACCCCCAAATCGTCCACTTTCATAGGATTTTCCATTAAAAAGCATTCATTTTGGGGTACCTCAACTTATGGAAACCCCCAAATACAGGACAAGATCACTCATCTGCCAAGATACGGGTCGAGCATTTCCAATGTCCCACGCAGGCTGAGGTTGGCCCGCAAGAGACCTGGAAATGATGGCGATGTTCAAAAACGTCCCGGAAAAACTCACCCACTGATGGCGAGAATAAATTAGCGCAGCGAAAATTGATACTTAACCATCAAACACGGGAAATTGGTATATTGAAAGGATACTTCTTCGCTAAATTCAAAAACAATGCTCTATAGGCTAGGCTGAAAAACAGGTACAGTTTCATTGGTGCAATGGTACGCTTAGTATGGTAAGATTATATTGCCCTACCAGGTACGGTTGGTACGAACTTCACAATTTAGACCTGGTTCACCAAGTACAATCAAAGTTTATGAGTATGAGAAATTCTGCGAGTCACAGATTGGAAAGCAGTTAATCTTCATTCTGGAACCTCACCAGATCCTCATTCCTCATTTAAGCCTCGTTCCGGAGCCTCACCGAAACTTCAGTTCTCATCTAATCCACATTCTGGAACCTCGTGAAATCATCATTCCTCAGCCAATCCTCATTCATGACATGTGTATGCATTACAAACTGTAAAAAACACCTGGAATCAAGGTCGAAAAAAACATTAGATAAGATCAAACTGTATGCTATTACAATTTATTGAATAGAAAAGTTTGATATAGAGATCACAAAAACATCCGGTGCAAAGTCATCAAGTCATCAAGATCACCAGTGCAAATCATCTTCTCAGAGGTTCACCAGCAGAACGAAGCTACCAAAAAAGGGCAGCATGAGCAACGCTCGATTTCTTGTTTTCCGGATCCCAGTTCCGACCGACAGAAATGCTGTTTCCGTCTTTCCGGAATCATCACGCATTGCTGAAAAACCAAGCTCTATGTCACCAACGCGACCATTTCTCTTGTGACCTCACCAAAGTCTCAGACTCCCGTCCTGATTTCAAGGTGGTCAACCCCGACATCAGTTTTTACCAACATCCATGCCAGCTTTGACCATCGGCTGGATCAATGGCCATGCAACAGGAACCGAGAACAATTGGAGGTACCTATATACCATCTATTTTTGGCCTATAAATTTCAGGCCTAAATTTCAGGGAATATCCCCACAATTCATATGGCCAAAAATACGGTACAGATCGGTACCTCCATAAAATCGGATCCTGGAGATCTCCCATTGACTGGATGACAGGTTTGATGGTGTCGTTTACCACATTGCGCCCCAGCAAATCCCCCACCTGCAAAGAGCTGGGCGGCCATGCGGCGATGGAAGCTGACATGAACACCTGACAGAGTCAACTGAAGCCGCCAATGGGAAGATGGCTCTTTTAAACAAAATGCTCAGTTTATGATAATGATAATGGTCAATAATGATAATAATGGTGATAATAATGGTTATATACCTGGTTGGTGGTTTCAACCGTCTTGAAAAATATTAGTCAATGGGAAGGCAATGGGAAGGATGACATCCCATATATGAAATGGAAAATAAAAATTGTTTGAAACCACCAACCAGAAAAGATTTGGCTTTTATGAAAAAATTGCACCAAGCCAAATTGTATGTCTGAAAAGAGGCGAAATTCACCCAAAAACAGAACCGCTACCATGGGTATGATCCTCCATCCTGGGTATCATCATGGCCAAGTTGAGATACCCTGCAAAAAGATGTGTTACCCTCTGGTAATTTGTTACAGTTTGCTATTGAAAATGGCCCAGTCGAAATAGTGAGTTTTCCCATTAATAGCATGGTGGATCTTTCCCATCAGTTTTTTGTATGTTTACCAGGCCGGGTATATTTTGCCGGGTAAACTCAAAAAAATTAAAACCATCCCCAACATGACCATTTTTCAAAATGCCTGGGATGTCAACCATCCCCAAAATGCCCAAATGGTCGGTCTATTATTATTGGCTTTCCCACAATGAGTCTATAATATTTATATATATATATACCCTCTGGTGAACTAACATAGCAATTGAAAATGGCCATTTATAGTGGATTTTCCCATTGAAAATGGTGATTTTCCATTGCTATGTTAGTTCACCAGAGGGTATATATATATATGGGTAAATTATAGTATTTCACTAACCTGAATAGTTCGGCCATTTGGGGATGATTTCCCTAAAATAAACCATGATTCCAGGGTTCGGTCGCAGTGAGGTCGTTATATATAATTTATCCAGATATGTATAAACCTTTCCCCAGCGACTGAGATCTGCGGGATGGTTGCCTTCTCTATGACGGAATCGAACCTGGCAAAGTCCCACAAGGTCGGGGAGTTAAATTTTGGAATGGAAGGATGCATCAATAATTCATGGGGTTACACCTTGTAACTTCCCATGTTCCTGCAGGCTTGCCGGAGTGGCTTGGGAATTCTTTTTGACATAGGTAATTGCTACGTCCTCCACTTGGGAATGCTCATAGAGTTTCACGGAGCACATTTTATAGACAGGACTCTGATGTGCCTGATAGCGAGTGAGGAAAAGCATGTAGTTCCTCAGGCAATGGCGCGTTAAGGGCGAATTGAAATAATCACCATGATGAGAATATTAATGTCAATCATCATCATAATAATATATTAATAATCATAATCACAAGAAGAAGAACCATTATCATCATCATCATCATCATCACCGTCATCATCATCATCACCATCATCGTCATGGTCATGGTCATCGTCAGGGCCATGGTCAGCGTCAAATCTGAAGACCAACGGCCCCACATAGGGATGGGTAAAATGTTTACCCTCCTTCCGTGCCAAGGTGTGCTAAAAAAAAATCAACCATTTCATTCGATGATCTTCAAATTTTCCAAACCTCTATAGCCTGGAATGGGGAATATCCATGAATATCCAGCATTACTTGACATAGCTATGGAATATCCACCATTTTTTCGTTGATTTTCCCTGTGAAACCTCCATCTGTTCGGGGATTTCTCAGCTAACCGTGGATCCTGGTGTATCTCTCGACAAGTCATGGTTGATCTCACATACTCCAAAAGGTGTGCTGGAGAAGCAGCATCTGATGTTTCCCCGTTCAGTAGACCTACCGTTCACATCCCCTGGAGATAGGTAAGTTGCTTTATAATTGGGATATCAAACCGGGGTTTATGGTAGATATACCCTCTGGTAAACTAACATAGCTATTGAAAATGGCCATTTTTCATGGGAAAATTCACCATAAATGGTCATTTTCAATAGCTATGTTAAATTACCAGAGGGTATATCTGCAGTGGGATGGGTCAAAATCATGGTGAATCTACACCCAGAAAAACACTAAACCCCTCAGCAGCGAGCGTCACTTGGTCACTCTGCAGGGGTACAATGCTTTGCTTCGTGGCCAAGTCCTGCCATGCCATGTCTCCGGCGATGGAAACGCCATTGGCTTGGCACATGGTGCTTCACGCCCCATGCCAGTTGTAAAGCACCAACGAAAAAAACGCAGCACCTGCCATGGTGAATCTATGTGAATCTTGAATACCCTGCAACATTCACGCTTAGATTTTCAGCTATGATATGCTATGATTCATATTAAATATGATAATATGCATATTCTGCCAAGAAAATGTCTCAAAATAGCAAGAAATGAAGCTGAAATTTCGCCCAAACATTCACATTCCCTAGGCTTTTTCCAGCTATGTTCCCCCACCTTCCAAGGGATCTGGGGCAAAACCTTGCGACAGCAGCTTTCCCAATCTTCCACTGGCAGCAACCAGTCCTGACATAGCGGTATCACATGTGGATTCTGAAGCCAGTCGGAATTACGCCAGCAGAAAACTAGGAATTAAGATGAGTCAAGCCAATTAAGCCGGTGAACCATCAAAAAACACCAGCAAAAACGTTGCATTTCACCGGCAAACGTATGTTGATGTAAGCAGTAAACATTCGGATTGAAGCATCAAAAATGGGCGACTCAGGACTGAGGGTCATGTTTTTTGCGGCCCAGCGGCCAGCTCAGCAGATCTCCTTGTTGAATTGGATGGTCACAGTCAGTTAGATCTTCAGATAAATCATGGAGTCATTCCCGAAAAATGAGCAGTTAGATCATCGTAAACCCCCTGATTGTTTTAAGGGAAATGTTACAGAACCCCCCTCATATGTTGTGGTAAAAACAAGTAAAAACCATGGTTTCAACCATAGATTTTCCCAACTAAACCAATTCATTAATCCCTATTAATCCCTATGAACCAATATTAATCAATATTATTCCCTATTAACGCCTATTAATCACTATATTCCAGTGGCTCTTCCCAAGACTGTTGCTGCATCTGTCCACAAGTCGAAAGTTTGACTTCTAAACTTCCTTCGATTAGTCACTATTAATCACTAATCCCTACTAATCCCTATGAACCAATATTAATCAGTATTACTCATCAATCTCCATTATTTAATCACAGTAACCACTATTAACCATTAACTATTAACCACTATTCATCACTACTAATCCCTATTAATCCCTAATAATCAGTACTAACCACTATGAAAAACCCTATGAAACCCTACGAAAATCCCTATCTTCTCAGAGCTACGATCGCCTTCTGGGAATCCGATGCGATGAACTCCGCCAGCAGCTCGTGTTTTCGCTCCACCACCGCTTCGATCACACTGCCTGGCCATTTCCGATGCGGCGAACGAATCGAACTTCGGAAGCGATGAGTTCGCCATCCCAAATTTTCACCAAAATCTATGGATAAAACTGCGATATAAAACTGGGAGATATATCATATACCCTCTGGTGAACTAACATAGCTATTGAAAATGGCCATTGAAATAGTGAGTTTACCCATTAAACATGGTGGATCTTTCCATAGTTTTTTGTAAGTTTACCAGAGGGTATCATCAACTTCATTTCTGAATGGGGATATATCCCAAAAAATGCCATCCAAGAAGTGGAAAAGCCATGGCTTCCTGTTCACCATCAACTGAACGAAAACCCATCGGATGGCGGGAAAGCATGTGGAAAACCCATATCGGATCCATAGAAATAGCCTCTGGAAAACGATCGGAAAATCGGAAAATCATAGGAAAATCATAGGAAAATGGAGGTTAGCCTCTGGTAAATGAACAGAACTATAGAAAGATCCACCACTTTTAATGGGTAAATCATGGTAAATCCACTATTTCGACTGGGCCATTTTCAATAGCAAACTGTAAACGTTTACCAGAGGGTAGATGATAAACATGATGATTTACGTGTTCTTAAAAATGGTGATTTGCCAGTTCGCTACGTGAAAAATAACCGGTAATTCCTGTCTCTATTCACAAACAGCTTCAGGGTCGCATTTATCCTGTAAGTGATGCGAAATACTTAGGGCCTGTCTACGGTGGGTATGAAATATGCTTCCATGTGTGAATTGACATGAAACCAAACAACCAACCAACCAACCAACCAACCAACCAAGTTTACCTAGACAAGAAGATAGGGTTTATACCCTCTGGTAATTTAACGTAGCTATTGAAAATGCCCATTTATAGTGGATTTTCCCATAAATTGTTATTTTCCATAGTTACGTTAGTTTACCAGAGGGTAATCACCTCTCTTTTGCTTCGAAAGTGCGGACTTCATCCAGCATCCAATTGGTGGTCTTGGCATTGCTTCCGATCTGAAGAGGATGCGGTTCAAGGGTTACTGTTTCCAACTAGAACTAAGCAGATTTGATTTCAAAACTTACCCTCTGGTTGGTAATATACTATTAATATATGGTTAATATTAATGGTTATTATATGGTTAATGATGGTTTACCTACAAACCAGGTAGTATACCCTCTGGTTATGTCAAAATAGCTATTGAAAATGGCCATTGAAATAGTGAGTTTTCCCATTAAACATGGTGGATCTTTCCATAGTTTTTTGTAAGTTTACCAGGCCGGGTATCTCCAAAGTTGGAGGTCCCCTCTACTCGAAGATTGCCGAAACAGCTTGCATCGCTTAGACTTGCCACAAAATTTGGATCTATAAGTCGGTACCATCCCTCATTGTTGAGACAAACCCATAGTGACATAGTGCTTATGATATGTTACTCTATCCCTTCTATATATCTCTATGTCATATATGATATCCAATGATATCCCCAAAAATTCTTGGGTTTTAGATCCCCTATCCCTATCCCACCAGCGTCTTCACCGCTTCCAAAAACGACCGAG
>Ga0126342_10003289_pt1 | contig 26564 bp, 23 predicted proteins | sample Cyp1metagenome_FD_92528 | JGI IMG/M metagenome (GOLD analysis project Ga0126342, IMG submission 92528) | Coral microbial communities from Lord Howe Island, Old Settlement Bay, Australia - Cyphastrea 1 metagenome | ecosystem: Host-associated > Invertebrates > Cnidaria > Coral ...
ACATGCGAACATATTGAGATCAGACATTCTTCAAATGCAAACCCAGTCTAAACATGTTGTCTCTTTGTGTGGCCTGTGATGCACCAACATCGCCTTGTGCATGTATAGCATCTGCAGCCTCAAGGTGTGGGCACTGCAAGCAACAATCACACACCAAAATGATCCAACACGTAGAAATGGCTTGAAATGGGACATGGATTGGCATGGTAAGAATTGCCAGCATGGACGGCCTTCTCAATGCTTTGACAATAGCGATCATATGGTCTTTATGGTCTTGGAATATCTCTGGTCTTGGGGCCCAGACCCGCCCATACGATGGGGCAACATCTTCTACATTTTCACCACCCGGCCAGGGTGCTTCTGATGGCGCCTCCGGCAGTATAACGAATAGCTTGAGACGTGTAGCGGGCCTTGATTTCGAGATTTTCCAGTGATTCCAAAGACCCCTCACATGTGTCCCACATGAATTGTTTTTGATGCACATCCCTTTCTCCCATCTGTTACTCCGTCCTTTTGCGAGGCCACGTCGCTGTGACTTCCAGCCTTACAACCCACGCGGGTTTTCCCACCTTTTTGCTGTTTAAGACTGTGAATCATGTTGCATGGTATCAATAATTTATGTCAATGAAAGCATCCAATTTTGGGAGGTTTGGCTTTGAAAATCCTGTGCACCATCAAGAAATCCAGTGCCATGGGGTCGCGTCAAACTGGGTTTCCATGCCGCATCGCGCCTTGAAACCAAACGTGACTGGGGGGCCCTGGTGTCTGGAAATCTTAGTTGAACGGATGAAACCCATCTACTGTACCAGGTACTCATGAGAATCTCCTAAGATAATGAGATGCAGCTTTCTCAAGGACCAGTCCTATCTCATGTGTCCACGGTTTGAAGCACTTTTGGGGCGTTGGTTGGATTAGCCACATGAGTTATATATATATATATATCAATGTATGAGTTTCGGCACGTTGTTTTGCCCAAAACTCCCAACTCATGTGCACTGGACCTATCCCCCAGTGGCAATCTCAATTTGGGAACTTCTTGAGAAACAAGGCCTTTTCCCTGATTTTGTTTTAACGGCGGTCCAACAACCAGGCTATGAAAAACCACTGTTTCACATAGCCTCCGATCATTCGTCACGGCTTGGCGCAGCCTGGTGGGATGTGCAGACTCTCGTTCTGCTGTTTGGGAAGACCTTCTTGCCTGGTGAATCCTGGTGATTTCATGTCAATTCCTTCTGTCAGAAAAGTGAACTGCGGCATGTTGCGAAGTCTCAATCTTCTAAACACCCGATGTGGGTGGTGCCCCACGTGCTAGCTCATTTTTGTTGTCTGGGCAGCGACACTGATAAAACTGCAAAGTTGCACTGCTCGCACCATTGATTCTAAAGTGGGCCTAGCCCAGCAAAGACAGAAGTACATGAAAGATGTCTGTGCGATGCAAGCAGCTATTCAAATTCTGTGAAACGATCATCTAAACTCAATCCGCCATGACATTTTATGGCATGCCACCGAACAAAACCCTATCCCCATGTTGCCACAGAAACCAGCGTGCCTTTGTAGAATGGCATCTTTGTCGAAACAACCCGTGAGGTCAATGGCCCTGGACCTCACAGGCGCATCAATTTCGCACATTTTCTCAGGGGTCACAGCAAAAATACCACAGAGGACATCCATAGATCCAGCTATAAATATCTATAAATTGTGTTTGCGGGTATCTTTACACCAAAAAAAACGATAACACATGGATTAACATGGATTAACATGGATAAACATGGAGGATATTCCCATGATTTCCCAATCTTTCCCACGATGTCCTGGGCCTCCAACAAAAAAAAAGTCACTGAGGCCTTCACGCGCATTCCTTGCGGAGCTGCCGGGTGGTCAATGAATCAAAGTCGCCTGGGCGGTCATGGATTGGAAGATCACCTGAAAAAAACATCTACAATCAACATCCAGCAACATCAATCAACCATTCTATACATTGGTGCGTATGATTCCATAAAATATGAATAACATGAATAAATGATGACATGGAGATAAACCATGGGTTTTGCATTGCCAAATATCGAGACGGGCCAAAGTAACAAGCCACCAGCACCTTTGCCCTCACGAGACGGGCCAAGCCTTGAATTCCAGGCATCGAGAGCTCACGCTCCCGCCATCAGCGGCCGGGGGTTCTGCGACCAACGCGATGGCTCTGACTTTGGCCCGGCATATGCAGGAAATCATGGAGATCATAGTAGATCATAGTAGATCTAGTTCCGGTAGGGGTGACCTTGGCTGACTCTTGAAGCTATTGCCAGCTATTGCTATTTGGGCATGTCTTAAAATGGGACTCCCAAGTGGCCATCTTTAGCCATCAAATCTTGGGGCACCATATTTTCAGACGACCCCATTCACGGGAGTCACTATTTTGGGCCAGCGGCTCCCATTGCTTGAGCCCTGCACAGGGGATGCATTTTGGATCATTTTGGATCATGGCTCATGGCCGGTGCACGCGAAATTTGCTCCCAGAAAAAGTTGAGTTCTTCCATTGAGATATTGAATGATGTTAACTGCCCTCCGGATCCTGCCATTGATCCTGAGTCTAGTGAGTTTTCAATAATCATGCAGGGCCTTGTCTCTGAATCTCCTGCGCTGCAGCACCTTTTCAAATGAAGCGACTGACGCGCCTTCCTAAAATATTTCGGACCTATGTGGCTGCCAGCTCATCAAAGTCGAAGTCAAGGGGTCACTTGGACATATCATGACATATCTTTGAAGTTGGGGACGGGGCCCCTGAGCCCCTGAAAACCCTGGTACCGTTGATTTATGTTGATTTGTGGGTCCCCTAGGTTGACACCTGGCTGCCCTTATCATCTCCTAATCCTGGCCTGGTGGAAGCTTCACGAACTAATACAGTACGCCGCCACTGGATAGTGGTGAAACTGGAAGGGCCCGCGCCACGTCAGACGGTCGCTTGCCATGTATGCGCCACAGACCGAGACCGATCTCGGCTTCAAAATTGCCCACGTCATCCAGACTGCAGCCAGCCTGAGCTCTTGAGACTCTCAAGTTCTTAGTGAAATGATCCCTGGCATCCCTGGATCTCTGGATCTCAAGTTCTTAGCCAATGGTCCAATGGTTGTGAGTGAAATAGAACTCCAAAAAGCTCCAACTAACATGCCCCAGTTGCCAACGGCAACTTCTTCGTAATCCCATCCCGCTAATCTCAAACATTCCCATCCCCTACTGTCCCCTACCCCCCCCAACAGTTTCTGGGGTGTGTTTTAGGGCTTTTTCCGGGGGAAGTGCTGCTAAGCTCAGGCTGCAGCCCCACCCAGATTGCCCAGGTCTGTGGTATCTATCCTCAGTGTGATGGGAAGTTGGAACATGTTATGCAAGGTTGCAACTCCTTGCGGGCCACCAAAGAAAGATCGGGATATCGATGGTATCAACCAACTGTTCTTCAAGGCATCACAAGTATCACATCATGAGAGATGTGAACATCAATGAACCACCACGAACTACCCAATATATGGTTGTCAGCTCTTACGATCTCCAGCATTGTGAAGAGGACAGCACCAGGTCACTTTTTCTTCCAAAAATGTAGTAGTGCGGCAGTTACAGGAGATCTTGCATTTGCAAGAGCCCCCCGGCTGGACAAAGGGGGCGGTTTTTTTTTTGGATGCCAGTCGTGCTGAATTTGACTCGCCAGTCGTCCCATGTGCTGCAATGGCCAAAGTTTACATCTCTGCCCCGGGATCCAACAGCTGTGCCCAAGCAACGGGGGCAAAGGCATCGGCCACAGCAGGCATTCGAAGGCAAGCATTGGGATGGTATGCATAAAATGGGCACTCCTACCGGCCAAATGTCCTGGGATAACCCAGGATCTTTCTACACCGAGGGTTTGGAAATACCTGGTGCACTGGTGCGATAGGATTTTTTAGGTTCTGAATGATGTGTTCAGGATGTGCTCCTATAGAACCACCTTCTGGATCCTGGAGTGGTGTTTCTCTGACTAAGGTATCTGAATCCGGCTTCGGCACAATACTTGGCTGGTAAGGTAATGCTCGACACATGCTCTTGAAACATTGCAAGCTGAGCTGTGCAAGACTACGTCACATTACGTCACTATGCGCAATGCATGGCATCGTCTTCTAAGCCATCGGAGTATTCAGCAGATGGAACGCTGCACTGACACGAGTGAAATAGGGACCACCTCAGAAACCGCATAGCTGGGGCACAAACACGGTTCCTGACGAGGTCCTGACTGATGCGTGTAACCGTATTATACCGTATACCCCCAATTTATTGCCAATTTCATATGATTTCAATGAGAAACATATGAAACATGAGGTTATTCTAACCTAACCCAGTAAATCCTACACATGTACATAAAAAAATACAAGTTATATATATAAGTACATATATATATATATTCTATAGGAATCTATGGGGCCCATCCCAATTTGGACCATTCTCCATCCCAAAATCCCAGGCACTTGCTGAAATCCTCCTGCCAACTCCGCCTCCGCACAACTTCTCTAGGGGGCGACCAGGCATTATCCTCATGCCGATAGCATCGCCCCTGCCGCTGGAGTGGGCTTCCCACGGCCGTTCATCCCATGGCTTTTAATGGCCTCATATAATATCGTGTTCATCACCATTTTCGCCGGGAAAGAAAACATATGTAAATTGGATATATTATGATATATTTACTGTCATTTACTTATTATGTATGATGATAGTTGCACATTTTTGAACCCAAGAGGGACTCGCAAATAGATTCTGGAAAGCGTCCTTTTGTTCTTTCTTTGTTTTCCAGTTCCAAAATTGGTACCCGTCAGAGTCGCACTGCAATTCCAGCAGTACGGCAAATGACATATGAGATTAAAAGACAATTAATTATATAACATACATATTATATCATATTATATCATATATATAATATTTTAAGAGCATTCGTTTCAGGACTGGCGTATTGACACGTGTTGACTATTGGTTTTCGGCATCTGCCCATTTTCGCCCTTTCTGCCTCGGATCCTGCAGTGGTGGAGGAGAGTTCTGTACCAGGCGGTGAAGGATCCTCCAATTGTTTGGCATCAGCCTTCTGGCCAGGATTCCAGCTCATGACGGATTGCCTGGGCGAATGCGACAATGCATATAATATCATTATATATCATGAAATATCATATGATCCATGATGCAAAACATAAGCAAACAACGAAATGGCTGGAGACACTGTTCAGGGCCCCCCTTTAAAAATAATTTACCAGGATATACCAGGATTGTCATGCTTAGCAGATCTTAGCAGATTAGGCACAACAGTCTCCAGAAAAACAGCACACGTTCATGCAACCTATGGCTGTTAGCACCCAGTGGTTGTGCCTCAAGCGTTCGATGTCGGCCTGCAACAAAGCAGCGGAACGGCCAAGTTAGGTCATTTGGCCCAAGATTCATATGGTTTTAGATGTTCTCAGTCAACCAACTTCCATATGGGTGTGGATCCAAAGTGGCAATTTTTGTAGTAGCTAAAACAATGTCATAAACCATCCCCCAGTCATCACCATAAATATACGTATAGGTGGTGGTATAAACCATTCCCAAATGGTGGTTTATGACATTGTTTTACCCACCTTATCGAACCATCCATTTTGGGGTTGATAATTCAACGATCCCACCCTTCTCATCACAAGCTCCACCTGGTGTCGTTGGTGGTAGAGGGCGAACGCCTCTTCCTTGCGCCCAAGGGCTGACTGGATCCCATTAACACCCCCAAGAACCATGGCTTTATGAGGGTGTTTAATATTGGAGGAATGGGATAACTTTTCATGGTTGGACTTCACTCCAAGTGATTCACAATGGTTTGAGATCCCATAATGGCAATCCAAGCATCATGGGCATATAAATCTGCATGATTGAACTAATAACCATCCCCGATATACTTATACAATCCAACCTTTGATATCTATTGATCAAACTATCAAAACATATCAAAACTATATAGTGATATGTTCCACTATATTCCCATTCATGTCCCACTAAACCACAATTTTCATGTATGGCTATGGTCAGTCGCTGCGGTCGCTAAGAAAAAACGGCCTTCTTCACCTTGAGCCTCGCTTTTTCTCGAGCTGCAGCCTCCGCCTGTGGCTTTTTGGCTGTTGGACTTGGGGCTTCACATGATCTAACCATCAAACATTGGGTTTTTTACCTTGGAAAATTCAGAGTTAACATGATTTATAATAAAATAGCCACAACACATGGGATTTCACTGGTTGTAAACATGCCTGCCTTTATCAAGAAGTTGAAGGTGGCAAGCAACAAAATGATGCTCTTACCACCACCACCTCCACCACCAACAGCAACAACAACAAGAACAAACTTTATCGAAAAATAATGAAAAATAGGGGATGTCAAGCAACAAGATGATCAAACCAACGGCGAACGACAGCGGGAAAATGGAACACACATCCAAAAACATGAATACACCCTGCTGAAAGATGAATTTGCCATGATAAATCATGATAAATCATTACACGTAATTACGATACATGGGGGAAATCTATGGAAATCTCCCCTGCCTGTGGGTCTGACTTCATCCAAAGGTCAACCGGGGTTCACCTTTTTAAAAGGGTCAATAAGTGACCAGATGTGACAAGGCGTCACGGACAGGTTCCCCATGGTTCCCCGGGCCTCAGCCTTTTTGCGAACTTCTTTCTGAATCTTTTCCTCTTCAAACACCCGCTGCTCCTTGGGTAGAAAAAAGTACCCAACCTGCCTGCTGCTCCGAAACGGATGTGAATTGGGTTTTTCCACAGGCGACCCCATGGTACCCCAAAACAAACTGATGGCTGATGATCGATTTCCCCATGGAACTGGCCATTTTGGACAACCACTGAGTTCTCAATCGAGGAGCAGGATCAGTGACCAGCGGCGGAATCACCGTGACGGCTTCATACAACAGCCTCAGGAATTCACAACCGCCCCAGATGTGGGTCAAAAGTGAGGCACCAATGACGAACCATCAAACCAATCATTGGACTATTGTGATCTAGCAAGTAGTACCAGAACCTCGAACACTTTTACATGGTGTTCTGTTTCCATCATTGGTGGTGTGTGATTGATGGCATGTGTTTCATTATGTTCACGCCTTTGATGACCCTACTCCATCGAGAAAATTGGTTGGTGGTGTCACGCAATTCAAAATTATCGATCATCGTCCAATCATCATCTTCATCATCATTCCAGGTATAAGCGTATAAGGATGGTAAATATATTGAACACTCCGAGCAGAAAGAATCATGAAGCATCTGGACAAAAGATGACAAAAGTAGCTGGGCATGGCTGAGGAGCATGAACGGCTCTTCACGTAAGACCTCCGGCCAACACACGCTGCGGGTATCGTCGTCATCGGCCAGGTACCATTGTTCCTTTGGTCCCCGGCCCGTTTTGACGAAGGCGAAGTAATGACCACCATTGGAGCCCATGGAACGGTAGACAATGACTCCAAAGAGGTTATACTTCACCTGCACGAGCATCATCACTGATTGGGCGAAAAAAAAAAGTTGGGAAGGCCATGCTGTTCCCATCCCCAATATGACCATATATGACCATATAAATAACTTCTCTGAACCATGAACGAAATGATCGGGTTCATGATAATTGGGTTAATTGGGTTGACCGCACGACTGGGATATGATTCATTCCACAATCATGTCCTTTTCCTTTGAGTGAAACACTTACGGCGGGTTTATCATATGGGAAACTCTCTCCTTTCGATGGGTAAGAAATCACACATTATACAAACAATAACTGACAAAACAATTGGTTTGTGGTTTCACCCCATCTCCAACCCAGAAGCATAAAAATCAATCGGGTTCATCAACCCATGCTGTTAGGTGGGCTTGGTAAATCTCCACCATTTATCGCCATTCATAGTGGTGTCAAACATGGTCAAACCAGCAGCCCATCAATTCGCCGGGCCTTCTTCCTGGTCTTCTGGCCTTTCTGACTTTCACATTGGACGGTGAGTTCCTTTTCAAATGTGACTGTGGGGCCCAGCCCTCGTTGTAGACGGCTGATGTGGACCAGCAACACATTGGGGGGGTCCCGGATGCCTGCGTGGCGCACACAGCCTGCTTTGGAACACTTGTCGCATTTCCACTCGTTGATATGCTCCTCTTGGGTGTAGTTTGTCAACAAGTCCTGGCAGTGGGGACCGCCATGAAAAGCTTCCGTTAAAGGGGTTCCCAGCTGGAGAACTAGCACGACACTTCTCTGAATGGGTGTGAAAAGTTCAAAAAATCTGCTGGGACATGCTGATGTTCCTTGTGGAAAATTTGGGCTTGTAGCTTCTTTCTTATCTACAGGGAAGTACCACCCAGCCATTGAACTATCGCAGAGCGCACTGACGCAGCAGCTGAACAAGAGGCGTCCTTCACGTCAAGGCTGCTCCGGTCCCTTTCCACTGGACAGGTGACGCAAAAGCAATACTCGGAGCGACTGCGCACGGACTGGTCCCCACAGCTCTTGCATTTCACAGACCTGAGGAAACGGGTTTTCCATGTTTTTCTCGGCACAAAAATCCCTCTCACCAAGTCTAACAAGCTGGACATAGCTGGAGAACATCTACACTCAGCCGTAGGTCTCTGTTCAGCTGCGGTTTTGTTTCTTCTCGTTTTCCATTTTGCTAATTCTTGGTGTCAGACTGGCTCAAGCTCATACCAAAAATGTGGCCTCAATTCACACCAGAGACAAACACTTGGTCATGCGCACTTGGCAAAGTTGTGTCCATACAAATGTGGAAACTCCATGAAACTCCCACGGTCCCTAGCACGCAAGTTTGCCCGACTGTTTCTTGAGCTCAAACCAGCTTGATACCCACCCCAACAATGAGCGATTCAGGAGTAGTCGCTGCTCGTGCTGCTTCAAACACCACCCAGATCGTTGCAACTGGTACATCTTTGGGATAATGACTCACTAATTAAATAAAGTCACTAATTACTATATCTTTTTCACAGCTCCATTGTAACTAACGGATGATTTTGAGGGTTTTTTTGCAGGGCCCATGAGGTTGCCAAGGCGCCGATCAAACTGCTCTGCTCTATCTGTTCCTTCTCTGTGAGCGAGAGTCCTGTGGGATGGAGGTGAAAATGATGAGATCCAGCTGCAAGGCGTGCTGTGTAATAAGGAGGTGTCTCTTTGACAAACATGGATAGACATGGGACTTGAGTGATGTATATATATAGTTATATATATATATAAATAGTTATAAATATATGTATATAATTCAATGCAAATGGACATCTTGTCGATAGAAACCGACATCACATCTTTACATTAAGTGGATAGACTGGTAGCATCTTATTTCGCATCATATATCACTTGTCCCTCACTGAAGCGGTCTCCAACACCCAAGGATACCCAAGGGGCCGCCGGCGCCGCCGGCCTCGGGAGGAGATGCAACCTTCCAGCAGCCTGGACACTAGCAGCATGAAGGCCTCGTGGGCATCTGCCTGCTCTCCTTCTTTAAATTCACCTCAGCGGTGGGTGAAGCTATACCCAGATCATCCCAGGTCGAATCAAATGACTGATCAATGGAAATTCCAGGATCCTAAAATGGAGGTAGCTACCATATATAAGGCCTACAGTATATAAGGCCTATGTAAGGGAATATCCCCAGAAAATATGGCCTTATATGGTACAGTACCTCCATTTTAGGATCCTGGAATTTCCATTGATACCAGGGCTCCGCGATTTTTGAATCCCGGTTTATTCCAATGTACCCGGTACCCCGAAACGGGACAAAAACTGAAATGGACCCACGGTCATTGATCCATCCCTTCCTTGACTTCTAACGATATGATATATGATATGTCTGATTTATTCTGATTCACCGCAAACTTCTCCATCTCCCATCCATAATCCCTTCAAATCTGAAACACAAGTATAACAAATATTTCATGAACTAAATATATACATTATATACACACATATATATATATATATCGTAAGTCTCCATTTTCCCCCAGGTTTTCTCTGATTTTCTATCTCCCTCCACTCGTTTTCCATGAATTTTCCCCCCAAAAAACCACGGCACCGTTGGTGGAGGCGGCTCGGATCAACGCTGCCATCTCTGTGGCCGTGATCAACTCCTTGCGGACCCGCGAGGCGTCCATTTCGGCGAAGAGCTGCTGCAGTTGGATCAACCAGCGGTCCTTCACTAAGGCACCTGGGATTTCCATGGCTTTTTTTTGGGGGATTTGGATGGGAAAAAAACATGAAAAAAACCATAGACATGTTTGACCAAAAGTAACAACTCATACAAAAAACTCTTGGAAAATAGTGTCTTTCCATAATTGCTTATTCATGTTTATTCTTTTATTGAAGGGGGTTTACTACTTTGTTGATTTTTGGTGGAGTTACATGGGTATTCAATAATTATGAATCAATCAATATGTTCATATATGGTCTAAATGATGGATGGGTGGATGGGTGGATGGACGGATGGACTGATGGACTGATGCATTCCAATGCATGATGTTGCGGTGGGTTGAAGGTGTTGATGGCTGGTGTTGGTGCTTAATTTTGGATATACTACTGGATATGGGTGATACCGGTGCTACCCAATATGTATTGGATTTAAACGGATGCATTTTTAATGTATATTCAATAAGGATTGATGATGCTGAATGGTGGCGTAGTAGAAAGACTACCTACACTAAACAATGCGATATTTCATGTGATACTTCATGAGCCAAATGGATCCAAATGGATAGCCAAACGGATATCTAGTTGATATTTGGCGGCTGATGGCGGATGGTGAATGAAGGTGAATGGTTGGGTGGCCCTTTTATTGGATATTTATGTACATATATTTGCCCGATACTCAATGGGGGGTAGTGGATGATTTAGGTTGGATCGGTTGGGAGAAATTCTAGGATACGTGATTTGAATGGGAAAATAGCCGGCGGGAACTGTTTAAGTTATATCACTTCTGACGGTGATCTATTGATCCACAGATTGGATTTCTGGTGGGTTATGGGGGGCCGTGATGTCTAGGAACTGGTCTGATCGGATCAACAGGGAAAACTGAATTGGGCATCCCCTCGTAGCTGAAAAACCGACCTGGTTGGTATCAATGTGCCAATGTTAAAAGTCCGGTAGGATATCAGATATCAGTCATTGGGCATCTGTCACGTCAGTCCAAATGACTAAGGATGGAAATAACACATATTTGAAGCTACCCAACTGATACAATTTATCCTGGATTTAAAATGGCAAAAAAAAGAAACTCAGCAGGTCGCTTTCCACGCTGGGCACCCCCACTCTCACAGGCCAAAGCTAAATTTCTGCGAAGCATAGGCGTGTGGTAGAGGCACTGCAGGATCGCATTCAAAAAGCACATGTTTTTGACATTTCCTGGCAGCAGTCCACAGCAACATATCTGAGCATGAAGTTTGAGCATTGATTCCCCAGCATAATTGTGGTTCAAAACCTTAGCATTCCCTGTGAGCATCATAGAAATACACAGGGATATACCTATCAGATATTATCAGCTAAAATGATGACACCATCCCAAATATATACATTATGTATATATGTATATAAGTCAAAAATAATATGTCAAAATGATATCAACATGATACATCCCTGCTAGTTCCAAGAGTGCTTGGGATCCATCGTAAAACCACCGGCTGATGTCACGCCGAGCTTCTCAAGCCAACCGGAGGATCAGAAACCTTGGGCCAATGATGTGCCCCTTCTCAGTGGGGAAAGTGCTGGAACTTTCCATATTATGGATCCACATGGCAAAATCAATCGAAATCTCAAGGAGTCATCAACACATTTTTAAAAAGTGCGACATCTAAGCCACACTTCTATATTTTTGGAATTATTTTTGGGGGAGAATAAGGATAATGACGATAATGATAAGTTAATAGCTCGTCTTCGGCCAAGCGGCGGGTTGGGGAACTCGGCCATCTATTTCATGGTGGACCAGCCAGTCCTGACAGCTGAGGCTCTTGATCCCTCGATCCAGACCCAAAAAGACATCTGGAGACTGGAGACTTCCCTGCCCAAGCTTGGTCACAATCTCAGTAAACATATGGAGGTTTCCATAAGTCGGAGTACCCCCCAATGGATAGTTTGTATTGGAAAATCCAATTAAAATATATTAAAATTAAGATGATTTGGGGGTACGAGTACCCCTATTTGACGAAACCCCCATATGGCAACCTGGCAATCCATAAAGATCCATCAATGACCCGCGCGCCTTGTAGATCCGGCCGGAGAGTTCGGTCTCACCTGGGATTATCCTCAGATGTTGGGGCGGCACTTCGGGACACCTCCTACAGAATGTTGCTGGTGCAAGGTGCATTCAATATCTCAAATTTGGATATAGATTTTGTTGGGAAGTCAGATCTTCACTTCGGCACAATTCTGTTGGCTACCAAAGGGTTTGGTTGGGCCCCCATGTTTGTTGGTTCAATTTCAATTTTTCTTGATGCATATGGCCTCAAAACCGAGGCATTTCGGAGTCAAGCTCCCACATTTGAAGCACCAGCGTGCAGCCAAGCTACAAATTGCCCATTGCGCATCAGCAATCCATCAGGCTCCCCGAACTGCCCGGATCCCACCGAACTGGCAAAATCCCACAATGACAGGGATTTTAATTTATCATCACTTACAGTAATTATATGTAATGACCCAAGAGAATCCTTGGATTTTTCTGGGACTTGTGCAAGTGATCTATGAGATTTCTGTCCCAATAAATTTCCAGGGCCCCAAAAAACCAACAGCCCCGGGCCGATCGCAGTGCTCCCGCCCACCCCAAACCGGTACCCGAGGGTCTCGGATCCAGCAGGGGTTCGGAGCAGCTGAATGGCGGCAGCAAAACCATGGTTCTTTTTCACCCATTTTTGATGACTTATAGTTATAAAATGTATTAAAATGTATAATAAAATGTTATAAAATGTAGTCCAACAAGTCCAACATTTCACTAGAGATATGCCCCAAAAAGAGGTTTGGTGGATTACCCTCTGGTAAACTAACATAGCTATTGAAAATTGCCATTTATAGTGAGTTTTCCCAGTAAAAATGGTGGATCTTTCCATAGCTATGTTAAATTACCAGAGGGTATAAATTGTTATAAAATGTAAAAAAGATGACTTGGTGTAAGAGTGTAAGCGTTGCCCTTGGTTGTCCCAGGATTTTCCATTTGGAAGTCACTTCTCTGTGAGTTGCAGTTTAACCAGTCTGGTGCATTTCCCCAAGGTCGCCACCTTTGCCTCAGCCATGACCCAAATTGCCGTCTCTTGATAAGTTTGCGACGTCACGCCGCTCTGGCACTCTTGGTTGCGGCTTCGGCTTTGGTTTTGGAGCACCTGGGGCCACTCTAGAATACTCTAGATGGGTGCACCGCATAAAATCATCGAACACGCACCAGTGAAAATAAACATGGAAGCTGAAGATGCCTAATCATGCCAATACCTCGAGAGAAAAAGCAACCTTTCCAAACAGTTCCAAGCAACTAAATAAAACATGAATAAGTCCCCATAGTGGTTTTTATCCATTATCCCCATTATATCCCATTATATCCCCATTGTATCCCCATTATATCCCCATTAACTACTTATTTTATTCTATTGTATTTCTATGTCGGCATTCCATGTTGCCAATCAGACTCGTTGTCCCCACGGCCGCCAAGGTCCCGGCTCTGACTGCGTTGCTCCCGCGCTGCCGGAGCGCCTATAGCAACTGGGAGAGGTAGGGATGGGAGTAACCCAGTTCGTATCAGGTCACAATCTTACAATCCAGTCTGGTATTGGAGTCGATATTCTTTGAACCTACAAAATTGGATCTTAGATGATCTTAGATCTTTTTCTCTCCAGAAAAACGAGCAGTCCGTGCCAGGTGGCTGAGACACAATTTCCCAGCGGCAGTCTGTGGAGCGTTTCTGAGGTGTGAGCTATTAGTGTTGTTGCTTCCCCGCTCGTAGCGAACAATGGACATGCGGTTTCGTGCTGCCTGCCAAGCGCAGCAGTAAAAAAGATCACTGGCAGTGGCCCTACCTTCAAAACGTCCGACAGAAACACACAACTACACCTAGGTCCTAGGTCAAGCTCCAAAATGTCTTCAAAAGCATACCAACAAAACCATGTACTGTTTGAAGCCTGCAACATCCTGCAACATGCTAAGCCGAAGTAGATATATCAAATGGTAAAAATAAAAATAAAACCAGGTCCTACCATGCTTTTCAATTCAAGTAATGTGGGTAAAACAATAAACCATCCCCCACTCATCACCATTAATATATGTGGTATAGAATGTCCACCATCCCAAATGGGTGGTTTATGGCATTGTTTTAGCATGTTTTAGCCACATTAATCACGTTGGAATAGAAATGGTTGTACTCCCAGCCCCAGGCCGCAGTGGAACCTGCAACTTTGCCTGGATGGCGGCTGACCGCGCTTGCCGCTCCTGGATCTTCCGTGCCCCAGGATTTCCCCTGCGGGTTCCTTACGAAGGCCTCGTTCAAGAAACATGAATCGCATGAATAGGTATGAATAGATGACGCTTAGTCATATATAGTAAATTGATGCAAAATACAGATATATAACTTTTTTCTATATATATCATACTTCCGTGCTCTTCAGCTACAAATGCAAACGTCTGCGAACATAGTTGCAGAATCACACACACATTTCCCTAGGCTCGAACATGATTCTAAATATTCTAGCTCTGTCATAGGCTGGATGAGGACCAATTGCACAGAGTCAGAAGAGAAGGGTATAAATCAGCACTGCAGCACACTTTTCAATCACATTCCGAATCAAACAAATGGGTTTGGTAGTCACCTAATTTGTCACCTATCCACGGGGACTGTGATAACAGATATCTAAAAATTCTCATGAATTGTGGAGCTACAGCACAAGTGTGCTGTAAACGAAACTCTCCTCGTAGGAGTTGGATCCTTCCTGTTTTTCTTCCATGAAATCGTTGAAGGGCCTTGGTGCCGTCTCATGTCTGCAGCTCGAATTCCATGGATCTTTAGGGATGCCCTCTATGGAAAGAAACGGTTCAACGCCAACGTCTGAGCTCCCATACTTCAGCGCACTTTCTTCATTAATCGCTTCTCCAAACTTGGCATCAGGCCTCCACCACTGGTGCCACCACTGGTGCCACCACTTGTCTTGTTGAGCCCTGATTCTTGGGCTTTTCCAATGGGAAAGCTAGTAAGATCTTATAACATGTGATGGCATGTTACAACATGTTATAAATTGTTATAACAGGTTGCAACCCTTAAACGACAAGATGGATCATGAAGCAAAATATACGCATCATGGAAATATCCTTCACAAAGTGAGACATGATCATCCTTCAAGCCTCCCATCTTCATCTTGACCCATCTATGATGGGCCAATGGAATCTCTATCGGGGCTGATGATTTCAACCCCCTTGACGTCCCAAAAATAATGCACTGTGTTGGTCCCAACTGTCATCTATTATCGGTAAGATATACAGATATCATTAGATATCTCAGAAGGGTCAATTTTTCCCTAGTCCCACGATCTGGCATCTGTGAATCTGTGACCCACAAAAGATCAACATCCCTTGTGATATTATGATATAATATCATCACAACTGATCAGGAATATTATAAGTACTACAGTAGATGGACAAAAAAAATCAAACCCTACAATCATCTAACAAGTAAAACCCCACCACAAATTTCAATGTTGAACAAAACTCTATCTAGCTTCCTCTGTGTTCAGGGTTTTATTTTTTTTTGTCCACCGGTGCCAAGCGCGGAGCCCAAAAACAACATTGAAATTTAGGGGTGCAGGGGTTGACAACAATACAGCAAGGATTTGATTTCATCGTCCATCTACGGTAGTACTAGGTCAGGTGAAAACCCACCCTTCCTGTTCACCCTAAAATTGCGGGGATTTCGGATTTCTATTTCTATGGGATTTCCATGGGATTTCCGTGGGATTTCTATGGGATTTCTATGGGATTTCTACTATGGGATTTCTGGTTCTTCAGCCTCAAAAACCATGGGATTTCCATAGGTTTTGACCCAACCCCGTCCGGTCCCGCTGCGGGACCGGACCCCGGTCCCGCACCTCCGCTTCCGTGCCACGCGCAGGACTTTGGTGGCCGTCTCGGTGGCGTCTTGGGGCACATCATCCTGGCTAACTGACCACGTTCCAACTATATGATTAAAATTGATTAAACTATATGATTATAGAGTTATAGAATATTATTGAATTTTAATGAATTTTATAGATTATAATTAGATTATAATTCCTGGTCAAGGCCTGAGGCCTCCATGCTGACATTCCTGTTATTAAACCACATGAACAAGCTAGATTTAAGGCTCCGCTTGTTTGTCCCGTCCTCCTCTTCTTCGACCTCTCCAAGTTTCTCGTAGCCTTGCCTGTCGCGCCCAGCGCGGATACTCGAACTAGGATGGTTTCTTCGGCCAACAATAGGGGAATTAATATAATGTGGGTAAAACAATAGTAAACCATCCCAAATCACCGTAAATAGGTGGTATAAACCATTCCCAAATGGATGGTTTATATTGGTTTATTATGGTCTTACCCACATTTCAGGGCTTTGAAGTCATCCCACTTATAGGTCATTGACACAGAGCCTCACTTCTGCGGCAGCTGCAGCAGCCATCTCTCGTTCTTCATCCGCTGCGACTATGTCAAGCCTCAGCTATAGCATCTGGCAAGGTAGCAGTGGGGTTTCATAGCCTCCATATCTCATCTCATCCAGAATCCCATCCAAAATTGGCGGGGATTTCATCTTCCAGCCACTTCCATGATTCCAACTTCGTTTTGCCTATCTATATAACATAATTGGTTTTAAAAGCATATTGGAGCAGTGCATATGCAAGGCTGGTTATACACCATTATACACCATTATACTTATACACCTATCTCTCTCTCTCTCTCTCTCTCCATCGCCTTCAGACTAGGTCCTCCTCAGTCTTAGTTAATTATATACCTATGCCGTGCCGTATTTTCCCAACTGTCAAAACAGTCAGATCTATTGCCATGACAAGATATAAACAGGCCTTACTTCGAATGGTTGCCATGATCGGATGTAGGTCCCAGTTCGGTGCAAACACGAGCTGCTGCGTCTGGGTGCCCCGGGCACTGTCTCCAGATCTGCCGCTTGAGCCCCAGAGGCCATGCCTAGGAAGAAGCCACTGTTCCCCAAAAAAAGTTCGATATTGTTCGATCCTGCAGCCTGCGTGCCAAGTTAGACAATTCATTTTTCGGATCGACGTCAGCATTCTGTGCCTTACTTTCTTTCCGTTTGGCTTAGCGATTGGGCGTTAAATCTTCGGATCCTCCACATGCCCAGCAACGGTGGCTGCCTTGAGGTGCTGATCCTAGTTTATCTCATCTCACTATGGACTGAAATCCTGAACTTTTGACGATTGGTGGGGGAATCAAGAAGACTAATCCCATCAAGCTGCGCCATGTTTGTTGTATATAATATTATTGAACTGCATTAAAAGAGGAATCTCACGACCGATCATGCAAGACACCCATCACCAGACAATCGTTCAGAACAGGATCTACAGCCAACAGCTGCTGGAGCTAGTGGTTCTCAGTTCACCGGGCCCCTCTGGGCGGATCCCATAGGAGCTGCGTCCCATTTTCGCCGTGCCACTCTCCATCTGCTTCTTATCGAGTTCCGCCAGGACATCCTCGAAGGGACATGCCTGACCGGCTCGCAACGTACGCATGGTGTTGATAGCAAATCGACTTACATCACGGGCTGATTGTTGATTCTTGGGAGGGGCAAATGTAGGTACACAAGTTTGACATTACCTTGATGATCTGGCAGATTCTTCAATATTGAACTGAACTGAACTGGATCTTCTGATCCGAAATATGTGATTCAAATAATTTATGGCTTCGGCTGTTCGGCTCATCCTGAAATCCATTCAAAAATTGTCATGGTTTTTCCAGATGTGTTTCCATGGTTTTCCATTAACTTACCATTTATTTTGGGTACCCTCTGGTAATTTAACATAGCTATTGAAAATGGCCATAGAAATAGTTGATTTTCCCATTAAAAATGGTGATTTTCCATAGTTTTTTGTATGTTTACCAGAGGGTACCCCATGTTCCACATCCAAAGGCCCCCACCTCTGGCGCTTTCTCTTCTTCACGCTGTGGCCGCTGATCCACCACCTAAAAACCGGTCCAATGGGCTTCACCCCTTTTTTGGGGGGGGAGAAACAAAAAAGAAACGCGAGATTGTCTGACAAATAGGGTATATATAGACGTATATATAACTATTTTTGTTTATGATTGTAATATATATATATATATCTTTATATCTATATCTATATCTATTATAATCATAAAACAAAATAGCAATTGGCAATGTTACTAAGAAAATGATTCTAAACCATGGGATGTTGGAGGATAACATCCCGTAATTTTCAGACACAGCCAGTGGTGTCATTTCAATGTGGATCGCCAGCAGCGGATCCAACGAAGGCTTGCAGCCGCCCCCTCCATTTTGGCACGTTTGACTCACATTTTTCGGGTAGGAATTCGCAGCAAAAATGGAAAGTTAATCAAAAAAAGAATCACAATCACCATCAAAAAAAGAAGGCCTACTCTGTAATTTTGATTTAATCACCATCAAAAAAAAAGGTAGGGCTACTCTTTAAATTAGCTGCACCATCTTTTTGCATCACCCCTGGAACCCCTAGAAATTGATAAAATTGATCCAACGGCATCAGCGAATCCAAACCTGGCACCCTCCAACCTCCAGATCGTTGTCACCATCACTGACGACGCTTCCTCCAGAAAAAAAACCAAGCTGGAAACATGTAATATTAATGTGCCCCAAAAAAAAGGCATGCCATACCGCAAGTCTGAATCATCAACTGGTGCATGCTGGTCCTTCATCAGGTTCGTCCTGGCCGGTGACCCGAAATCAATCAAGGAGTACAATGTCTCTTCTAGATTTGTGGTCCAATGTCTGGACACATATGACATATTCGTTATTGTCCATATATCGTCATTGTCATGGTCAACATCATCATCATCATCATCAGCAGCATCATCATCATCATCATCAGCAGCAGCAGCATCATCATCATCATCAGCAGCATCATCATCATCTTCATCAGCAGCAGCAGCATCATTATATATAATCGTCAGGAAATAATAGGAAATATCATAATTAATCGTCATCATCATAACAATTGTCCATATATCATCAGAAATCTTCTGTGTCCTCCTCTTCTTTGGACTTTGGGCCCTGAACCACCTGGTGCTGCATGCTGACTTTTGCACGGCGGGGATGATGTCGCTTGGAATGTCGCTTGGAAACAGCCCATCGCAGCTGCGCACAGTGCAGAGCGCGCCTGGAAATTTGGGTCTCCAATCTCGGCAGGATTTGACAGCCAGTCCATTCCTCAGAAAAATCCCAGCAGGGACTGTCCAAAACGCCGACTGGGCGTTTGGATACTTGTCTGATGTTATGTTTTTTTTAAATGTTTTTTTGACCATCCCCGAGGTTTATGAGATTGGGATAGATTGGGATGGTCCATGATGTTCCCATATGACTGGGACGTATTGTTGATGTTTATTATGACCCCCTGGCCCCTGATCAGTCATGCTTGGTGCCACCCAAGCTGAGCCGGCGGCTTACCCAACCACTAGGTCCAAGTGCATAGCCTGCATGCAACAGCTACGTCTGCGTTGCCGCGTTTTTGTAGCTACTATTTGGGGTAAAGAACGCAACAACCATAATATGAATTGAAGAGATTATTTGTTGGTCTTATCCCCATGTTCATTGGTAAATTCTAGGTGCCTCCAATTTCCGTCCCCGTTCTTGAACCACAACCAAGGTTACACGACATAAAACAAACATCGAGTTGAAATGTGACATGGGACCCTCAGAAGCCATCATCAATAGCATTTATCGGATCTAAATAATCATGTATTACTAATATTTCACACTTACCATCCGATAATCTAACACAACGATGGAAAATCGCCATTATCCATATGGAGTTATATGGGCATATTATCATATATTATCTATAAATCTGAATCATTCTAAATCAGCCAAGGCAAACCATAATTATACAAATACCTGGGCGTTCCTGGGTTTCCAACCGTTCTCTGCCATCTTTCGGATCTTTTCTGACATCCTGGCAGCTTCACCTGAGGGCATGTGGGGTAGGAACCTGGGAAAAAATGTGGTAACATGTGGTATGAAATGCGTTGAAGTTTAAGTGATTTTTGGATCAGTGGAACTACTTCTATAGGTGGTTCATGGTTGTTTGATATTTTTCCTCAGACCTGCGCCACTTCTTGGGAGGTCCCCATATGTAAACTTAGTGCTTATTCATCAAACCAAACGATGCAAAAGCCAAGAACTGTTCATTTGCAACGGACCACATGCAAATGACCCTCCAAGCAAAGGCTATGAACGGGGAGTGTCCTACAATTTCATTGAATCATTAAGCTGTGACACACCCTTGACCATGCAACCATCTGAGCATAGCACTCCGCATCTTCTCCTCCTTTCGCTTGTCCTCATGACAAAGATGGGAACAAAATGGGTCGTTGTGAGATGGCTGTGCTTCACCCACGATGTGTGCTCAATTCGTTTGTGCTGCGACTCACACATAGGCCGTAAGATGATATGGAAACACCTTCCCAAAAGCCCTGTTGTGGACATACTATGAACAAAGGTTGGATCATGTTGGATCACTCATCCGTGAACAGTCCCACCTTCTCTTGCTGCTTCTGTTTGCGCTCGTCCTGGCGGGTTCAATGCGACGGGCTGCGTATGGTTGGCAAGAAGATTATCAATGTGCAAACCCAATAAGAAACCAGAGCTCATTCCTCAAAAGGATGTTTTCTTTGTTAGTTTTACCACATTGTACCTCCCTGGTAGTCATACCAGAATCAAAAGTTAGTGATGCCCATCCAGTGGAAATAGATCCGCAACTGCAGGGTTCATCCTAACTTTCTTGCGACAGTTGAGTTCAGGCGCAGCAAAAACGAAAAAAACCAAGGGTAGCCTCCCTCAACTTCTTTCTCTTTGAGGACTGTTTCCTTGCAGCAACATGGCATTAGGCTCCAAAGCAGAAATGGGTGCGGCCATGAAGTTTGATCATTTCTTGGACTAAACTGTCCATGTACGTTGGGGGATCATGTTGGGAGTATCTGTCGTTTTTTCTTGGATTCTTCGAGGTTAACAATTTGGAACTCAGGAACTTCTAAGATGACATTAACATGACTATTGCGGATTTGCGCTGCAGATTGCCTCATGCTCACTTCCCCAAAATTGCAGGTCAAACCCAGGGATCAATGAGGACAAGCTCAACCTCATGTCAATCAGTCTTTCTTTCCCTGTATTTGTCAAGGGAAGACCATGCTTTGCTGATGTTTCACTCCACATTTGGAATGCAACCACTTGTAAGAAGTCGATATGGTTTTCCAACATGTTTCACCCAAACACATAGGTGGTCAAACAATGCCAAACGCCCATGGCTTTCAATCCCAGCACAAAATAAAAGAGAAGAACTTGGGAGACTCCCAACATGATCATGGGAATTCAAGCAGCCCCCAAAGCTACCTCCCCTCAACCAGAGATGGTTTGGTTCCCCGTTATGTGTTTGATATGCTAGTTGTTGGTGGTCAACCAACCCATAAAACCAACCACTATTGGAGGATATTGGAGGGGTCACCTTCAAGTGGGTTAAAAAAAAAACACCATCTTCTTCTTGGCTAAATCCTCATCTGTAATGTATTTCACATATTTAGCGGTTACTGTTGCTTTCTTGGCTATAAACCACCTTAATTGTTTATTGGTTTATTGATAAAACATGTTGACATGTGAAATCCCAGAATATCTTTCTTTGCTAAATCTCCAGCTGAACATCTGAAAGTTCTCAGCTTCCCACTCCAGCATCTTTCTGGTCTTATCTTCCAGGACGCTGGCATAACCTGAACGGACCCATTTGGGTCCTCCCGGGGAAATGATCCGCGGAACATTGGGACCAAAATGTAATGATTATCGGTGATTTAATGGGGTTTAAGGGGAATCCATCGACTTTAATGGATTTATTGGATTTATATACCTTGGGCACCCAGACCTGCAGAAATCCTCGTGTATGACAACATACATCGGGTATTCTCCATCTTTAAGGAATACATCGACTTCTTCAGGAAAACCTCGGGTATTCTGGGGTTCCCTCGCCAGGCCCATTTGAAGGCTCAAATTGTGGCTGCCAGTTGGATCCAATTGGAAATATTTGGAAATCTTTTGGATATCGGAACCAACATATGATGCCAAACTTAAGCTTAGATGAGAATAGCAGTTCTTTGGCACACGGGTTGCCCTCTATCCAGCACCAAACTCCCAGCATGATGCCCGCTATCGCTTTTTTCTTCATTGCGCAGCTCATGTGCTGCATCCTCAGTGGTCCTGCAGTGGGCTTGTGCTGATTGGGATTGCACAAATAAATCTGTTGATCTCAGAGTCTGAATCTTTAAGCTTATAAGGGTTAGTGACATATGGTTCACGTGCACTCACAACCGCTCGGTCGACCCTACAGCTGTTTAGCTTGATTGGGGTTCGCTTTCTAGCCATGGGAAAGAAAAGGACTAATCCTGATGGCCTTATGAATGTCAAAGGACTGGCAAAGGAGTGGGATGAGAATGAAGTAGTTAGAGAGCGGATCAGAGATGGTGGTGATCTGCTTCACCCGGAAAGCGGGGAAGGTGAAGACATCAAGACCGTGGTTCTTAACCAGGAAGTTGTTGGCCCCATGGTTGTGAGAATGTCCGCTTCTCACAAAAAACCTCATCCACCAATTGAAGACTTGACCGCAGAGGTGGAAACCATTTACAAGGTGAGCAAGCGACACCCTCTGCCTGCTTGGACTGACCTGCGAAAGTTGGCTTGGAGACTTCGCTACATGGTTTGCTTTGTCAAGACCAAAGCTCGCAGAAGTGAACCATCCACCGAACCCCGGATGCAAGTACACTGATCTGTGCAATGTATGTACACATTATGTACACATTATGTACACATTATGTACACATTATGTACACGTGTTTAGCAATGGCATTGGAGCTAATTTGTGCTTTGAACACTAGTTTTACGGTAGAATGCCAATTTGATTCACAAACCGGATTCAGTTGAGTTGTTGCTTAGTGGGATGTTGCTTACTGCAACTCACTAAGAACACGGACTTCCAAGAGCTTTGCCTGATTTTGAATCCGGCCTTGCAGGAGCCTTTGTATGATTGAACGGGTGGTTTGTGAAAGCCGAAACATCCAAAGAAACAACCATTGCTTCATTTTGTTCCAACTTGTATTTGTTGTTTTTTTTGGTTGGTTGTGTGAGGACATGTTATTTTTGGTGCCCCAGAGTTGTGTTTTGTTTTTCTTTTCTGGTGAATGCATGGCTGTATGATTTACACTGTTCCATGTTAATCCATAAAGGAATATGGGTTTCTTTTGGATTGTTGTTTCATTAAATGATATTCGATTTGAATACAGTATTTGGGAATAGAATCCAACATCCCACTGGAAAGGAGAAAGTGAATTAGATCAACAGAAAGCGAAAGGAGAAAAAAGTAGAGGACCGGTTCGGTTCAGGGGTGTGGGCCATTGCTGGGCAACCCTGGACAATGCCACCTTGCTAGGTGCCCTCTCAATGTATGTTGCGTAGAGTGGGTTGACCATTCCTTAAACACATAAACAATAAAGTTGTGACTGATCAGGAATCCTCGGAAGATGAAAGCAAGGAAGACGCTTTCGTGGATAGTTCATCGGAGTCGGACAGTGACAAGGAACCTGAAAGCAACCAGAATGACGAGATCAACAGCAATAGGACAGATCAAGGAGAGACAGAGAAGAAGACTGAAGAAAAGACAACGACTGAGACAGAGAAGAAGACTGAAGTAGAGACAACGACTGAACCGACCACCAAGAAACCAGAAGCACCAGCAGCCCCCAGTTCCAGTGCAAGTCCGCAGCTACCGCTGGAAACCAAACCCAAAGATATGCCGAAGCACCAGCAGAGTTCCTCATCTATACATTAAATTCCCACCGGCCCAATGGCTATATCTTTGATGTTAGGCCGCAAGGTGTTTTCCAAGTTTGTGCCTGAAACAACACTAAAGTTGTTGAAATAGATACAGGCTAAAACCAACCAATGTATTAGAACTTTGAAGGATTTGTAGAAAAGGACAGTGTTGGATACTGTTGGGATGTGCTGCGATGTTTGAAGCTTCAAACTAATACCAAATTATCAATGATTTGCTATGGATAACATGTCAAGCCCTGTGTCCATCCATAAGTGAGTTGCCCATTTTTAGCATTTATCCTAGCCAGCTCTTAGGTACGAAGAGCATGGACACCTTGCAAAGCCAGAGGGAAAAAATCATCAAAAAGCTGGAAGAGCATCTTGCCTATTCCTGCGGTATGGGAAATTATGGTTAAACTTGAATGTCAAAAGACTAGTACTTTGGTGAGGGCAGGTAGGGTAGAAGTGTGAAATTATACAATTAATTTTCAGTAATTTAGGCATTAGCCCCTGAGATTAAACACCTGGAGCAAAACCTCTTAAAAAATGTGTAAGTTTTTTTGACATCTGGGGGCGCATTATCAGATTCAAAAAATATCAAAAAATGATACAATAGATGATGCGCTGCCTGTCAGTTATGTGTGCACGTTTTGCTTCCCCACTTCAGGATCAAAAGACTGAAGGCCATGAGGGAACAACAGAAGGAATCGACCCAAAAGGCAGCGGAAGGAGCTGATGTGAAACCAGGACACGCAGCCAAGTTCAAAACACAAACATTGTTTGATTTTTAATTGACAGTTTCAATTAGTTTCATGTGAAGAAATCTGGTCATCAAGAGAGCCCAGACAAGGATTTAACATATTATGTCTAAAGGGTTGATGATGTGTTAGAAACAAAATCTTGTCAGAGAGCCAGCCTTGCCAGGAGAACCTCCCATCGCTGTGGCAGACAATGTTGAAACCCAACCCGTTGACATCATGGCTGCCAGCCCACCTGTGCCCACACCCGACCGGGTACCTTCCCCTGATGAGCCAGCAGACTCAAAGCGGGAGAGGTATCAAGCGAAACCGGTTTCCAAAACTGATGAGACACGTGAGTTTACCGAGAGCGAGAGTGAGGCTGTGGGAGCATAGGGGGTTGTTCTTGTTTTGCACTTGTTTTCCAGCAAACGTACAGCAAGTAAAACAAAGTAACATATTTTGTTCGTAAAGCTCGGTTTCAAAGTCTCAAATCTCAAGCTCAAAGATTTATCTTCTGTCTTTCTGTTATCTTTTGAGTTTTGGGCTTTGAAATTTTGGGTTTCCTCTCATACATTTAAATAGCGATCTTTGCCTTGGGCAGGAACCAACTGCGAAGAACACCCGCGCGAAGCAGCTGGAGATCAAGGCCAAAGACGCTGGCCGTGGGAGGGGTAGAGGACGTGGACGGGGCAGAGGAGGCACCGGAAAAAAACAAGAAACAGAGACCAATGATGATCAGACAGAACCCCGCAAATCTAGTGCCAAGAGGAAGGAAAGGAAGACCGAAGGAGAGACCTGGGATTGGGGACAGGCTGGAGAGACCTGGAAGGAGTGGGACCTTGAGACTTGGGCTACCTATGCAAGTGATGCTGACTACTATGCTTGGGCAGATAGCCAAAAGAGCCTTCAGAAGATCACCGCAGAACCAAATAAAACAAAGTATGCAAAGACAAAGGCTGACAAGTGTAGGAAAGTTGACAGCATCGACAACACAGCAAGCAAGAGCAAGAGCACCCGCAATGACAATGGCAAGGGAAGCAGCACTGACAAACCAAAGGGCAAAAGGGGGCCGGTGAAAACACAGACATCGGCAGGATCGCAAGTGATCAAGTCCAATCAGAAGAAAAAAAAGAATGACAAGGAAACTGACCAGGCCAAGAGTAAGAAGGCTGGCAAGGCCAAGACCACGAAGAAAGAGAAGACAACCACAGACATGGCTATCAGCCAAGTCATTCAGGAGGCACCTAAAGCTTTCCTGAAAAAAGAGGCTTTGTTCAATATCGTGCTTGCTACTGCCAAAGGGTTTGTGAAAGCCACCGATGACTCAAAGACAACAGAAGAACTCAAAGGGTCTGTGTGCAATACCAAAACCCGCCTGTGCAGACTCAACATCTACTGGACCAGGGCGGCTGTTGGGGTGCACTCCAGACGAGATAAAAGTGACTTTGCATACTACCGCCTTCCCTTGTTCGGGTTGAACTGGTCGGTGCAAATGGCAGTTGCTTTGAAGATAGCTGAGCTATTGGCACTCCGATTGCACTTGCGTTTTTGGTTGTTCAGTCCATTCGTTACTTCAACTCATGACTCAGGCATGCATGGTTCAAGTTCTGACCCAGCAAAGTTCTGACCCAGCAAAGATTAAGGCACTGTTTTTGATTCTGTAGCAAGTAGAAATGAAACATCAATAAAGAATCATTATTTCCAAAACTAAGGACAACATGTACTGGTTTGCAAATGTTTATA
>Ga0126342_10003290_pt1 | contig 26555 bp, 24 predicted proteins | sample Cyp1metagenome_FD_92528 | JGI IMG/M metagenome (GOLD analysis project Ga0126342, IMG submission 92528) | Coral microbial communities from Lord Howe Island, Old Settlement Bay, Australia - Cyphastrea 1 metagenome | ecosystem: Host-associated > Invertebrates > Cnidaria > Coral ...
CATACATATGTATATATATATCTGTGTGTGTGACTGTATGTGTATGTGTGTATGTATGTATATATATATATATGTAATATGATGGTATATGGTCATATACCTACACATAGTAGGTATTGACCCATCCCCATATCTGCATATCTTTGGCAGAACGGAAACGAATTATTTTCTCATCAAACCAAGAGTGGCATTTTCCGAGGTAAACTGTGGATTCACGCGCAAAAATTGGGGATATAAATTGGCATGATATGACGTGTCAAAAGGCTAGGCTACCTGGGGCTTCAAAGAAAAAGTAATGGTTTTTTTTGAGCCCAATGCGGCTACAAACTCCCCCAGATTGCAACCATGGATGCCAGTGTTTTCCCATCACGGAAAACTGAAGAAAACCATCTTGCAGGATCAGTACTCAGCACTTTCCTGCTAGTTTTCTTCATGTTTTCACGCGAATTTCAAGAGTTGGGGAGAGAACATCAGGATGGAAAGATCTAAAATCTTGGTTTTGTGGGATATGATATGACATGATATGGGATATGTTGTGGGATGTATACCCTCTGGTTATGTCAAACATAGCTGTTGAAAATGGCCATAGAAATAGTGTTTTTTCCCATTAAAAATTGTGATTTTCTATAGCTACGTTAAATTACCAGAGGGTAACCAACACCATGATAATATGGCTATGGATCAATACCTATGAAAATACCATTTTTAGTGGGATGAACATCCATAAATCCCAGCTATTTTGATGTGAACTACAGGGGTACAAGGTTTTGACACACTGCCATATCGGTGTGTCTGGAAATGAAAAAAACATGTACCCCGAAATTCAACGACTACTCATCATTATATGTGAGTTTCCCTCTTCGAACGGCTATGTGGGTGGCATATTTACCCCATTGTTAGACACGCCATATGCCATACCAGGTAGGTCAAGAAGGCCGTTGCACTTCGATGAAGAGCACGGACCTGTTCAGAAAACGCGGGAAATTTGCCCTTTCGGGGTGCTTGATGACTTCGACAAAGTCCCAAAAATGTGGAAGTTCTGCTGATTTTTGATGAGGGATGAAAGACACAACAACAGGTGGAGCATTTGGAAGTCGAAGCCTACGGGGTTAAACCACCTGCCACCCCGCAAGGTTTTTTGATCTGTTTCCACCGGCAATGAGACTTCTGCATCAGCCAATCTGTTGCTGAGAACTGCTATAGAGATCTGTAAAGGCTATAAATGGATATAAATGGTTATAAATGCTATAAATGATTGAACTGATCTTGAACTGCAGTACTGTCACCACCGTAGCTCTCAAAGCCCCATGTCACCACTCTTCCATCTGCCAAGACCGCAGCAAAAGCAAGCTGCGTGGCGTGAATCTGCTGGACATTCCTGAGCTGATCTTGCACTGCAGAGCTGTCACCGCCGAAGATTTCAAAGCCCCATGTCACCACGGTTCTGTCCGCCAAGATTGCAGCAAAAGCACACTGCGTGGTATGAATCTCCTGAACGTTCTTGAGCTGATCTCGGACTGAAGAGCTGTCACCACCATAGTCTGGCTCGCCCCACGTCACCACGGTTCCGTCGGCCAAGATTGCGGCAAAAGCACACTCAGTGGAATGAATCTGCTTCACGTTTTTGAGCTGATCTCGGACTGCACTGCTGTCACCGCCGTACTTTTGATGGCCCCATGTCACCACGGTTCCATCTGCCAAGATCGCAGCAAATGAACGCTCAGTGGAATGAATCTGTTGAACATTTGCCAGCTTGTCTTGGACTCCAGTGCTGTCACCACCGAAGCCAGACATGCCCCAAGTCACAACATTTCTGTTCTTCAAAACAGCAGAAAACGCAAAGTCTGCGCCATGAATCTGTTGGACATCCCTTAGCTGATCTTGGACTGCGGAGCTGTCACCACCAGTGTCTGGATCGCCCCACGTCACCACGCTTCCATCTGCCAAGATTGCTGCAAAAGCATAGCGCGTGGAATGAATCTGCTTTACGTTTTTGAGCTGATCGCGGACATCAAAGCTGTGACCGCCATATGCTGGCTCACCCCATGTCACCACGGTTCTATCTGCCAAGATCGCAGCAAATGAACGCTCAGTGGAATGAATCTGTTGAACTTTCTGCAGTTTGTCTTGAACTACAGTACTGTCACCACCAAAGTCAGGCGTGCCCCACGTCACCACGCTCCCATCTGCCAAGATCGCAGCAAAAGCATAGCGCGTGGAACGTATCTGTCGGATGTTCTTGAGCTGATCCTGGACTGCAGCACTGTCACCGCCGAAGTCTGGATGGCCCCATGTGACAAGCCCAAGACCTTCGCACCACAGAGCAAAGGCACAATCTGTCGCAGCGAGCTGTGGCTGCTGCACAACAGCAACAATGCAGTCTCCATCTTCAAGGCCAGAAAATTCAAGAGTTTCCATTAGATCCAGCAGCCTTCCATCAGGCCCTGCAAGTTTTAAGAATCTTTGATTTAGCGATTCTTGCGCCATGGTTTTCAAGTCACCAACGCTGACACCCAACCTCGGAGTTGCGATCCAACCACCAAAACACTTTTAAGATAATCCTCAGTAGATTCCCCATTTCTGGTGGATTAACTTTGGAATAACTCAGGGGAATTACATCCCACATAAACCATTGGTATACCCTACATCAACCTCACAGAATTCACCAAGTTATGTGCACCAACTCAGCTATCCTCTTTTTGCTGGTAATTGTCCATTGCAGATCCGGGCAACGGTGCCGTTATAGCCGCGCTTCGACCACTCGGCAAAGACACGTGAAGTCTCAGGCCATCTTCGGCCTGGACCTCCTCGACCCCTTCCACCTCAGCACTGGGCGCAAGGCGCCGTCGTTTCTGCTCCATTAGCCCTCCATAAATCCCAGATCTGCCGGAAATCTCGTGTAAATCGCGTGTGTTTCGAACGTTGGATGTCCATAAATCACCTTTAATGAGGGGTGGATCTGTCATCGCCAGTGGGGACATCAGAATTTTCGAGGAATGCCAACTTGACCAACAGGCTTGACCTGGTTGGTGGTATACCTACGGATGATTATTTCCAATATATGGAAAAATAAAAAATGTTCCAAACCACCAACTGACTTGACATATCAAATGATATCAACAAGAAGCTTTTGTGCAGAGATTGTCGTAAATCAGAGAGGTCGCACCGAAAAGCAAAGCAGTTTGGTCTGATAAAAGCAGCGGTTCGCAGGCAATTGAGGATCAATTTGGCAGAATGTGATGAACCTTCAAAATAAACAATATGTGTAGCTTATTTCACCATTTAGACATTGAAACACATGGTGAAACGGTGTTTTTGATGTGTTTTGATGGTGTTGATGTGTTTCTTCATTGACATTGAAAAACATGTTTTCTTGTAAGTTTGCGTTACAATATCATTGCTGCCCGTCAATATACATGTGTAAACGACACACCTCAAATACAGTGCGTGTCACCACATGGAGGTTTCCTGAAATAGGGGCACCCCCAAATCATCCATTTATAGATCTGGGCAAATTATAATATTTCACTAACCTGAATAGTTCGGCCATTTGGGGATGATTCCCCTTATAAAAACCCTGATTTCCAGGGTTTGGTCGAACAGTGAGGTCGTGATCAAATTTACCCAGATAGATGGATTTTCAGATCACCATAATATTCCCATTGTTGTTGGTTTATAGTCTAGCCTATTAACCACTATTAACCATCACTATTAACCACTATTAACCATCATCATTGATCATCAGTTAAGTAACCAATCAATGGGAACCATCCATGAAATAAACCATCCATACCATCCATTTGGGGGACCATTTATGGAACCCCCCATATCTTTTTTTTGCGGCGCGTCGATTCTCAGATCTCGGCTATGGGTGATAAAAAAAAATCGACCCGTTGAGGTGGCAGCTGCCGAAACTCAGGACATCAACTTGAAATCTTTCACAGAAATCCAAGAAAAACAACCAAAAACAAGTCTTCCAAAACAGTCTCTTCCAAGAAAAAATCCAAACATCAATCCAATCAATCAGTGAATTCATTCAGTGTCTTTCCAAAAAAAGCGACAAACTTCTGATCTTCTCAGCTGCTTTTGCCGTTTTCGGGTCGGGTGAAAGCTGCGCCTTTAGATGTCTTGACCCGTGGCAGCGGAGAGTCCGAAGAGCTTCTTCCACTTGTTGCCATCCTCAGACGCTGATCCAGTCACTGGGGATTTCCACGGGAATTTGGATGTTTTTTTTCACTGGATGTTTTGAATCAATGGATGTTTTTCAATGGGAACTTGGGATTTTCAAGGGAATTTTGAATTTGGATTGTTTTTTTCAATGAATCCGAGAAACCTTTCATATCTTACATTGGGATTATCATGGATGTTCCACGGAAATCCCAAAATTTTCCAAACGATGTGAATTCATGGGAATTTTGGGCTTATCATTGATGTTCCACGGAAATCCCTGTTCCTTTCCAAGACTTTCAGTGACTTCCTAGGGAATTTGAAGGGAATTGATGGTGATTCACGGGGATTTAACCAACAATGGGAATAGCAATGGGATACGACCTTCAATCATTTCTTGCATAGCAGGTTATTGCAAGTTATACCATCATTTTCGTACATGTTTCTATTTTTATTTGCGAATTTTGCGAGTTTGTTACATGTCAATTCTATCCAATTCTTGTATATAGCTTGTACGATCTGGTTATTTAACGTAGCTATGGAGAATCACCATTTTTAATAGGTAAATAATCAAAAAACATCGAACAAAATGGGCCATGGCTTCCATGGCAAACTGTTAAGTAACCAGAGGGTAATATTCCCATCTTGCTCTGTTAACCCACCGTATCCAACCTGGGATTATGCCATCAGAAACCCCAGAAACTGGATATATCATGAGGAAGAACAGTCTGGTGGTTAATCCAACCTTTTCACTGGGAAAAGCATTGGAAAATATAGGAAAAACCACTGTAAATGAAAGTTTTGGGTGGAAAAATCATGAGTCATTTTTCCTGATGTTATTACATTACCCTTGCCTAATTCTATCCAACAGTCTGTTAACCCATCAGGAAGAACCAACTAACTAACCTTTCGACTGGGATTCCTCACCGAAACAGCGTCGTTCATTGGATTGGTTTAGGCGCAACATTTGCAGAGACGCTGCGTGTTTGGAGGAGGATTTACCAGGTTTCTGTCCTCGATGTTGAGTGGTGAATTAATCTATTTTTCAGTGGTTTCCCCCAAGAAAACCGTCAGAGATACCACAAAAACCGTCATTTCTGATGGTGAAAATCCAATTAGAGCAGTGTTCAAACCCCTCGGTCAGTCCATTGTAGACTTCCATGGTTCGTGATTCTGAGCCTTCCCACAATCATAAACCAACCATCATTCATCAGCTATGCCCTCATATGTTTGATTCTTATATCCCCATAAGAAAAATGACACATATCAGAGCATGTCATTGTTGACTACCTATACATGCATTATGATACATGTACAGTATCATGTACATGTATGATATATGTACTATGTACCATTGTATTCCCATGAAAATATTCCATGAACATATCCCGTTAATGTTCGTTAAAGTTGAATCCAAAAAGTACTGTGTTTGTAAAATCCCAATGATCAGAGGGTCTCAAATTGTTGCAAAAATATTACATTACTGGCAACCCTTTTATCCTCTGGTAATTTAAGATGACTATTGAAAATGGCCATAGAAATAGCTGATTTACCCAGGTATAAAATGGTGGATCTTTCCATAGTTTTTTGTAAACGTTTACCAGAAGGTATATCCATATCATAAATATCATCCCATTGTTCCACCTCCATGATTGTTGGTTTAAAACCCACCCCAAACTTTCATAGATAAAAACCTTCTGGCAAACGTACAAAAAGTAATGGAAAATCACCATGTTTAATAGGTAAATCCACTGTGAATGGCCATTTTCTATCATGATCCATGATGAATTAACATACCACAAAAAATAGTTATGCCGATTCCATAGCTATGTTAATTATCTATGTTTAATAGCTATTTTCCATTTTCCAGAGGCAAACTGTGAATTGTCATAATCCCCAATATATGAAGGGTAGTAGAATCCCCCAACTAATCATCAACCAACATGGTTTTTAAACACTACTCAATGTTAATTAGTTAATATTAACATGATAAAATTAACATGAGAAAATTAAGACCAATCATTCAACTCATGTTACCCTCCAGTAAATTAACATAGACCCTGCCAGATAGGGATTGGAAGACTAGTTTCCATTAAAAATGGGTTTTTTTCAGGGTCTACATGTTAATTTACAAGGGGATAATCACCATTTTTAATAGGTAAACCACCATTTTTAATAGGTAAACCATCTATTTCTATGGGCCATTTCCCATGGCGAACTGTTAATATTCCAGACTCACCAACCAGGGCACCGGGAAGACAATGCCATCCCCATCCCACCTGCCCACCACGTCCTGGGAGAAAATGACGGTGGAATCCCAGCGCTCTCAACGAAAAGCCCATGGGTTTTGAGTGGGGAATTTCCATGAAAACCATTCATGGGGAATATGGTTATATTATGTTATATTGGTTATTAATGGTATAATGGTATAGTTAATAGTTAATAAGCCATTCATAATATTGGTATTAACTAAATAAGCCATTAATTAATTATATTATGTTATTAATGGTATATGAGTTAATTTTCATGGTTTTTAATTCCCCATAATTGTCATATTACCAACATGGCTAAACATGTTAGTGGGGAATATGACAATTATAACCGTTATTAATGGTAATTTGTTGGGACCAGAAATTGGGGTGTTAGAAAAATTAGGGTCATGGGATTATTGATGTGTATCATAGAAACATATACTAAATATTAGCATTAAGAATGAATATATAATTGTCATATTCCATGTTGATAAACCAACCAAATATACCACAGTACTAATTATCATAGAACATATTTTACTGATAGGATTAAGGATAATGGTATACCAAATGATGGTATAGTACTAAAAAAGGAAGTGTAAACCAATCTTTGACAATGAAGTATCGGTTCATATCGATGTAAACAGATCTGGATATACCAAATTTGGGGGACCAAATATGACCAAAAATGTCTCTAGGCTTCCCCTGGCAATTCCCCTCATTTTCCAGTGACGTCGTGGCTACGGCGACTTCAAATTTACCAGAAGGAAAAGGACAAAAATAACCAACCAGAAGGGGGAAAGGAAAAGGACCAAAATAAGCATGCTCATTGATCACAAACTTCATGCGAATGATGTAGATGATGTATATGTACATGAACTAAACAGTTGAATTTGGCTGCAGTTCTTTGGGGAAAAACCTGAGACTTGGAGATTTCTGAGCGGTTGGTTGCTGCATCACACAAAGACGGTGAATATATAGAGGTTACCCTCCGGCAATTCAACGTGGCATGGGAAATCCCTATCAAAAATGGAGGTTTATAGGTGCAATCCTGGTACGAAATTTGGTGGATCAATTGCCATGTTTGCTTACAGGGTAGCTAAACCTCGCCAGCACTACTCCAGGTGGGGCAGGTAACCCGTTACTGTATCTGTATATACACCATGTGGGTCGGAAAATACGCTACCACATAAATCTACTGGTCAATCACACTGTTTCCCAATTCAAAATTGCCATTTGGGTGGTATACTCCATTTACAATCACACCCATGCATTGTGCCCCCCAGTTCTGTTCGTTGTTTAGTTTCACCCTATTAATTAACTAATTCGATATATATAACCCCCGCAAACACCGTAGAGAATTTTTGCAGGTATGAATATACTGAGATCTCTATGGGGCACCACCCATATATATATAATTATTAATATATATATATATATCCATATCATCATATCCGTATATGTGTTATGAAATCCTGTTGTTCAGCGGCGACATCCCCATGTTTCTTACGGAACATGTTTTTCACAACTTTTCGGACCCCAAGGATCATCCCAGAAATCATGACCGGTGGGCGACTTGTCGCCCAGAGAAGTGCTCTCTCCCCCTTTTTCTGTTTATGGGTGAATCAAGCCTGGTTACTAAGCAGTTACTTACGAATCATAGGGGTGATCCATTACGAAGGTTGGTTGATCATGTGCTTATCACATGGTTTTCCATCAAAATCAACACTTCAATCGCCATTTTGCTGGGTAAAATCTCCATTCCCCTCCCAGAAATTCATACTTCGACCTTTCCAAATAAACACCTTGGAATGTTGAGTTTCCACCCATGTTTTTTCCGATGTTCAGGGTGAAAGTGAGTGAAACTGTGAATTTGGGGCAGGCCCAGTCCCTACAAAAAGCCACCCCTACCCCTCAGCCACAGCCCCTGAGCCCGGGGTCCGCAGGGCCGCCCTTATCGGTGAAATCGATGGTGATGCTGTCGCTGTCCGGGGTGAAAGTCACAGGGGCGCGGAAGGGGGTCAGCACCTGCGTCGATGGATTTGAAGAAACATAGGTCTAAATGGAAAATGCCCCTAAAAATGGAAGTTTTAATAGGAAAGTCCCCTACAAATGGAAACTGGAGAGTGCAATGGAAAAAAATTCAAGTTTGAATGGGAATTTAGTGGGAAAATGACCTAAAAGTGGAGGTGATATGAATAGTTTGCTATAGAAGCCATGACCCATTTCGTACGATGATTTTTGATGATTTACCTATTGAAAAACGATGATTTCTATGGCTACATCAAATAATTAATCGGAAGATCTAAAAATGGTGGTGATAACCCATGATTTAGCTAGGTATTTTCACTAGTTGGCCCATCTAAGTCCCTATTCAAGGGTGCAGTTGAGGTTGCGTTACACTGCAAGCTTGGTTATAAACCCCCATCAGTTGGGATATAAGCCATGTAAATTCTGGTTATAGGTCCACTTAGTTCACTTCCAAGATAGATACCGATGTTCATGGGGATTGAGCCAACCCCCCCAACAATGTAAAGGTGTTTGTTGATGCCTAACCACCAGCAACCACGAGGGCGAATCTGACCCATCATTTTTTTCCGGGCTGTCACGGACATTGGGAGAATGGTTGAATCCCCGTGAACATTTTTACCAAAAAAGGGAAGCTCATGAAGGAGAGGGGAGGACATTTATAGTAAATGCGTGCCAATAGTTGTAAAATAACTAAAGGGTGGGAAAATGTCGGAACTTTCAAGAAGCCAACTCGCCTATTTCCCGCAGTCCTGCCTATCATTGTTTGGAGCAACGCTAGGTTGGACATGTGGTGAATTTAACCCACAACCGTATGGAAAACAGAAATCAAAATACTGGAAATGTTGGTAAGTGAAATGTGCTCAAGTGAAAAAACATCTCGAAAATGTGATTTCAACATATTTAAACCAAGAAATTGGAACCAAGATGAACCAAGTAGAATTAACCCCAAACGATAGGGAGAGTTGGACAATCAAAAGATGTTTAAAAAAAAAAAAAACTCTGGAATTTAGCCAGCACTTGGGAATCACTGCATTGAAGGGAAAGGCACAAAAAATGTGCTGGTAATGCGATGCCCCCAAATAATAGCAAAACTGGAAAACAAACTGCGTAAAACATGGTAAAACATAGCAAAGGCAAAACCTCCGAATTTTGCCGAAACCAATTCTGGAAGTTGAATTTGAGGTAGAACCTGAGTTTATAAGCCATCTACCTATCCACCTATTTACATATCTACCCATCTACCCATCTACCTTTCCACCTTTCTATCGGTCTTCTGTAATCTCATCTCATCTCAGCCTCTGGTAAACTAACATAGCTATTGACAGTTCACCATTTCTAGTAGGTAAATCCTGTTTTTTTAGTGGCTCATTTTCTATAGCTATAGACTATTCATAGTAGTACATTAGTTATATAAATAGCTATAGAATGCTATAAATCATTTATTTATATACTATAAATAGCTATACTATTATAAGTAGACTATAGCTATAGATCATTTAGCCTCTATAAATACAATCGCTATAGTTTACTGGAGGCTAATCCAACTCGTCGTCCCCCCAGGTCACACCTTCTTTTCGCAGCCAGGGTTGCCATCGCCTCCCTCCACGATCATGCCCGTTTTCTCGGATGACGCGAGTGTTTCATGACTGGACATCTAGGGCTTGTGGATGGATGATATGGTGTCTACTGTAAATGGACTTTTATTTTTGGACGCTGTATTACCCGGCCTGGTAAACATACAAAAAGCGAACTTGAAAATGGCCCAGTCGAAATAGTGGATTTACCCATTAAAATAAAAGGTGATTTTCCATAGCTATGTTAGTTTACCAGAGGGTACGTAGACGTATTTACTTGGATCTGACTAAGGGTTTAACGTGTATCGAACTAGTCAATGCGGTTTCAAGGGTATTGTCAACAATGATGGTGATACAATGGCGGGATTTAACTGATAATAACTCATTTGAACACCATCATTGATATTGGTATATAAAAAGCATATGGATTCAAGAACCATCCGATAATCATGGCGATAAAGGGATATATTTGGAGGATCATCCCACAACTCGTAGCTGGTTTTTAAAAAAACTGGTGATCGCAAGTCCCCGACTTGTGGGTAATGTCAACCCCTGGTTTATTAATTGGGAGGCTACTTCTCCAATAGTCATCATTAAATGGTACCTTCCCAATTAAACAGCCGTTTGAAAGGGGGTTATTAATCCAGGGTTGACATTAATCCCATTTACAACTGGATTATAACCCTTCAAACACCAACCAGTTATGATTCGTGGGGTGAGTTGTTGGAAGGGACTTTCGCTACAACATGGGTTGGTCCAAAAACATCCCAAAATTGGGTACACCGCACAATTGTTCCTGTGTCTGAAAATAAGGTACCTCAAAATCCAATGGTGTGTGAATTTTATGATCATTATTCAAAGTGGGGCCCCCAAGATAGCTAAGTTGGTTTGTAACTACAATAACTAGGGTTTATGGGGGTTATATCTATAGTTAATGGGGATTATAAACCAACTTAGCTATCTTGGGCCCCACTTTGTATGATCATTATTCCCATTTAAAAGGACTATTTTGGGGTACCCCAGACTCTCAGACACCCATTGAATGGAATGAAGATGATAAACCATGACCAGTGGAGTTTAGGGATAACCTGTCTTGCATCCCCTGCACCAAATTGAATTGTCCGGCTGGGAAAGAACACCTACTGAGATTATGCGGAGGTTTCCTAAAATGGGGGGTACCCCAAAATGGATGGTTTATAATCGAAAATCCTATACTAAAATGGATGATTTGGGGGTACGCCTATTTTAGGACACCACCGATACAAATATAACGGATTATTGTAGTAAGGAACTTGGATCAAGTTGGGGATATAGTGGAATATCACCAACAATTATGAGTAACTGGTTTGTCTGAAAATTGGTTACGCCCTCCAAATAACCCATTCTACTCCAAAAATTATTGAGGTGGTTCCCCATAAATTTTGGAGGCAAACCCCCCAAAAAAGCATGTTAGTAGCAAACAGTAAAGTACTGAAATATTCATCCATGGTTTACTCAGATTCCTCAGTAAGAGATGCAAAAAATTCGGAGGCATCCCAGCATCATTTTTGAGTGATCCCATCACTTCTGGGTAAAAAAATGTGGATATGACCCACCTACCATCCTCTGGTAATTCAACGTAGCGAACTGGAAAATCACCATGTTTAATCGGTAAACCATCGAACTAAATCGGCCATGGTTTCCAGTATGAAAGAAAACCTTGGGTTAACTGTAATGCACCTCCAAGTTTTTAGATGCCAACGCCATCCCAAACCGCATTTTTTAAGGGGTTGCCAAGAAACCACCGCAGGGTCATACTTGATCTTGCGAGGGCACATGGGGTGTTGTGGGTCCTGACAACCAAGTTTTAAGGGTGGTGGACACACCAGGTTGGTCATCGGACCCCAAAAAAATGGAAAAATCCTTCGTCACTTTTTTTTAGTAAAATGTGATTGTGCCATTCTTTTCTGCGGTCGCCGCACCAGTCATAGAATGAGGATTTTACAAATCGTTCAATCAATGTTGAACCATCCCGAACTACTGTGGATGGAAGAAATCCTGCACCACCTTGGATGGTTGAAACCCTATAAATAATGGGATAAACCACCTATCAACTGGTGCAGGATTTAAGACATCCGCCGGGACCGTGATTATCTCTAATGTGGGCAAAACCAATCATAAACAATTTTCTAAATCAGCATAAACAGGTGGCAAAAACCATTCCCAAATGGGTGGTTTGTGGCACTGTTTTACCCACATCCGTGGGAGGACTTCAACAACTATCACCTAGAAACAAAGACTCGGCGATGGTAAAGGCGCACGTAGAAAGCGTACGTGCCCCGATGAAAGCAGCCGCCACCGCGAAGCATTCAATCTGTCCATGCGGCTACAGTCTACGGTGTTGCAAGGTGGTGCCCCCAAGATATCTAAGTTGGTGAACATAACTCCAATAACTATAGTTTATAGATGTTTATAGGTGATATATCAGTTTATAGGTGATATATCTATAGTTTATAGGTGATATATCTATAGTTAATGGGCTTATAACCAATTTATAACTGGGGCACCACCTTGTGGCTTCTCGTGTCATCGATGCCTCCAACTGATAGGCGTCATTGGACCACTGGAACTGCACGAATGTGAAGGCGGACAGGCTTTTGAGACGACGGCACGAAGCAAAAAAAAAATGTGCTAGTGGCCCCACTTGGTGGCTCATCCCACTTAGTAAGTGGGTTATAACCCCAGTTATAAGTGGATTAACCCTACTTATCCCATGTAAATCACTGGGGTTATAACCCACTTACTAAGTGGGATGAGCCACCAAGCATGCACTCCCCGAATTTCCTCTCATTTTGAAGGGTGTCTTTTTTTAAATCGCCTGCCACGCGTTTTGCCACGCTTTTTCTGCATGCCGTGCCCCCACCTCGTCGACCGCCAGCGCCCCGGGCCATAAACATCCCACTGATCCCTGTTGATCCCCATATGAAGCCATATCAAACCAAAAAACATATTGAACCATTGTATTCCCAGGTTGTAATTCCACTTACATATGAAATATCATGGAATATCATGGCATATCTCTAGACTTATGATTGCATCTAAAAGTCGCTATATTAAATATGTATATATAATATATATATATATATACACATTAATCCCCATTCATCCCCATTCATATCCCAAATCACAAAATATCAACTACTCTCTGGTAAACTAACATAGCTATTGAAAATCACCTTTTTTAATGGGTAAATCAACTATATAAATATCTATTAAAATGGGCATTTTCCATGGCAAACTGTTAGTATACCAGAGGGTAGATCTTTTTCAAGAAATCCTCAGCATCCCCCAGAGTCCTTGTAGTATCCCAGCCAGTCCGAAGGGTTCTTGCCGAACGCCTCCGCTTTGTCCTCCGCCACCGTTGCCACCGTGGCAGACACCGCGCCCAGCAACGCTGCACGGCGGGCTGAGGCACCTGGTTAGTAAGTCCCACGAAGGTGGTGCCCCCAAGATAGCTAAGTCGGTGAACATAACTCCAATAACTATAGTTTATAGGTGATATATCTATAGTTAATGGGCTTATAACCAATTTATAACTGGGGGGGGCATCACCTTGCAGGGCTATCCCATTTTAGGGCCTAAAAGGGGAATGTAGCAGAGGGTAATTCATGTTTCATTCCGATTCGGGGGAGCAGTGTTGGGATTTCCGGTTCAAGGGATGATGATCACCCCCAATATATTGGATAGTATCTGGTTGGTGGTTGAACCCTACCCCTCTGAAAAAAGATGAGTTCGTCAGTTGGGATGATTATTCCATTCCCAACTGAATGGGAAAATCATAATCCATTCATGTTCCAGTCACCACCAATCAGATCACCATAATATTCCCAATAGTTGTTGGTTTATAGCCTGTTAACCACTATTAACCATCACTATTAACCACCAATCAGTTAGGGCCTTTTAGGGGGATGCAGGCAAACCAGAGGGATGTTTTTCTGAAACTTTCGTTGGTTCTGAATGGGATATGAATGGGAAAACCATCAAGAATGCTGATATACCCTCTGGTAAACTAACATAACTATGGAAAATCACCATTTTCAATGGGAAAATCCACTATAAATGGAGATTTTCAATAGCTATGTTAAATTACCAGAGGGTAACTGGATAAGATTGGAATTTTGCTGGGATAATGACATTTTAATGGGATAATCATGGGATTTAGTGGGATAATAAAGAGGTTTTGGATGGGACGTTAACGGGGAGGATATCATGGGTATATATGGATATAGATCGGTAAATATATAACAAACAATAGATAACAATAGGGTAATTTAACTATAAATGGTCATTTTCAATAGCTACGTTAAATTACCAGAGGGTAACAATAGGGTTTTCATTATAATTCAACTATGGTTATGAGGGACCCTAATGGTTATATCATTATATCTACAGGAATGGTCCCAGAATCAAAGCACTCTACAGGTGGCAAATCTATGACGTTTTTTGGGATGACTGGATGACTCATTTCTTGTGCTGAAGAATTTTTTCTGCACGGCGAATTGGTTGGATGTTGGTTGTGTTCCTTTTCAAAAGTTTACCATCTGGTTATGACTAACATAGCCATGGAAAATCCCTTATGAATGGAGGCTTTAATGGGAAAATCATCTATGAATGGGCCATTTTCCATGGCTATGTTAAATAACCAGAGGGTATCTATTGCGGTCAAAACAAAAATACATGGGTCTGGAGATAGGATATCTCATTCTACTGCTTAATCATCATTTCCCCATCAAAGATTTTCTACGCACGACGCACGCGATCAATCTCGGATAAGCCAAGAACTCAGTAGATTCGTCCTATCCTCCTAGCATTCCCAAACTTTTTTACACTGCACCAGTCGCTCCATATTTGACCATACCATGAAATGGTATACCATCCAGTAATCAAACGTGGCTGGCTGGGAAATCCCTTCTACATCGAAGTTTAGTTCGCTGGGAAAATCCTCGAAGTAAATGGTGGGTCTTCCAGCAAGCCACGCTTACCGGAAAGTAGTTTGATGATTAAATGGTTCCAAGTAAAAAGACGTTTGGATTATAGCCAAATTATACCCTCTGGTTTTTTTTAACATAGCTATGTAAAATGACCCATTTATAGATGAACCTATTAAAATGGTGATTTTCCATGGCTATGTGAAATAACCAAATTAATCCAAATTATAGTTTTCCTTGCTTGTCCGTTCTTGCATCTTTGAGCTAGTCCCATCTTCCGATGATATAGTTCAAAAGAAGAACAATGACAGACCCGAAACTCAATAGATCCTAATACTAAACCATGGTTGGAGCACTAGCCTAGTAATTAGTATTACGGTAGATCAATGAGTTACTCAACAGACCCGAAACAATTACTAGGTTTACAAGAAGGAGTTTGATAATTTCGGTGGAGTATTCCCAGTGTTGGTGTTTCAATCGTTCTTGTACCATTATATCACTATTATATTCTCATTACTGCACTTATATAACCCACCGTTATATACTATTATTGTCTATTGCACCATCATAGCATGATTATATCAGTGGGATCAGTTTATCATTATATCATTGTATATATATATATATATAGTTTTACATATATGTAATTATATATATATATATATAACTATGTATGTATAGTTATATATATATAATGATATACATATATAATAATATATATATGTAATGATATACATATATGATATAATGATATATATATATATATATACACATAGATATACATAGAATTTCCATTGTATTCCACTTCCTTCAGATTTCGGCCAGCCCCGGCCTGGCATGACCTGGTTTTCAAAGATGCGCTTTCCCGGACCGGAGGTTTCTCTGGTCATGTCTTACGATATGAACGATATGGGGCCCATTCGGGGGTTTCCATCGGATAATGATCTTACAATGTGGTGCCCCCCAGTTATAAGTTGGTTTATAATCCCCATTAACTATAGATATAACCCCCATAAACCCTAGTTATTGGACTTATAAACCAACTTAGCTAACTATGGGGCCCCACTTTGTAGGATATGCGGCAATATAAGGGTTTCCATCGGATGAAAATAGCTGAGAAGAATCTAAGATGACATTGATGACATCTGAGAAGAGATAAGATGAACTGAGATGAGGTGAGAGGTGAGAAGAGCTCAGATGATAAATGGAGGGATCCCCAAATTAGTTCGTTTATAACGGAAAACCCCGCCAAAAGATGGATGATAACCAGGGCTACCCCCTTTTGAAGAAACTTTCAGACATACTGTGGACAAGCCATCCTGCACCAGTTTGTAACTATTGGGATTGGTATGAAACATTGTAAATAAAGGGATTATAATGGGTGAACCCCCAAAAGTGAATAAACATGGTGAACTAAACCCCCATAAGTTGGGAGATGGGGCCCTGCAACTATGAGAATATGACTTTCTGGGGATAGTATCCCTACTTGTAATGCCCCACTCACCAAGAAAACCTGGTACAAGGTGACATAACTAGGGTTTAGATATATCGAAGTAGTGAACCACTTTATGGGGTCCAACTGAACCAACAAAAAATCTTGGGGGGCATCTCCCTCTAAACATATGCGTATATATATATATATACATATATATATATATATACAAATCCCCACTTGTAGAGACATATATATATATACGTATCTATATGTAGATGTATACTTGGATTTGTTTCAAGGAAACTAAAAAAATATTCACTGTAGATTCCCCAGTCATGGTAGATGTTCCATTGGGAAAATCAGCCAAATCACCGATTAAACATACCCATTTTTCCATGATATCAGGCCGTGGCGTTGATTCCCCCCACGGAATTTGGGATAATCCCAGTGGCACAATTAACGAACGATTCATGGGCCATGTTCAATAGCAAAGTGTTAAATTACCAAGGGGTACATACATATATATATATACACATAAACTGGTTGGTGGTTGAGCCCTACCCCTCTGAAAAATATGAGTTCGTCAGTTGGGAAAATCAAATTCCCAATATCTGGGAAAATAATCCAAATGCTCCAAGCCACCAACCAGGTATTATTGGATAGTATAATTGTCCAACCAATCATCAACCAACAGGAGTTTTGCATCCGCTGCTCAAATATATTAATGGAGGATATTGCTAGGACGTTCATAGGATATTGGGATATTCAATGGCCCACCTGGCTACCTGGAGGTTTCCTAAAATACGGGTACCCCCAAATCACCCATTATTAATCACCATTAGTCACTATTAATCACTATCAATCACTATTAATCACCGTTAATCACTATCAATCACTATTAATCACCGTTAATCACTATCAATCACTATTAATCACCGTTAATCACTATTAATCACTATTAATCACCATTTTAATAGGTAAAACATCTATAGATGGTCCATTTTCCATAGCTATGTTAAATTACCAGAGGGTACCTCTTCCCAACATCCCCATTGCCCCAGCGGCAAAGCATCGCTCAATGGCCACCAAGAGCGTCGCAAGGAGCGCCAACGTCAGGACGGAGCTTCTGCGGGCCTCGTTGTTTATCGTTTTGGGAGGTGTAGCCATGGTGATTTTCCCATGAAAAATAGTGATTTTCCCATGTTTCCCATGAAAAATGGTGATTTTCCCATGAAAAATTGTGATTTTCCCACGAAAAATGATGAATTTCCCATGAAAAATGGTGATTTTACGTGGGAAAAATGGTGATTTACCATGATTTACCCTGAACAAAATGCAATTCACCAAGAAATTGTGGGATTCAACCACCAAAAAATGTCTAAAAAATGGGATTCGACCTAGCATTCTATAGGGATTTCACATTTTTTTAATGAAGATAGACAGTTGATTTGTAGTAGCTAAGTTGGTTTGGAATGTCCAAAGTCGTTAGGTTTATGCTAGATCGTTGTTGACGGGATTGGATGGGTTTTTCTTTTCATATTTCCCCATTTGTCCAATGGATGACCATCCAACTTGAAACTGCCCCTGGTGAACGCAAGTCCCCGACTCGTGGCTTATCACATGTACAACCGGATTACAACCCCGCCGGGATCGGCCCATTGTGCACCCCGGCCACCATTTCTGGCGTCTGGTGGAGCGAATCGGACTGGGTCGGCCGCAGTTTCTGAGCCAAATCCACATGTTTGGGACGTTGGTGGTCCATAGAAGAGTACCCTCTGGTCGTCAAGCAATGTTAAGCATATCTGTTGTAAATCTCCATGTTTAATAGATTTTAATAGGTAAATCATCGAACTCAATGGGGTATTTTCAATAGTTAGGCACCGCAAATAGCGGCAAGGATGTTTTGCCCCTCCTCGGAGGGATGTTTTTCAAAGGCAGCGCTGCCATTCCGAAGCTATTTGTAAGATTTTAGAGTTTGAAGCTGCCATTTCTAGGGTATTTGTAGCATTTCAGCATTCTAGGGTGGGCTGGTAGAAATAACATTTTGTATCATTTTGTTATATTTTGTTACAGTAGGGCTGCTGTAGGATTTTTGTTTCGCTGTTTAGGGTCCGGTTAAGGTCATCGTTTAGGGTTGATCTTGGGTAAATTACCACACTTTCCAATTTGGAAATCAATATGAATGGTTCCGAAAATAGGGGAACTCAAATTTCCATGCTTGAAAGAAACCAAGCTCCCCATTGAAATATCTTGAAATTCTAGGCTACTCATCCCCCTTCGAATTTCCGGGGAAACGTTGTGACCCTAATTCTGTAGAACGAGGTTGCTGAGTTGCACGTCCGAAAATCGCAGCCACCAAATGCCCCATGTCGTTTTCAACAGTAAAGGAACACCTTTGCTACAAAATGCTAAGTTGGTTTCAACAAGACTTGCATTCATGCCGTGCTACAAAATGCCACGGCTTTTTGATGATGGCCAAACATGATTAACACGTTTTTTTTGATGAGGTTCACAAGTTTAAGCTACAAAATCTTGGACATGGATTCTATGTCACCGTTAGCCTGACTAAAACGGAGGTTTTTATAAGAGGCACAAGGCCTCGCATCTTGTAACTCGAAGGGGGATGGAGTAGCCATGGCCGACGCAAATGGTCTCAACCTCTGCAAAAAATCGCTATCGGGTTTTTGGATGTGAATAAATCCCAGAAAATATGGTAGGTCTATGTGTAGGCTATATAACCACGCATTTTTTAGGACAACTGCATTTGATTTTTTGGCACTCATCGGTAGCGGTTTTGTCTGAAAAGAAGGTGCATCAAAACCCCGTGGCGCATGGGTAGCAGTATTGGAACCCCATGACAAACCCATGCTGCGGCCCCGATCCCTTCTCACAATCGTTCCGCATTTTTTCCTCTCAAAGCCACCGGCACCTGGCAAAGCACGGCCGATTCAGCACAAAGGTTTGAACCAGGAACCAACAAGATGCTGGTTTGACCTGCAACCATGAGGGGCTATGCCAAACCAAAATGTGTATGGAAAAAAACTATAATTTGCTATGTGGGTTTGTCTGAAAATAGTGTACCCCTAAACCCAATGGTTAATGATCATTGTCCCTATTAAATGGCTATAATTGGGAATATACCCTATTTTCAGACAAACCCATGTATAGTTGTTAATCAACAGAAAGGAGAAACGATTTTTTTGGACTCCAGACTGTCTGGGGTTTTTCATGGGGGACCAAGTTTCGAGATACCCAAAAGATGGGGCCCATTCCACAACGACAAAAAGTTCGGAAATTCAAACACCCAAAGTGGGAACCCGCCGTTGTTAACCATGAAAAATCGGGTTTCGAACATATGGGACAATACCAGCCAATTAACTATATCAGGACCTCAAGAAAAAGCTAGATATCGCCAGATGTTTTTTCCAAAGCCGGACCGCTTTTCTGACCGAATCGTTTGGTTGAAAAACAAATCACAGAAAAGCCGGTGATGTTTGCCCCAGTCATCCTGCATTTCTTTTCAACCAAATCTCGGAAAGGATGGATCACCCGTGTTGACTTAAAAACCTTTCAGTGCATCTCATGTGTTCACATGTTTTTCTTGTAAAAATCCGCAATATACCGCAATGATGGGAAGCCGATCATTGTATGAATGCCCAGGCCAGCTGCTCAAAACATCAAGTCAGATTAACAATCGTGTTGACCGGGAGGCCCTGGAGGCTGGCCCTTGTCCATACTACAAAATGTAACCTCCATGTTTTGCGGCCTCAAACAATGATTTTTATGTAACTGAAACCCGTTGTGGCGGTCCGTCGCAAAACCACAACTTCCCATTCTGGCAACCCAACCCCTTGTTTCTCCTGGGCTTCGGCTGATCCTGACTCATTGAAAAATATGCCTCTGGACTTTGCCACTCACAACTCTCCTAACGTCATTGAAAGGCTGCCCTAGCTTTGATGCTGTGGCCATCATGCTTCTCACAAGCCGCCTCCTGCCCGGGTTTGTCCCAACCATCTTGGGGCTGCCAATGCTGACCAGCGCGGAAATAGACAAACGGATGTGGATGCAGCTTGGGGGCAGGCTTTAACCTATTTGGCATTGTTTAAATTTGAATGGAATGGTCGGCGCTGCTCGCGCCAGCCAAAAAAAAAGGCGGAGACATGATAAAATCCGAGCAAAGCCATGGCAATACATGCATGTGTCTGAAAGTGGCGCGCCGCAAAATGGTGGTTCTCGTTGTTAATGCCAAAGATTGCCACAAAAGTAAAGGTATAGCATGGCATAGCCCATGTTTGGATACACCCTCAACCAATGGGACAGTGTGGTCCAACGTCGCGTTTCACAAAGAAGCGGCTGCAGGTGCTAAAAATTTGCCTTTTGTGAAGGCCTAAGGCCTATTGTCAGCGGAATCTCTATGACTTATCTTGCCAGGCCAATGCAGGCCACACGTATAAATTCAATTTTGCATATAAGGATATATGGGGATGTGTCAAAACCTTGTACCCCTGGTGAACATCAAAATAGCTGGTAAATGGATGTTCATCCCCCTAAAAATGGTATTAATAGGTATTGATCCATACCCAACAAGGGATTTGATGGAATATAGCCAGCAATACGTGGAAATTGGGGCAGGCAACCAACCATGTGACGGGAACATACACATGATGGAATATATTTCAGCAGCCTACATGTTTGTCTTAATCAATGGTTGAAACAAAAACCGATCTACAATGGTACCTAAAACAACTTCATGGGGATGCAATGAGAATCACTCGGGGGATAAAATTGGATGTAGTGGGATATAACTGATATAACTGATTGAAGTTTAGTTAGCAGACTTCCGAGCTACATAGAAACACTAGCTGGGAAGTTGATACAACTGCACGTGGAAACATTTAGATCATGCCCATGCATGAACTTGTGATTAGAAAAAATGGATAGGTGCATGAAACAGCATGGTTTTTAGTGGTCTTGTGGCTCAAGGGGGTCCTATGTTTCAGCAGTTGCGGCCTTGATCTGATTGATTTTGTTTGTAAAAATGCGCACGATGCTGCGCCAAGATTGAAAAATTGCGGGTCACTATGGTCACTTTTGGAAGATGAGCTCGAAAAAAAAGCGCGAGACGAGACTGTAGCACTGTAGCAAGAGATCGGTTTGCTGAAAAGATGCTAAAAAACTGAAATCCCCAGAAGCTGGTGCGAAATGGTGTCGATTTGTTGCTGCGTCCGTGCCATTTTAGGGGGGTTCCTAAAATGGGGGTACCCCCAAATCATATTAAATTAAACCGTTGACGTATCGAAACCTATGGTTTTGGGGATCTGCCATTTTAAGGAATCCCCATGTGAGATAAATGATGGCAAAACGAAGTGGCATGGCTGCGCTCAAAGTCTTAGTGATGCTGCCACTCTCCCATCATGCGTGACAAATGTCAAAAATAGTACCATTCGTGTGATGATTTTTGAAAGTTCCATATGCTATCTTCTCCAGGATGATTCTATATCTATATACACACACATCTATGTAATAGACAGCGACCCCCAAAAGGATTGAAAAGTTAAAACGGATAGAATACAAAACCCGATCGTTTCTGGGAAGGTACCCCCTGGTAATTTAACATAGCTATTGAACATGGTGATGTATAGTGGATTTACCTATTGAAAACGGTGATTTTCCATAGTTTTGTAAACGTTTACCAGAGGGTAAATCTAATATGTGGAGGATCATCGCGATCATTGCGCGGATGAGGATTAAAAGGATTGGTGGGCAATTTGCTAAAAACAACCGGCGAGGGTAACCCCACAAACACTTCAGAAGCTTGCGATTCGTGGGGTGATTCTCCAAGTATGTACAACTGGTTGGTGGTTGAGCTCTACCCCTCTGAAAAATATGAAAGTCAAATGGGATTATTGTTCCCAATATATGGAAAAATATAAAATGTTTCAAACCACCAACCAGACAATAATATGGAAGTATATACAACCAACCACTTTATGCCGATTTGTATGCATACGTATACACATACATACTCGGGTATAATGGAATATACATCCAAACGAAATGTTCCATTTTGTGAACCCCACCCCCGAACGGTGAGTAGACAAATGGAACACTTGAAATAGTTGGGTAGCCAAGCATTCTCGGAATGAACGTTTACTTCTTCAAAGGAGTAGCCATTTTTTGACAGGTCACAAGAAGGGCCCAGCTGGTTTTGAGTTGGTGTACTCTGGTAAACGTTTACATAAATATGGAAAATCACCATTTTCTAGCTGGGTAAATCAACTATAAATGGCCATTTTCAAGTTCGCAAACTGTTTGTTTACCAGGCCGGGTATCTAGCTACAGGATGTCCTGTAGCCGCCTCTGAAAAATCCAACATTTGGTGGCAAAGCCTATGCCTTTTTTCACATCCATCTTTACCATCCCCAGGGGTTTCTGAAAATTGGAAAAATATCGCCCTGCTTTGGATGAACTTCGTGACCCATAAAAATGCCAACGTTACCTGGGATGGTTTATGAAATTTAAGGCTTTACCTTAGAGAATAAATAAACCAACAGGTTTGCCTATCCGCCTATCGGGTCCTGTTCAGAAACACCAGATGTGTAGTCCAAGATCTTGCCGAACAACCCACTGACACTAGCCTCTGGGTATGTCAACATAGCTATGGAAGCCATGGCCCAGTTACTTCGATGGTTTACCGAACTTAAAAAAATGGGTGGATTTTCTATAGCTATGTAACAAATTACCAGAGGGTAGCTTCTTGAATTGTGGGGGATACCAGTTTAGTAGCGACGGGTTATTTATTCAACAGAACCACCCAAGAAAAAACAACCAGGGTGTATTAATCCGGGATTGACGCCTGAAGTACCGTATTTCATCCACCCGTTCATCATCATGTTGGCTGTCAACAAAAAAGGAAACATATTAGGATATATTAGGGTAACACATTAGGATATATTAGGATTATTATATACGTAACCCATTACACCTACAATATTTTTGTAATTTACACCTACTATATTATTGTGAATAATCATTGCCAATCTTAGATACCCTGCAAAAAAAAAATCTTTGCTGGTGAACGTAGATATTCCCATTAATACCAAAAGACTAAGGATTAAAGTAGCCATGTAAGATTGACCTAGGAAAAAACATGGGGAGGAAAACAAAAACATCACTTTGGGGTAGACCCGATTTTCGCACCCAAAACCATCATGTATTGGCTACGCGTGTTTTCCATGGCTTAAAATCTCATTCTTCATGCCCCTCCAAGGTTGACGTGGCAAACAAAACGGCGGATTGAAGCTAACATATGGGGATGGGTCAAAACCCTGGTACCTAGTGAACCCCAAAATAGCTGGTAAATGGATGTTCATCCCACTAAAAATGTATCTATAGGTATTGACCCATACCCATATCATGGCTTCCTCTTGTTTTGTTTAAGATTTTTCAAGAAGACCTTGCAGCAATTCTGGGAGCTTCTGGGAGTTCCATTTGGCTCTGCATCCCTGGAGGTATCTGAAAAATCCACGCTCAAAGCCATGAATAGCCATGAAGAACCATATTATATAGCTAAGTTGGTTTATAACTCCAATAACTATGGTTTATGGTACGCAAATAACTATAGTTAATGGGGTTTATAAACCAACTTATAACTGGGGGGCCCCACCTTGTAATAATCGGAATAGGATTTGAATGTGAGACTTTAGTGGGATTTTAATAGGATTACTGGGATGTCACCAATAAAAATGGTAATATCTATGGGAATTGCATATAATCGGATATAAGATGATATCAGATAATATAAGTCATAAACCTGTATGCCTCATATCCATGCAAGGTGGTGCTCCCCCAAGTTTATAAGATGGTAAAGAACCCCCGTCCTCAAATCCAGCGACATCCACCTGTCCGTCCGGCTCAGGGTTTCAGGGTTTCAGGGGGGTCCCTCAAAAAATGGTAAGGCTCACAAAACAGGAAACAAACTCCTGGTTGGTGGTGCTATTTCACCATCTTGAAAAATATGAAAGTCAATGGGAAGGATGACATCCCATATATTGTGGAAAATAAAATTCATGTTTGAAACCACCAACCAGATATTAATCATCATTAATCATCATTAGCCATCATTAACCATCATTATCCATCATTATCCAAACCACCAACCGGACTCAAATTGTACCCTAGGGTAAAGTAACATAGATGTGGAAAACCTGCGGTTTCCCAAGGAAAATCGTCTACCAACGGTTGATCTTCCACATCTATGTTAGTCAACCATTGACCAAAAATGTTAACGAACATGGTCAATCTTTGCTAGTCCACAAAAAACTGTCATCTTTTGCTGGCTATGGTTATTTTCCATTGCAAAAAACTAAAGGACTTATATAACTACCCAAGGTTGGGGATGCAAATGATAATCATTCTCAAATTCTCAAACGATGAATTCCTATCATTCTCAAGACAATTTATTTCGCTTCTGAAAATGGGGGGTACTGCTAAATCCATTGCTTCGTCAATAGGTTCCCTGCTCAAATCGCTATGACTCACTGGGGGAAATGATGACAAACCCCATTCATTGGTTGACCGGTTTCCGACCGGTTTCCGACCGGTTTCCTTGCTATCGCTTAGAGCCCTAGAGGTCCCATCACCAACGAAGCTTTGTGAAACATCATGTACTTACCCGGCGTGGTTATGACGTTTACAGTTTGCGAACTTGAACATGGCCCAGTCGAAATAGTTGATTTACCCAGCTAGAAAATGGTGGATCTTTCCATAGTTATGTACAAAAGTTACTGAGTTACTGATCAGAACCATTGGAAAACACGATTTTTGGATTCCCATAACCTTGGTTTTTCATAATTATGAACCATTGGAAATAACCCATTTTGGCCTCGATCATAGTTACTGAGAGAAGTCTTTTTTACACGCTTCACAGAGAGGAAGAAAACCCTCTTGGAGAGACATCGGTGAAAAATCAAGATCTATTACCAAAGTTATGGAGTTGATCGACTAAACGTTGGGGATATCGAACAGTTGGAGGTTGTGAAAATTCTGTTCACTTGAGATTTCACGATGAAACATGGGCATGGGTCTGTGGTGACTTTTTCCCGGGAATTCCTCGAAAAATATGTGGTGGCCAACCTTGCCAAAAACTGAGGTTTCCAGAGACTGGGGTTTAGTATGGGTCAATATTTCTTGAGCCCAGGCAACTACAAATTGACAGGTCATTTTTAGGATCATAGACCATCCCATTTTTCGGGAACCCAATCATGGGGGAAGAATACACCAACAAACTAGTGGCATCATTGCCAGCATTGTTGGTAGTGCTGGGCTCAAACATGATCCGTGTCTCAGGGAAAAATTTAAAAAAAAAAAACAATGGCTGGTTAATCGGCAGTCTCATAAAACACTATGATGGTCCCCAATATGTGTATAGATAGATAGATAGATAGATAAGATAAGATAAGATAAGATAAGATAAGATAAGAAAAGAAAAGAAAGATAAGATCAGATCAGATCAGATCAGATTAGATTAGATTAGGATTGGATTAGGATTGGATTAGGATTGGATTAGATTAGATTAGATAGATTAGATTAGATTAGGTTAGATTAGATTAGATTAGATTAGGTTAGATTAGGTTAGATTAGATTAGATTAAGATAAGATAAGATTAGATAAGATTAGATAGATAGGATAGGATAGGATAGGATAGGATAGGATAGGATAGGATAGGATTAGGATAGGATAGGATAGGATAGGATGGATAGATAGATAGATAGGTAGGTAGGTAGGTAGATAGGTAGATAGATAGATAGATAAATAGATAGATATAGATAGGAATAGATAGGAATAGATACGAATAGATACGAATAGATACGAATAGATACGAATAGATAGGATTAGATAGGATTGGATTGGATTCGATTGGATTAGATACGATTAGATTCGATTAGATTCGATTAGATTAAGATAAGATAAGATAGCTAGATAGATAGGATAGATAAGATAGATAAGATAGATAGATAGATAGATAGATAGATAGATAGATAGGATAGATAGGATAGATAGGATAGATAGGATAGATAGGATAGATAGGATAGATAGGATAGATAGGATAGATAGGATAGATAGGATA
>Ga0126342_10003291_pt1 | contig 26550 bp, 29 predicted proteins | sample Cyp1metagenome_FD_92528 | JGI IMG/M metagenome (GOLD analysis project Ga0126342, IMG submission 92528) | Coral microbial communities from Lord Howe Island, Old Settlement Bay, Australia - Cyphastrea 1 metagenome | ecosystem: Host-associated > Invertebrates > Cnidaria > Coral ...
TGATGATAATGACCCTAATGAAACTTGTTAATTCCGCGACGAAATTTCGTCACGGAATGGACAAGTTTTACCAACCTAATTCAGGTTTAGGTAGTTCCAGAAGCCTGCACGAGGCTATATATATACATATATTAAATATGTATATATATACATATATTAAATATGTATATATATATATATTAAATATGTATATATATATAATATAAATGTATAATATATATATATATTAAATATGTATGTATATATATATATAATATGAATGTATAATATATATATATATTAAATATGTATGTATATATATATGTATGTATGTATGCATGCATGTATGTATGTATGTCTGTATGTATGTAGGTAGATAGATAGATAGATAGATGAATAGATAGATAGATACATACATACAGACATACAGACATACAAACATACATACACACATACACACATACACACATACATACATACAGACATACAGACATACAGACATACAGACATACAGACATACAAACATACAGACATACAGACATACAGACATACAGACATACATACATACATATTGTATATATATACACATACATATATATATATACATGATATTATGTATGTATACATATATATATATATGTGTACACAATTGTACATGGATAATGTTCTCTATATATAATATTCTATGACTAAATATATATATATACATATGATAATGTTAAATAAGATCATATGTACATATATATATGAGTGTATGTGTATATATATATAAATATGAGTATGTATGTGTATATATATATGATTGTATATATATATGAGATTATATGAGTATGTATGTATATATATATATATATGAGTATATTATGTATGTATATATATGAGTATATTATGTGTATATATATATATGACTATATTATATATATATACATGTAGTAGAGCGTGATATATATATATATATATATGCATATACATATGTATCGAAATGGCCTTGATTGGACGCAGGTTTCCCTGGGCCAAACACCAATCAGTTTGGCGCAAACATCTTGCAAATATCTTAAGTGGTATGCGCTAGTCTACTGCATTTGCAGTATTTTCTTCAAGCCCATTTTGCTCCATTTAACCTATGCACTAGAGCGCATCATTACCTTTAGAAAGTTGAGGAATTGGTGAAACTGGTGCACCTTGTCTTGGTTGGTATCGCTCTCATGCAAGCCACTACTGCCCTGCATGCGGCAAATGTAGAATTGGCAGTTCGACATTCCGAAAAAATGACACAGGTCGTGCGAGATCATCCCATGAGCCCTGCGAAGAAGGGTCTCTAAATCTCCTTCGCGGCGCTCTGTCGGGTAGCCTTCCACTACTCTCATGGCCTCAGAGCCGCATATCTTGACTAATGAGCCGGGTGGTACTGTATGAGAAGAGGAAACCTTTATATATCAATTTATATCAATTTAGATCCAAAAAAACAAACCTGTTTTATCTTTGCATCAACATGAACTCTCTTTGCACCACGTTCAAAATGCAAAGCTGAGCATGAGACAGTGAAGTCCATATGGCAGCTGACACGGTACCACGCAGGATCAAGTCGACAGAAGGAGAAAATGCCTGCTCTGTCTTTCACTGATAGACTGCTATGCACAAAGCTTCGTGTGCTTTCGAAAAGGTCTGCCATGGTGACGCCCAGAATGCAGAAACCATCTAGAGGAAGACGAATCCGCAGTTGCCTCAGACTATCCTTTGCATGGTATTGAAGATCGTTACCATGGCCGTTCGAACGAGAGGCAATGCCCTTCCCTGTCAAAAGAGGATCATATGGCAGCACTTTGCAAGGCAAATCAAAGAATGACTCAATGAATCTCTGCAGAATTCGGAGGTCTGGCAAGGTTCCCGTCTTGGCATAACTGCCATGACTACTTGGCTCCGTCAAAGGTAACAAATAGATCTTGTAATGCGCCCTGGCAGGTGCAGGTGGTTGCTCCATTACATAGTCCTTGAAGCTTTGTGCAGGTTCGTTTGAATCAAACATCCAAGTATCAGGGATCGGTGGTAGCTGTGGCAGGAACAGTGGACTCAGAGGCTGCAAAATTCGCTGCAGCTTGTGCATCTCAACTGAACTTCGGTGCTTCTCAGGATACAATTCAAACAATTCCAACTGCAGTTCTATTCTGCCTTCAGCCAAAATCTCTGCTGCATTTTCATGATGCTCTAATCCAATCGCTTCCAACTGAGCTTCCAGGGGTGGAGGAGTCCAGGATCCAGGCTCATCATGGGGCAGTTTTCGCCATTTGGCCAATGCGCTCGTTGCGCTCGTGTGTCTTCCAGAAGTTTTGGAAGGCGCTGGGCTTGGAGGTCTTGAAAGCCTTGCTGGCTGGGCACTATGTTTGGAGCCCTTCCGTGGCATGGGAGATGGCGAGGAGTCTCTCCTCAAGCCTCTGCTCAAGTGCCTCAAACAATTGCAATACACGAAGCAAAACACTCCGATAGACATTCATTGTCATTTCTCACACATATCGCAAGAACTCGAGAGGATATGAACCAAGGACCACCATGAATGATCAATTATCAAAACTGATCAAACCATGATCAAAAAATCAAAAATAATTGAAAGTTCTTTTTTTGTTCACCAATCTGCGCCGACCCATCGGGTCGCAGTGTCTTGGTAGACCATGACGCTGTTGGAGGTGGGGACGCGCTGCGATCGTTCCGCCGTGCCAGGCGCATGGTCGCAAGGGCGAGAAAAGTTTTGTCAATTGCCCAGAAAATTGTTGGATATATATATATATTATATTATATATATATATATATGTATACATGGATATATATATATATATATTCGTATAAGTAGAAGTGATTAAACGTTTTCTGAAAACACTTCAATCTAGCTGAAACAACCTCCCTAAAAGTAGCAGAAACGGGAATGAATCAAATGGAATAGCATATTCCAAATGTCTATGCTTGAGACTTGCTTTAGAAGACAATCAATGTAACAACTTCATCTTCTCCGTTGTCTCTTGGGTCAAGTTTGATAATTTTCAGGTTCTAACACAATGGATGCGTTTGTAAAAGATCCTGGTCCTACTCATTTATTTTTTTTTACTCCCTGTAGAGCAAGTACGGCCACAAGTGCGCAAGACTCCAACAAGACTCGAGCTGCGCTGAATGGTGCTTCTGAGCAAACCTGAACTGACTCAACCTCAACAGTGGTTTAGGGTTTAGGATTTTACCAATCTGAATTGTCCTGCATTGTCCAAATGTTGCCCAAATGGTGCAGATTCTGGTGGCATGTGCAGGTGCCATAACACGCACAGCACAGCCTCCTTGGTCTCTTCCACGAGAAGTTTCTTCTCCCCGAGCTCCCACAACTTCTCCCGCTCCTACGGCGCCAGTAGCCACAACCACGACACACTACAACATACTCCAATCATGTGTGACTGTGACTTATGACTATCGTGTGAATAACATTGTGAGTCTTACTTTTTTTAAAATGGTTTTTGGACATCCTGACAAGCAACACTCTTGCATTTGCTGGAAGCCCGCTCGGCCCATCTCTGCCAAAGAGTCTCCTTCATCTGGAGACCAAGCTGCAACTCCTCTCCGTCCGAAACATATTTGGACACACTTTAGACTCTTTAGACTTTCGACCACCTGGACTTTCACACACTTTCACACACAAGGCCAAATGTGCAGAGTTGAATCTACTGTACTTTGCTCATCTCACTGCGTTGCTCTCGAGAATTTTGGGATGCTATAGACTCCAGGGCAAACACAAACCCAACCTCAGTGCAATTGCTGGGGGTGCGTAGCTGCAAGCAATGTAACACTGTTGCCACTGGTTTCTCCAGCATATCACTTTGGAACATAACAATATATATATTATTGATATGTATTTTGCATTATGGTAAATTGTACATATATATATATAATATATAATATAATATAATATAAATTAATATAATATAATATTTTGTGGCTGGTGACATTTTGAGGGTTTGATGCACTTTGCAGCTCAGTCCTCACGCTGGTGCTCTGCCAGAATATGCTTCCGTCGAATGCTTGACTCGTAGGCTTCCATGGCACTCTCTCTCGAGAGCTGCATCCTCCGTGCGGCATGACGTGAAAAGAATTGAAAAGATCTCTCCGATTCTCCGATTCTCCGATTCATGGCTAGCTGCGCTAAAGCTCTGAGGTCTGCTCTCTGCAGCACGCTGCCGCACTCGGGCTTCTTCTTCACTCTGATCCTTCAAGTTGGGCTCTGCTGATCCAGCTCCAATTCGACATGTGTGGCCACAAATCCTCATCTGTCAGGAACATGAGAAAGGATCGCACGCCTGGCCTGTTCTTTCATTCGCTCTTGCCAGGTATAGAATTGCGAGGCATCGTGCAAATCTTCTTGGTAGCGCTTCAAGATCTGGTACTCCTGGGATTTCACGAGGAAAAAAAAAAACTGCCACGAGTTCAACACAGGGATATTTTAGCTATGGCAACAATTCAGATAATAATATAGATTAATATAGCTATAGCCAGTACATAGCCTATTAGCTTTACGTACTGGACTGTGCTCGTGTTTCGTATCTCCTTAGCCTGCTTCTGCTTGAGCAATGCATCCTCTCGCAGCACAGAGGCGGCGTTATGCCTGGCCGCGATAGGCCGTGCTACAAAATGCAACATGGCTACCCCCAACTGCACGTCAAACATCGTCAAAATACGTCAAACTTGATGTTCTTGCCTGACAGTCGCATCCCCAGCAGGAGCCACAAACTTCCTGAGTCAGTGGATGCATGCTTTGATTCTGTGACCAAGTCTTTCCAAGATTGTGGTGACACTTTTGTCTTGAGGCGAAAGTCTTGCTGGTCTTTGGGTAGAAAGTGCACTCTGCCATCTGTTCCGATTCCACCTGCAAAGAAAAGCTCACCCAACAAAGCAAGTTGTTTTGATTCTTCAATGAAGTCGCCTGACATGTCTTGACTCTTGATGATCTTGTTGAGAGCGCACCTTCTTTTTTAGGTCTTCCATTACAGCTTCGTGGTCACGTCGGGCGCCTGTTTCCAGGCCTAGGCAATGGGGCAATGGATGAGACATTTGCTTCAAGGCAGCAGTGCAAGGTACGAGCCCAGTGTGCAAAGCACAGATAACCACAGTATGTAAAGTAAAGCAGGTCAAACAACTGCGACATTGGCTGAAGTGATCTGCTTCGGTGTACTTCGACAGGACTTTGGCCTCAAATCACTGATCTTCAAAACATCTTAGCTCTCTTGGCCCTAAGAGTTTCGAAACAGGGATGAAAATCAGGTAGTAACTTTCGTGGCACCTCGGGTTGTATGATATTGTATGCAAAATGAGCGACACATATGATGAAAACAGTCTTGAGATGTCTTGAGTAACTCGAGTAATTCTTGCTCGTTCTTACTGGCCTTCTCCTCCTCCATCCTCTTCTTCTTTTGTTCCTCAACCTGCATCGGCTGCGTAGCCAATGCCAAGAAGTCCCGTGAGATCATTGATAAGTTGAAAGAAAATGAAAGAGTTATCTTAAAATTTTATCATAATTTGATGAGATCGATGAGTCCTTTTGCATCCGCTTGCCTTGTTCAAGCTGTTCTTGTGGATGGAGGCTGGTACTGGCTGTGCCTGCTTCATTACCACACTAATAACTTCCAAACGTTTGCCCAGGCCCAAAACAATCAACATGCAGAGACCATTGCATTGGTACAATCGGTACAATGATGTACAATGATGTACAATGATGTACAATGTCTGTTTTGACAAGTACTCATGGTGCCCACCGGATGCCTTCCCAAAGGCTGTTTGGTCTTATAGATCAACAGAAAAGATGTCACACTCATTGCGTAGGCACCCTTACATTCAAACCAAGACTGTGCATTCATGCTGGTTCTCTGATTTTCAGTGGAATGTCAAGTCTGCATGAACTCAGGGGAAAACTGTACTTGCGAGAGTCATTGTGATATCCTTCGTATGATTCTGTGATCCTTTGTGATCCTTCGTGATCCTTCGTGATCCTTTGTGATCCTTCGTGATCCTTGGGAAGCATCTCCTCACTCTTTGTGCCTTCACCTCCCGACTGATGACATCAGGCTCCGGTATCAGTCGCGGCCTTTGCAGCCAAGGAATGCAGTTCAAAGTTCTTTAACTTACAGAAGCATAGAGATGTGCTGTGGTGAAACTAGTTCATGTGTATGCAGCACGCTGGCTCATTCGATATCCTTCGGGCACCCCTTGCAGAAAATTGCAATTCCATGGAACTACTGCGCGTTTCTTTTCCACGCCCATAAAGTTCCACTCCACGAAGGGCAAACAGCAATGGGTCTTTCAGAAATGCCAAAGTATGGTGCTATCCTGAGCCAGTTCGCTGCTAACCTTAGCGCCACGTTAATCTATGTTTTGCTGTCATGCTCAAAGACTACCATCTCCGCTCCAAACCGCAATGCCATTCACAGATTGACATTTTAAAATCATTTACAAAAATATTGATCACAGCAGAACCTCACAAACGGCCTCATTTTTGCCAAGTTGCCATAGCACGAGGCAGGGATGTTCTGCGCATGGTTCCAAGGGACAAAACCCAGTGATGCCATCTTTGTCCCATCCGTCAGACCCGTCCAATGATGGGATGCCATGAGATGCAGCAAGCCCAACGAGTGAAAAGAGGTCGGCCCTCAGTGAATTCATCGCAATTAATTCACCCAATTTCATCCACAAATATCCACATTACTCGAAACATCTCGAAACAAAGCATTGTGGCGTGCTTTGCAAAATACATCAAAATACATTGCAGAATGTTCGCAACAAATCCACACCGGAAGAGGGATGAAACAGCGGTTTCCATTGGAAACAATTTGTGCCTAAGAGGAGGGGCTGTGGTGAGCCTCGCAAACATCCCAGAAACTGCACCTAGAAACTGCCCTTTTAGAACTGTGCTGCAGTGCTTGTTTTGGTGCTTTGCTTGTTTTAGAACTGCATGGAGTGGAACAAAGGATGACTGGGGCCACGCTCACTGGCATTCGGCGGCCTGTGCCATGGTATTCTACTTCAAAATTGCGCTCATCTAGTTCCCATGGGTCATTCTATCCAAACGTGGACGTCGCAACAGCAGCACTGAACAAACAGCTAGGAGGTGCAGGCAAAAATAGAATAGAAAACATGTGGAACATCTATGCTCAAATCATCACAGCCCTGGTGCATGATCCTGTTGACAAACCACAATAGCATCAATTGCAGTGTTTGCTCCACGGCATTGGCCAACTACCCAGGAATTCCCAGTAGCTCAACAGTCACAACTTCCGAAGTTTTCTGCGCAGAAGCGAGCAACGCTCTAGCTGTACACTGCACAGAAAGTTGCGCTTCCTAGTATTTTTTGTCATGTGCAATTATTGTGCAACGCATCCTTTCTGAACAGCATTTTGCGCACGTCCTTGCTTTTTTGAGCTCTTCTATGGATCTCTATGTGATTTTTGCGTAACATGCGCAACTAGGAAGTTGGCTTGTATACCTACCCTGTACCTGTCTCAGAGCCACAAAGATTCATGGGCAAAAGTGCGTCTTAGTTCCTGACAGCAAGGCCGCTTTAACTGCAAAGTGAACCGGGAAGATTGCCTTAGATGTTGAAATACGTTGAAATACCAACCGTGTCATTGAGTCGTCTGGTGAGAAAAAGTCAGTGGGAGGACATAGACCCTCACAAGTAGAACGCACTGTATGAATCTGTATGACACTGTATGACACTGTATGCCTTTCGTCAACAAATCTATGTGGGTCTTGGGGGTTGGCGTGTCACCAGATGTTCAGAGCCGGGACATGTCGAGACACTTTCAAAGATGCGCTCTGAGCATGAAGAGCAGGTTTTGAGTTTGCCTCCAAGAGCCAAACAGCTCCCGAGTCATCAATCAGCAAGTCAAGGGCCATCAAGCTGTAGCATTTGTAGCCTCAGTGAAGGGTTTCACATGTTCAGTTATGTTTTATATTGCCAGTAGCTTTCATGCTTCTATGAGAGAGACATAGAGACCCTTGCAGTGTAGCGTAGACACCAGTTGAAGGTACAAACAACATCAAAATCATCAAACAACTACGGTAACGTATAGAAAAGTGCACTGCAGACCCGTACTATCCGTACTGAGACTGAGGGTGAAGCTGTGTACCTCAGTCATTGGAACGGGGAAGGATTCAGACATGTTGAGATCAGAGAGCTTTTCGAAAAACTGCTTGAGTCTGAAATACAACGCGCATGAAAAAGAAAGGACCCTTTCAAACACTCAAAAGCTACTAACTGGTGCAGCTCAGATTCATTTGTGTGCGTGGTCACGTCGGTCACGTATGCCAATGCCTTTGTCTGCCAGAGAGTGAGAGCATCGCGCGCTGTACGAATAATTCGCCTCCAAACTGTCTCTGGACAAATTCCTATCTTGCTGAGGTGACACCACAGCTGCTCAAGTGTCCAGTTCTGGCCACTGGCATGTCGAGTTGTCTTCGTCTGCACTGCGTTGTTACTGATATGTGCACCAAGCTCTTCGAGTCCAGCTTCTCTGTAACTTCCACTGCAGAAGCGGACAAGACCTTCTCGAAATATCAACGCACCAAGAACCGGAGAAAGTTGTGTCACAACGACGTAGACTCGAAGGTCAACTTTCCGTCCTTCAATCAGCAGTGGATTGGCAATGTATCGAGACGCAGTGCATCGCTGCAATCGCTGCCGTCGTTCTGGAGTTTGGACTAAGTTGAGTCCCTGGACAATCTCAATATGACGACCTTCACCTAGTTGACAAGGCTTCAAAATCCAAATGCTCTCAGGCTCATCAGAGAGGACAGCTTCAAATCGTTTTTCCTCTTCTGGAAGGATGAAGGTCTCGGGGCAAAACGGCATTCCTCGTAGCAGCTTGGCCATGCGATCTTTACAGCATAGTTCATGCTCTCCTGGAAAGTGGTTGATGGTGCAGCCAGGCGGGATTTTGGACAACAGGTTGGAAGAAGGAAATGCATTTGCGAGAACAAGGTCTGCATCTCCTGGCTCGCTGGTTTGAACAAAGCCCCCAGTTGCCAACGTGCGAATGATCAAAGAGATGGAGCCTTTGCCAACTTTACGATCTTCCATCTTATGAAGGAATACACGAGGAGCTGTACCAACTGTACCAGCTGTACCACCTGGATCTGGATGTGCAACTTGAAGTGTATCGCGAACGTCGTGGATTCCATCTAAGCTGTGTAAATGAGTGCACTCATCGTGAAAGGGACAACCTTCTGGAAGGGAGAAGCGTTTGCACAGGGGCCTTTCTGGTTTTGGTGGACGAAAGCGTTGCTTCTTCTGCTGCTGCAGCACCGCTTCCACTGCTCGCCATTGATTTTGAGCTCCAGCAAGCGATCGTCTGTAACCGCTCGGGCCACTTTGCCTGTCGGACATTCTACAATTCTACAGGATGTGCTCATACACGTTCAATTTTTTGAATGGGTCAGGAAGCGCACGCATCATACAAAGCTGGCTCGACATGGCAAATCGCAAGCTTGAACATGCATCAGGTTTCTAGATCCACAAGGGTCAAGAACAAGAACAAAAGATGTCCACCCCACAGGAAGTGACCATTGACATGTGCCCCTATGCACACACACACACACAAGCTCTTGAAGCTAGTCAGGTCTTGATGGCACTGGATGTGGTCATCTACAGTAGTTGCAATCCAGTTCATCCTATCAATCTTTGCCGACGTTTTCATCTCACAACATGTTCGTACTTTATTTGGTTTATTGCTACATGGTTGTCTTGGGCTCCCTACCTTGGCTGTGTGAGATTGAAGGGCTTGAACTCCTGAGTGAACCAAGCTTCCCATGATACCATGATATTACATGATATCACCATGATAGTGCATCGATGCATTAGACTCTTAGACTCTTGGACTCTGAGACTCGACTCTGGGGTCATGTCACTGAGTGTCACTGTAAGTCTCTGACGGTGCGTTTCTTCTCAGTTGTGCCCAGGCAAGTTCCATCAGCAGCTTTGATGGTGCCAGTGGCCTTGTATTCCACCTGTACATCACATCTGATTGCATCTGATGACTGTACACCGCTACAAGGTATACACGGGATACAAGGTATGCAAGGTATACAAGCTGCAGATCAGATCTCAATGACCACCCCCTTGCCTCGTCTACGACGGATTTGAGCTGGTCACGGAAACTTTGTAATTTACCAATGACGTCCTGGCCAACAGTGGAATTCAAGAACTGTTGCGCCACCCCAGACGCTGGAAAGAGATGGAAAGAGCAAGATAGAGCTGCTGATGATGCCGATGCGTCCTTTTCAATGTAATCCACATCATAGACTTTGCACCATTCCACCTGCTGGCAATGATGATGTCAATGATGTCTGTATCTCTGTGCTGTGTCGTACACTTCAATCGGTTCTTCGTGTGCTGTCGGAACTTGCTGAGTCTGCCACTTTCACCCACTTCTCCAGCTCCTGAACATCTCCATAGTATGCACCAGTCACAAATTCTGCACGGGTCACTTTAAGAACAAATTTATCGGGTTCACTTCGGAACACAAAGCGCATTCTGGGCATAAGGAAACGAAGTCACTTAGGAACACAATGTCTATAGTGGATTGACTTGTTGACCTTTTTGGCTCAGCGTGGTCGAGTGAAAAAGGACTTGAGGCCCAGGGGCTGGACGAAAGACACTTTATCATGGTTGTGATAGTCTGAAGGTTGCAGGAGGAAGGTGGAACAAATCTATTCAAGAACGTGTCAAAGTGTACACCATGCAAACATGATCAAACATTGCATATAATTAAGCTAAATTACGTTGTTTTCGAACAACGGCACTTTCAGTGCTGCGCCAAAACAACGCAGCAAACCAGATCATGTTCCACACTCAGTGTCGCTAGAGTCCATCCCATTCACAATGGGCATTGAGCGGTAGACATCGGTAGACCTACTGTGGGAGGAAAAGGTAGTCACCTTGTTGCACAGCTTTCTGCGTACCGTACTAGCCTCTGCGACACGCTCGGCTAGGGGTGGGAGGGGTGGGGGTTTAAGTGAAACTTCACTTAAATAGTGACCAAGCTGCCCCAAGACCCCAACACCATCTTTGCTAAATCAAAAAGCGACTCCAGCTACCACTAGCTTTTGTGAAAATCCACCGTCCTCCACATTGAGTGCGTACCTCATGTCCCAAACCATGAGTCGTTGTCTTTGCGCTGTTTTCATCAGTGGCTTTTTCCATGTCTTGCAACTTGTGTACTACAAGGTTCTACGCAATCACATGAATTCTGCATGGTTTTCGGCTTCAAAACGCGTTTTTATCCGTTTTATCAGTTTCCATCAGTTTCCGTCGCTGTCTTTGCGCAAGATCCGTTTCTGCCAAGGTGCTGCATCAGTGCCAGCAGTGCTGGCGGTGTGCCATAGCCACAGGCCAGGAACTCCCGAAACTGTGGGACCGTCAGCCTAGGAACGAAACAGCTACGACAGCTACGACGGCTACGAAACACTGTCATGACTGAGTTATGAGTCTCACTAGTCATGACATGTCATGACTGTCATTAGAGGAGCTGCTCCAAATATGGGGCATTCGGCATTCTTGTCTTTTTGCTGAACATCCGGAGATGGCACCAGTGGCTTTTTGTCACGCTGATTTGCAGCCCTTCATCACTTCCTAAGGCCATCATTGCCTCACTTGGAACTCGAGCCTTACTGCAACCTGCTTCGGACAACCCATTGGGTCAGACGCCTTTTCCAAGAAATGTCATCCAAGTCTGCTCTACTCATCGCATGGAAATGGAGATGGAAACCCTTCAGCCATTTGCTTTCCATGTTTATCCTGGTTGTGTACATGTCAAACCAACATCTTGCCTGTTACGCTGTTTGAAGCCAGAATGAATGCCTAGTCTCTCATTCGATCAAGCGTCAGCGCACAACCACGTGGTCCTGACTCAACATATCAAAGCGCATCAGAGCCATCAAATACGTGGGAGGCACAGCTTGTTCAGCTCGCCCAGAGATTGGCACCCCTCTTCCAGGTCAGACTTCAAGGTCTCCACTTTCTGCTTTGCGGTGCCAGAGTGGGTAAGGCTGGAAGCACAGGCGCTGGTGATGCTGAAGACTCGCAAGTCCAACAATTTGACGACCAAACCGGGTCTAGACTGTCTGTTGAATATGGCAGCAATGTTGTTCCAGCTTCCCAAGCACCTGCATGTCCACAGATTCGAATCAAACAGGACAGCCCAGACGAATCCAGCGGTATTCGGAGCCGATGCATCTTCAATAGCAGGTGTAGAGGGTACCTCCACTGATAGCTCGTGTAGCAGACTTGGAAAACTGCATTTAATGATTCCGATGAGATCTGCAAATCACCCTGCTCCCAGAAAGACATGAGATGAAATGTCTGGGCCCATCGGTCTGGACACGCAAGACCACAAGCAAGCATGGTAGCAGAGAACAGCTGTTCCGACAAGGCTTTTGACCTTGCCATCCTGAAAAGGTTCAAGGCCTCCGCCCACTTGATTATAGAGGCAAATGCAGAAGCAGCAGCACTGTATGAGAAAGCAAGGAAAGTGTTGTTGGCGCCGCCATTGTGTGTGCTCACATCCCTCAAAGACAGTTCCCACGCAGTGGAGCTGGCGCATGCGCAACTGGCTGTACCCAGAGTGACAGAATTGGGTTGCAAGTGCAGAAGAACAACTTCGCCAAGGATTTCCAGCGCGAGAGGCCACCGCACACTTCGCTCAAAGGCATTCAAGACCGTGTTGAAAGATATGATATCTGGCTTAAGACTCTTAAGACCTTGCATGGGCTTCAGAGTTGCCATCGCCTTCTCCCATGCCTGCCCCCTAGCAGCACAGTTGGCAAGAGCATTGCAAGCCAAAGTGTCCAAAGTGTCCAAGGTTTCCTGTGTGTTCAAGTAGTCTCCATCTCGCATCATGACGGCCGTGGCCCTTTGCCACAAAGTGTCTACACAGGCTGCATTCAAGGTCTTCATGATCCGGTCTGCTTTCAAGCCAAAGCCAGGCAAGACACAAACGACCTCCAACGAAAGCCGCCAAAGCCTTGAGCTTCTGTATGTTCGCACCAAACTATTCCAGGAGACCGAATCACATTGCAAATGCTTTGACAAAGAGTTCTGAAGCAAGGCAGTGGCTCTTTGCCAGTGCCTAGAAAACGCATCTATGGCTGTATTGCAGGATATCAGGTCAGTCTCCATCTGCACCCACTTCATATGAGAAAGTACTTGGAGAGAGTTCTGCCAAGCGCTGAGCTCAGAGCATGTAGACATACAAGCATTGCCAAGTACCACGTGTCGAGCATCGGCAAACTTGGTTTTGATCTCATGGAAGCATTGCCACGCAAGGGACCAGTCTCCCACTTTGCGGCATGCCGCAAAAACCTCCAGTAGATCACTGGGTCTCAGAGCCTCTACGCACTTCAGGCAATGTGCCAGTGTGGCACGAACTCCCCAGAAGCCCAGATTCTCATCCCTCAAACGCTTGAGCACAAGACTACGGTCTTGGAAAGCTTGCAGCCCTTTTGCCGCGACCATACGAATATTTCATGGGGCAATCTGATGGGCATCCGCATTGAAGCAAATTAGAGGAACAAACTATGACTTCAGTGGATGCTCGCACACCTTGAACCAAAAATCCATGAATTGCGTTTGCTAGCCACTTTTCGTCTGATTCGTCCCGGAATGCAGGGAAGTTCACTATTCATTGCCTACCACGCCTGATCAATTCCTCTACTGTGGGCTGATAAGTGTTCTTGCTGGAGTTGGACAAAATGTTATTGTACATTGAACAAATGGAGCTTGGGTTTCTGGGTTGCTCGGTCGCAATAATGACATCACGAAATTTGCTTGGTCACGAATGTCATGATAGACGCGATGAACAGTGGGTCAAGACGGCTGATGATGAAACCCATTTACTATGCACGTCAAATGTTGTGATGCATGATCTGCAGACTTTTTAAAACATGGCGGTGAAAGGCCTTCAAAGCGACAAGTGCGATTGTGGTGTAGACTCAAAATATCTCAAAATTGTCTGAGCTTCCGACTCCTCTAGCCGGAAAAAGAGCAAGTAGGCAATCACGATGTAAAGAGCTGGCAAGATGCGCAAGCACATCTCATCCCCAAAAAACTCCATTTAACAACCTGAATGCTTTGACTGTCCTCGCAGTGAGCAAACACGGGCGCAGCTCTTGAAACAAAACAGCTGATCAGAACTTGTTGCGTGCATTTTGCCGCAGACAGTTTCCCTCAGCAAGTTGCTGCATACAAAACTATCGGCAGGGTTGCTCTGCTCTGCACGAAGGGCCGTTGCAGGACATTTGTACATAAAGCTAGTAACCTGAGCATGACAGGAATCTAAGGTCATGTAGATGTCAGCAGCTATTCGCATGGTCTGGTTGCATACGCGATTTCTTTTTTGCCAAGGCTGCTGCGAACATTTTCAGGAACTTTTGGTATCTACAACAACCGTAGAAGACCTCGGCAGCAACCCCGTCTGAGAGCTGGCTAACAGTTATGTTGATCTAAACTCGGACGGGTCGAAAGATCGAAAGACTCACAAAGCTTGAGAAACCGAGTGCAATTTGACGGCCTGGTGAATGAACTTGAGGGCTTGCTCGCCAACCTTTTTATCTTTTAGACATTCACAATCCTGGCCCAAGTCAATGAAATCAGGTCAAATCCCGGCAAGTTTTTGAACGAAGTCGAGTCGAAGTCGAGTCGAAATCGAGTCGGAGTCGAAGTCGAGTCGAAGTCGAGTCCTGTATGTAGGCATCTACAGTGGTCTTCCTTGGCTCATAGGTATCCAAAACCTGCAGAAGCGAGCCCAAAACCAACTTCAGCAGCACTTCCGTCCACTTCTTGAAGCTGCTAGTTGCAGGAACAAAGAACAACAGAGGAGAGAAATGTGTAAAGGAAAACAAGTAGCAACAAGAAATCCATGCAAGATGGTGGAATGGGATGGAACTTAGCGATGAATAAAGAAGTCTCAGCGGAATTCAAAGGTCAAGAACAAAATAGAACAAACAACATTATGATACATTACGTGTTATTGACAAAGCGCAAGCGAAATGCATTCGTTGCTGGCCTTTGTGCATTTCTTCAGGAGAAAGATGCACTTCTCGCCTGTGAAAATCATTGCCATCATTTCTAGTTTGCAAAGAACAGATTGTGATAAACATCAATATGAAGGAAAGTAACAGACGTTTAGAAAGCAAGAACTTCAAACTGGCAAATCAACTGAGAACTTGTACCCGGATCCATCTCAGCATCTTTCGGCTTGGTCGCCATGTCCTTCGAGCACAAGACTGGGACATCCGGAAACCCTGGTGCACTCTCTTTGACTCCCGCGTCTTTGAATGTTGCTCTGGCACGTGGTAATTCTGTGTTGCGACATGCAATCGCTGCCGGCCTGTTCAAGGCTGCCAGCTCATCCAAACCATTCGGCCATTGGCAGATTGGAGAAAGTTTTCTACAGAAACTGTTCGAATCAAAGATCTATCTCGGCTATGCTGGCTTCAGCCTTGGTTATCTTGGTAGTAGTTGCTATTGGTTTACTTTGAAGAGGGAACATGTCTGTGACGTTGCACTGAGCAATACACACGTCTCTGCTCCTCTGCGGCTAGTTTTAGCTTGGCCCCAGCTCTACAGGGCCCTTCCGGGGCCAGCTTGGAGCATAGCAAGAAATCTGACGGAAACCCAAAAAAGTGCTGGTCGGGGACCTTGCCTCCAGAAAAGAACTGCATTCAGTATAATTCTCTTTGCTGATACCTTCCGGTAGTTGCTCTATGCATGATGAGAATGAGACCGTTTGTTTTGCCCGCAAAACTTTGATGAGGAAGGCTGTTTTAATTCTCAAGAATTTGATTGAAACAAGAAGGTACTTCAAAACACAATGCTTTGTGCAGAGAAATGTTGACCTAATCAGCTTTGATGCGGCGTCTTTTCCGCTTACTCCACCGGCTCAGTCGCATCTCCACCATCTTCAAGCTCTGAGAATGCTTTAAACCGTCCAACCTCTGTACCAAAGCGCAACAAAGACCCATCGATACAAACTTCAATCTGGATCTCTGGATACCCTTGGCTGAATTTCACCATAGCCGCTAGGCATGACACACAAGGTGGCTCAGAGACCGCAATAGTCATCTTGCCCGTCTTGCCAGTTTTGCTAGTTTGATTCAAGGGCATTTGACTTTCGAGGAGCTTCTCCATAGCAGCTAAGGCCCTAAACTCCGCACACGCTGTGCGATCCACACGATCCCATGTGATACCACCGGTGCCACCAGGGTTCACCGATGGGGTCCCCACAGTACCCTTGTTCCGACGTTGTAGGCTACCCTGACAGCTGTCAAGCGCATACTCGATGACACAAAGTACATTCTTGAAGGATAGCTGTCTTTTTTTGGATGGGACAGCGCTGCCACAACTGGCCGCAATGTGGCAGTGCGCCAGCAGCTCGCAGCTTCCAATAGCTCCGAAGGTGATAGTTTGCAAAGTGTCCAGGTTTGGGTTGGCTTTTTTCATCTCAGATGCGCCAGTAACGGCCTTGTCTTGCAAACGTGGCAGCAGTAGTCGGCGAAGGGCTGGAAGAGTATCCACCAAGACACCTAGCTCACGTGTGCCTTAGGCAGGAAAATGTGAAACCAGGAAAAATTAATCAATGAAATAAAAATGCAATGCTTCCTAGATTCTCTCAACATCCTTTCTCCGCCTTACACTTCCTTGGCTCCCTTGCCACACTGACTTCCCTGCCTTAGCATCTCCTCAACATAACCCCCCCGTGATTTGTACCCTCAGAAGCCCATACCACTGTGTCTTTCTCATTACCTGGCACCACTCTATAATTCTCACTAAGATCACTAAGTTGGCTGGGGAAAAAATGGGAAAGGTCGACGTCAAGTGGCCAAGGCCCTGAACGCAGAAGTTGATCTGCGTGAAAAGGGCGCCCAGCACCTGCCCAGCGATCATGGCTTACTCAGCGTCACTAGGCATCAGTAGGTCTTCTAAGCTTCAAGAAACCCAAGCAGCTTAGCTCACAACAAGCAAGGCACCTGAGTGTCAATCACCCTCAGCATTGCGAGGCACCACACCAAGCTTCCAATCTCCTTCAGATTGCAAAACCAGGTTATAAGCTGCTTCTGTAGCCGTTCAATCGCATAACTTACGTATCATCTTCCTTTAAGCGACGGTCTTTGCAGGTGCCTACTCGAAACGCTACACTCTGTACAAGATGTTGCATATTGGATTATCAATGATGATTGCATAGTGTGTCCTTTTGTATAGCTCGCAACATCGTTTGCCACTATGCTTCCAGCTTATGCCGTAGCCGGCACCTGTTGCCTGTGCAACCCTATGCCAACCATAGGCGCAGGCTCTTCTCGAGTCCCCTTTTTGGACTTTTGATCTGCTCAATTGAAATCAAAGTGGAATGCCTGTCGCAATTTAGTGTAACTCTTCATAACTCCATTGACGTTCTTTTTCAGTAATTCACGCTGCTGGTGCGAAGCTGTCCTGTGGTCCGTAGTGAGTGCTTGTGTCCAAGGCAGCCCTGCAAACGGCATCATTCAGCATGCGGTACCTTCACTGAATCACAACTCCGTACACCCAATCGCTTGGGTGCGCAAGAGCAACAAAATCCATGGTTTCCAAAGATGTGGTGCAGCGCTACTCCCAAAGACACAAGAGTTGTCACAGCAAAGAGCCGAAGAGCCTCAGCTGCATTGTGGCGAAAGCCTGCCGGGAAGACAACGAATTCTAGAGATGCGTGGAAGTTTGAGCAAGCCACACAATAAACTGTGATATACTATGTACAGTGCTTGAATTCATGCTTCCGCTGCTGCCTTGCCTAATACAAATGTGCCTGGTCTCGGGGTGTGAACTGTGGCATTCGCGCCTGAAGTTGCACAGAGCGTATAACATACGCTGAGACATGCAACGCCAATTGATTTTGCGTGATTTTGCATTCCAGTCATATACAAAGAAGCATATCTGAGGAAAAAGCGACTGCATGCAATGCAAGAGAGTCCTCACAGCCGGTGGCCAGAAAAGGCCGAACAGAAAGAAACAGGAAGACGCTCTAGGTTTGTCATAGATTGAGGATCTCACGAAAAGCTCCTGACTCCTGGCAGCCCACCGAAATGGCTCTCAGTGTGAATTCACCAGGACGGCAGCAGCTTCTGCGGAAACAAGCTGTACGGCATCAACTGGACATGGAAACATGGCGCACGCTTTTCCTTGGTCGTTTTACCAAGCTTGTGGAGTACACTCTCCTTAGCCGTTGGCATTGTGGCAAAACATGGCTGGCTGGCTTGACCTCCATTGTGGCCCAATCCTAGGCGGAGTTTGCCAGTGCCTGACAAGAACCATCGGCTGAAACCATCTGAAACAGTCAAGTTACATCGTGCTAATTATTCAAGTTCTTCGATGTTCAAATTGCTCAGCCTGTGGGGTAAACTTGACCATCTTGCTGATCATTTCTTCGGCCAACACCTCCAGCATGGGTAGGTCACAAACGCCTTGCAAGAACGAGGCTCGCCCCGCGCAATCACGTTTGCATTGGAAACAAAGAGACTCTACAGTCTTTGCATGTCTTTGCCAATTCCATCAGAAACTCTGAATCTCCATTTGGCGTGCAAACGGTTTCACTGCAGCTCAGGCATGGTCCCAAAATGGCAGCTGTCTAAGCACTGTTTGCCAACGCCTACCGCATCCACTCTGCTTTGTCCACACCAAAATTACTGAAAATGGCCCAAAATTTGCCCCGCTCTGTCAGATCAGTCTTGGAACCAATGTGAACTAAACTTGAGAGGGAAGGGTGAAGGATCGAAAGGTAGGTGTGCGTTGGAACAGGAGTTGGTAGGGGAAGGAGAGAAGAGGGAAGGGTAGGGGGCAGATGGGCGAAGTTATGCACCCCGTTTTTAAACTACAAAATGGGGTGCGAACCCCAACAGTGTCTACAAAATGGATGTGGGGTAGATCGCACGGCTTCCAACGGTCTGGCAACCAGGCTCGGGTTACAAAAACAACTTTCTGCCAGCCAAATCCTACGTACAAAACGGTTTCGCACCCAAACTCTCCTTCCAAAACGGGCTGGCAACCAAACTCGAGTTACAACGTAGTTAGCAAGCAAGTTCTGCTTACAAAACGGGAATATCCTTCCTTTGCAAGTATATGCCAAAGATACCTTTTGATGTGCTTGCCTAGATCCTTCTTTTGATTCAAGGGTATAGTATGCCTGTTACATATGTATTCTTTTTCGAAGGATACAAAACGGTTTAGCACCCACGCTCTCCTGACAAAAACGGTCTGGGAACCAGGCTATAGTTACAACACAGTTAGCAATCAAGTTCTGCTTACAAAACGGCTTAGCACCCAAGCTCTCCTTACAAAACGATATCGCAGCCAGGCTCGAGTCACGGAAAAAACTCTCTGGCCTTCTCTGGCAACCAAATTATACGTACAAACCGGTGTAGCACCCATGCTCTTTGTACAAAATGGTTTGGCAACTAGGCTCTAGTTACAACATAGTCATACTTAGCAAGTAAGTTCTACTTACAACTACAACACGGTTAAACAGCCAAGCTCTGCTTACAAAACGGTCTGGCAACCACTTTAGTCATTACTTTAGTTCCTTCCAGCGCGGACGGATCCCCGGACCCGGCTGCAAATTTATTTTGAGAAAGTTAATGAGTAACTGAAGTGATGACTAAAGTATACTAAAGTTGGATCTCTTAACATTCCAGTACGTTACATGATATTACGTTACGCTATACACTTCATTGCCATACAGCTTACATCTTACATCGTGGGGGTTTACGTTGAAGGTCTTGACAGGACGTCTGCATGCTGCTCAGGAGGTGGACCTGGGGGGAATCGAATGGCGGGCCCTTTAAGCGCGAAGCAATACATCACGGGCCCAAACTCATGCAATTGCACCGCTCCCATCCCAATACTTGCTATGCAAGGGGGAACTCAGGTAGCTTACCGCTACCTTTCGACTGTACTCATTCTTGCTCACATGGGCTGGGTCAACTGCGTGAAGAGCGCCCCAGAGTCCAAGCAAAGAGCTGTCATTCATAAAACTAGAAAGTACTAGAACTAGAAAAAAAACAACCCGAGTTTGAAATTCAAAGCATTGAAATTGTCTGCAATCAATTAGACTCTTGGGAGAGGAAATCCAAATTTGGCAGCTGTAGCGGTAGTGGGCTCAAGAGCGAAGCTGGAAGTCGAAACACTGGCAGCGAAGCAAAGCTTTTGACACATTTCTCCAGTGCCTGAGGGGCAAACTCTGCAATGATGGCTCCTGAACAAAGATTGGATAGACTCAGAATTAGCGGATTCCTAAGTAGGCTCTGCCACAAGTCGCGCCTCCTCGACTACAGATCTGATGCAAGGTTCTGTCATCCTTGAAAACAGTGGTCGCGAACGCCTGCATCAGGACAGTCACTAAAGGCCAGCTGTGTATCACAACCACACTGAAATCCGAACAACAAATGAACACAACATACGCAACCTCAAAGAGTTAATATATGAACCCTCTGTCACCCTCATCCTTTCCTGCAATAGGTTGGAAACATCCTGCGGGCCAGCTTCTTCCCACACTTGCTATGCAACGACCTCGTGCTGAATGCGGAAAGGCATCACTTTTCAATCAACTCGACTTGTTCTCGGGCTTGTTATCGGCTAATGCTTGTTCTACTTGTTGGTTTTCCTTGGAACTGGACGGTGTGCAGAAACTGCTAGCTGAGAAGCTCCATTTTGGCAAAAGCTCAGACCTGTCAAGGCTCTATACAGGGCCTTTTTTAAAGGGGATGGAAAAAATTGGAAAACGGTAGTAGGTATTAGAATGGTATTTTTAGATAATACAAGAAAAATCTGAACAAAGCCCTGATCAAAAGAAAGAAATTAAGTTGCCGTACCTGGCTTCCAGGACTGCAAGCTTTGACCAAACCATATACCGAAATGTTCCAGCCGCAGAACCCTGCGCCAGGCTGTCTCTGCAGCACTGAGGAAAGGGCTGTACTGGCACAGGCCTGCACCTGGAGCTCCGCTGCCTTCTTCATGCAAATCGTTTCCAGTCCCTGATGTCACCAGAACGGGCAAATGTATGACATGATTAAATAATTGGAGCTTGTTGAAACTTGCCCACAATAATTCAAAGTCAAGAACTATGGACAAGTAATGTGACAAGTATGTAATGAAAAGTACTGAATGGTCTGAATGGTCTTGAATGGGATGAAGGATTCAGAAAGAGTTGCAGCCAAACCTGAAGGAAATGCTTGCGACGCCATAGCAGCTTTGCACACCCTCAAGCCAGGTTGGAAACGTCCTGCCACAAATCACGTGGGAAGAGTGGATATACACGTGGAACATGCCTGAGTGATCCTGAGTGTATGTCAGCTTCAGTGCTTTTCATCTTTTCAAGTTGCTCCTTTGGCTTGCACCAGCACACGTCACAAATCTTGACGGAGCAAAGGATTCTGAAACTCGAACCGATTTCAAAAGTGGCAGTGTTGATCACATAGATGGCCTGACTATCAATGGATTCAATACTGTAGATGTTCCATCCCTTCAGCTCCGTTTTGATTCTACTTGCTTGCTGTTGCAAAGGAACACACTAACAGAGCGCTTTAGCTCTGGTTCCAGAATGCAGCGAAACGCTGCAATCTTCGTGGCGTCATACATTATCACAAGATATCACAAGCCTTGCCATGTTCCACGGCAACTGCTCACAAACCCAAATAGGTTGGATGTGGTACTGACATATGCTGCATCTATTGCAGCTTGCAAGCTTGCAGCAGCACAGAACCATCACATCTTTCCGCCTGCTCAAGGGGAAAAACAATTGGCACATCCAAATGATGGAGACAGTAAGACAGTATGTGCAATACTGAATCTGCATCGTATCCTCATTTCCTCAAATATCTTGCCTCTTCGAAATCGCTCGAGTGCCTGAAGTTCAGACTGTGAGACTGTAAGCTCTGGCACTGGTAGACACGACTTGATATCCTGTCCCTTGCTATCCCGTCACTGGATGCATCTTGTTTGAGGAGAGCACCCTCAGCTCAAAGTCATCTTGCAGCTCACCTCTCCTGCACCAATGAAAAAACAGCGAAATCTCTTCAGATTTTGAATCATTTCTACCGATTTCTACCCCATTTACATAGCATTCAGTCCGTTCGCAGCTGTAAGCTATACGACTATTACCTGCAGCTCTATTTTTGGCCATAAGTCAAGTGGAAATTCTGGAAGTGGATCTGTCAATCCTCTTCACTTTTGCAGGGTTGGGATCTGCATCAGGCAGCTGACGCGGTCTCTTCTTCCTGGCGCCATTCCATTCCATCTGAAGGGACTTGACAACTTGATACAACTTGTAGATACTTGTAGAATGTTATAGAATCTTAAAGATGCTTGTAGTACTTATAGGCTCATTTCTCTTTCATGGACTTCTGCTGACTCTCCAAACCATCTCTGACTACATCCATCCACTCTCTCTCATTTTTTTTGACCAGTGCCAAGACTTGCACTTCTGGAACATTGTGAATCCGCCCCCAGCCATCAGCCCTTTCCTGTTCAGCTGCCGCTCTGTCTTGGCAACTTCCTTCAGCTCTCCAAAATGACCCTGGGATCTAAGTGCCAAAACCAGGCGCAAACGACAAACAACAAACGACAAACAAACCTCAGTACTGCATTGTTAGTCCTGCATCTGCGCTCTCATCTGCTGCTTTTGGTTTTTTGCCTTTCAGAAACGTCCACGTGTCTATCCCAGGACATATCAGGCACATTCTTAGTTCTGCGAGTTTCTACTTCTTCTGTGCCCATCCGATTCACTATATTGAAACTCTTAGCTCTGCGAAGAAGCACAAGTGCTGCATGCCTTGGCGCGCTCCTCGGCTGCTGCTTTCTGCGCCTGAGCCACGTGTATCTTTCCCCGCGGCGTCAAATGAGGGATCAAATGACATCGTTACGGACATTACTAAATAACATCAATAAATTAACTAAGTAATTTTGCTCGAGATTTCTGCTATTTATGCTGACAGTCTTCAATGGCCCAGCATCATTTAGATTTCAGAGAACACCTTGCAAATGCATCACCAGACTGGGGATCCAACACGACGTTTTTCTCTTTGTTTTGCACCTCTTCCTTTCTTCTTCTCACCGTCGGATTCGGCTAGCTTTGGCCGTTTCCTGGACGATCGAACAAGGGTAAATAGAACTCATACAGCATCGTCTGCAAATTTGCATTGTCAAGACACATGCATGGAACATGGCTGCCATCTTTTGATATGCAGCCATTTTCCCCACGACAGCGGCTGATTGAAGTTTTTGTGGTGCCCCAAATGTAGAGCTTCCAACCATGTAAACTGTAGTAACATGTAATAGATGCAAAGTTACCAAAGCAGAAAACCGAAAGCATCCCTTAGTACAAGTATGAATGATGAGGAAATAAAAGAAACAGAAACATCATAGATTATCATAGTAACATCTTCTCTCCTTTTCTTTGTCTTTTTGGTCGGCTGCATTTCTTCACCTTCAGCCTTATCACCTTCACCATGAGTTCCTCAGCGGCGTGATCCTCACAAATCCACAGATCCGAATCCAGGATCTACGCGAATCATCGCGAATCATCGCGAATCATCGCGAATCATCGCGAGTCCATAGTCACTTAGTCCGTGTCATTCTGTGTCCAATTGTCCTCTGCTCTCAGCGACAAACCTCCGCGAGACATCTGAGGCTCACGCCCTTTTCCTGCTGTTTCTGAGCAAGCTTCTTTTCAAACTTCCTAACAAAGCGATATCAGGACATATCCAAAACATCAAATCTGCGCTATGCAATGGAAAAGCCAGGATGTTTGAGAATGCCAAACCAAGATACTGTTTCTCTTCCTCCTGCATCCTCAACCTAAGAAGCTCAAAGGTCAACAGCCCAAGGAACTTCCAACAGACTTCGAAGAGACTCTGAGTGCTGTGCTTTCGCTTGTCTTCAACAGCAAACTCCACAATGGGTCTGCGGTTGCCACCAAAGACCTTCCTTTGTTGACTGTTTCGGCTTGAACACAAAGGAAGACTGAAATCAGGGGAATCAGCACTTCCAAACCAGAATACGCCAAGCATCGGATTGTCATTCAAAAACTCCAATGTTCTCATTGCAGAGTCATGATCCTACACAAAGGTCGCTGCATCGCAATTCGAGAAAATCCTCGAAAGTAGATGAAGTAGATGAAAGTGAGTCCAAATAGTATAAATAGTCCAATCTCAGCAGTCTCAAGGAAATCAACCCCGAAAGCGGCTGTCGATGGCTGCCGATGGCCGTGCCTTGAAGGCGATGAAGCCGTAGCCCTTCGAGCGAGACTCGCCATCTTCGCCGCGCCGTTCCGTGTCCCTCACCAGGATCGCCTCGCAGAGAATCGATCGAGCTCCGGTCCACCAGAAGTTCATTGATCCATATAGATCCAATAGATCCATATAGATCCTATCAGACGCAATAAAGGTTGCTCGAACTGCCAACGGTCAAGCGTATCACAAGGAATCAACCCATCATGTCATGATTCGAATTCCGAATGCTGCAAGGATCAACGATGATCAACGAAAGGCATCTCCGAAAGCCCAGCGGACCTTTACAATGGCTTGCTGCGCAAGTTGCATGCCCTCCTTTTTGTTTGCCTTGGCTCATTGGCATCACTGGCGCAGTCTTACGCGAAAAACTGGAGGCCACTGAGAAGAGCATTGCACAATAAACACAGAACTTCTGAACAGAAGGATAATACATGATATAATATATATAATATAGGATAATGTGATATAATGTGGGCTCTTCAAGGCACTTTCCAAGATTCTAAAGAAAATGGTGGAGGTGAAGAGCTGTGTCAAACAGATTCAAACAGTTACCCACTAAGGCCTCTAAGGATTTCCAGAACCATGATCTGTACTCTTAGTTTGCAGCTTCGCTGGAAGTCTGAACCAAGTTCCTCAGCAAAGCAATTTGGATCAGTAGACTCAGTAGCCTTGCATCTCCATGTTATTGTCCCAGTGGCCATTTCAAGCCCCCGACTTGACAACAGCTGAACGTAGTTTGTTTGCATCCACGAAGGTAGGCAGGTTGCGGATCTTGATTTCACGGTTGGAAGGAAAGACAACACACGAGGGAATTCAGCAAGGCCAAATCAAAGCACCTGCTCATGTGAACCTCTGCTGTTTCATGTAAAATGTGAATTGTGTTTTTGTCGAATACAAACAACTTGAACTTCAGCACAGTATAAATTGCAGGCAAACTATTGCAAATTAAGAATTTGACACTCAAGCGCTGTGGATGTATGGCAAAATTTGGATTGTTGATTCGCCTCAACAAAACTGCGAACACCCCAGAACACTCACAGGCAAAGTTTGTGATACTGTGTCCACAAGAAGCCTTGACATCTCAGGGAACTGTACTGTGATTGTCTGAATCTTTCGCAAAGAATTTCATGAAATTTTGCGTCACCAGATAGAGTTCAAAGCATCAAAGGAGCTACGTCACTTGGATCATGACCACTTTCGCTCTTTGCGGCCCTCCTGTCTTTGCCGCTGTTCGGACCTTAGATCCAAAATCAGGTATCAGAGGGTATCGGGCTTTCGACCCCTGCGAGGCAAACAAGATAGTGTCAAATTCCTTGGGAAAACAAATTGCGGGTATCGGCAACTAAATCCTTGTCTGTCTATCTTTGTGCATCTTGTGTCTGATCCGGCTGAAATCCCAGCTGCCGCGAATCCCCATAAGCAACAGCATTGGCATGGTAAGAATTCATTCTGAACCAATGATCTGCCCCTTCAAGAAGAAACAAAGCGTATGTAAGTAGCAGTAGTTGGTGAAGAACTAGTTCAATATTCCCTGAACAGACATGTGTTTGTCCCTTGTCTCACCTTCTTGCCATGTGGTCCACTTGTCTGGGCATCAGGCTTGGACAGGTTTTCCCACTTCTGCGAGTTCCTGACCAACACTTTGCAAGCCTTGATCAAACCATGCTACCCATGCCTCCTCCTGCATTAACTTTTGAAACAAACTAACCAGAAGAGAGCAGTGCCAGACAAGTGAAGCAGTGTCAGTGTTTTTACCTACACAGGCAAAAGCCCTATCAGGGAGCTCCAGAAGGTACACCAATGAGTATGCTTGCGGGAAAAAAATATGTGGGATAAATCCTTTTCAGCCCTCTAAATACGATCGCCTGAATGCACAAACCTTGCTCATGACGTGTGTGTTTCTATGCTTTGCATGCCAATGGCATAGATGTGCATTTGTATATGATATATATGGAGAGAGAGAGAGAGAGAACTATGCATATATCATGTGTATATATATATATATGTACACACACGTAAAAGGGTGGTCTGCTTCAATCATTCAGAATCTCGACCAATACCTCTGTCAAGCCCTGGGATACTCCTCAAAGGGCTGCTCCTAAAAGTTGTTATCCTTGCAAAAAAAAAAACTGAAAAAAAAAAAAAAAAAAAAGAAAAAAAAAAAAAACAGAAAAAAAACAAACCAAGCAATCCAAAACGAAATCAAAAAAAAAAAACAAAAAAAAAAAAAAAAAAAAAAAAAAA